>Ga0302319_10000698_pt1 | contig 75283 bp, 73 predicted proteins | sample Bog_T0_2_FD_203319 | JGI IMG/M metagenome (GOLD analysis project Ga0302319, IMG submission 203319) | Peat permafrost microbial communities from Stordalen Mire near Abisko, Sweden - Bog_T0_2 | ecosystem: Environmental > Terrestrial > Soil > Wetlands > Peat | place: Sweden: Abisko, Stordalen Mire...
GCCAGTTTCGTATGCCATCTCCTTGAACCCGCATGAGTTGGACGTGCGCCGAGTTGCCCAGCAGGCGATCCTGCAACTCGCGCTGCATGCCGTTGGTGATGGCCAGAGCGATGATGAGCGCGGCGACGCCCGCAGCGACTCCGGCGACGGAAATTGCGGTGACGACCCCGACCACGGCCTGCCGCCGCTTGGCCCGGAGATAACGTGCCGCGAGAAAGAGCTCAAATCGCATTTTGCCTATTTCGTGGGGACGCTGAAGACGGTTTTTGCCACGCCGATGTTTTCGTGGCGGTCATAGGCGCGGACGGTGATGAGGTGCTCGCCAGGGTTGCCGGCGAGAGCCTTTGCCGGGAGCAGAAACTCGTAATGCTCATGCCTTGAGTCCGACAGCGAGCCGACGGGCTGGATGAACTGCCAGGGGCCGGCGTCAAGCGAGTACTCAGCGCGTGCGATGGCCGAGAAGGCGTCTTCGGCATCGAAGGCGATCATTACAATTTGCGGGCAGGGGGAGTGGATGCACTGATTCTCCGAGACCTGAACTTTCAGCCGGCTGACGATGGGCGGCGTGGTGTCGATTTCGAAGCGATCGCCGATTTTTTCGCCGGTCAGTGCGTCGGCTTGGGTGTGCGAAGGTGCGTCAGAGGCGACAACCTTTACCTGGTAGCCACCATCAGGAATCAGCGTTGAATCAAAGCTATACGCCTTTTCATTCAACTGATCCTTGAGGAGTCGCCAGACGGTTTCCCCGTCGCCACGGAGATAAAGGGAGTAGGCCAGGTCGTCTCCATCGTCGTCGTGGGCAGCCCAGCGGACGGTGACGGCGGTCCGGTCCTTTATCGCTTGCAACGGCGAATTGGGCGAATTGCCATCAAAGCTGACTGTGGCCTGATTGACCGAAGGAAACAGGATGTTGACGGTCTGGGGCGCCCCGCCAGGCAGATTCTGGGCCAGCATCTGCGCATTGATTCGCGCGCCAGGGACGACTACCAGGTCGTCGACAACGGGGGCGGAGTTGACCGGCAGGTAGTTGACGCCAACGCTGCCCAGCGTGCCGCCGTCGTTGAGGACGGCCTTCCACTCAAAGAAGCGGCCAGCGGGCGAGGCGGCCACGCCGTCTTTGAGCGGCTCCCAGCTTGACCAGCCCCAGTCGCCGCGGCCTCTGACCGGCTGCTCCACGTTGCCGGAGCGGGTGAAAAGTTCGTAGCCCGTTGAGCCGGGCTCCACTTCCAGGCGGCCAAAGCGCGCCAGCGCTCCGGCATCGAGCACGTCGCTCGCGTACTGGTGCGTTGCCACCGGGCCCAGTCGAACCAGCTTGCCTGTATTGCCGGTGCCGATGAGCACAGAGTCTGAGTCCGTCGCCGGCGCCATGCTCAGACCTTGCTGCGCGCCCAGGTGGGCCAGTTCGGCGTAGCTGCCGTCGTCTGCGATTTTGAAGATGTGGCCGCGGTTGCCGGTCAGGGCCAGCAGGCCGCCTTTGCCGAGGGCGAGCGCATAGACGACCTCGTCTTTGGCGGCCCAAAGCTTGCGCGGGGCCTGCGGATGATCGCTGGTGGAGGGCGTGAGCGCATAAATCTCGCTGCCCTCAGGGAGGGATTGGCTGGAGTTGGCAGCCTGCAGCGAGCCGGGCTGCGCAATGGTGATGCTGACCGAACCGACCCCCTGGATGGGCAGCGGCGGGAGAGGATTGCGGCTCTTGTCTCCGACGCTGGCGGCATAGATGGTTCCGTTGGCGGCCACGGCTACTGAGGTGATTTCGCGCCGCGGGGCTTCAAAGAGGACGTAGCCCTTGCCCTGGGGATTGATCTGGTAGACGAGGCCCGAGCCGTCGGAACCGGCGATCAGGTTGCCGGCCCCGTCCCAGGCGAGGCAGCGGATGTGCTGCTCATCGGAGTTGAAGAAGAGCTCGGGTTTGGATTCGGGTTCGACGGGATCGCCCTTCCAATTGGGATTGGGTAAGTGGACGCGGTAAACAGCTCCGGGGCCCCCGGTGGCAATGTAGAGGTGGCCGTTGGCGTCGAAGTTCATGTCCCAGATGTAGCGAGGCTTGCTTCCTTCGGCTTGCTTATCGAGATCGAAAACCACCGCAGCGCTGGTCTCGTCCTGCCCGGTGGTAGCATCCGGCTTGAGGCGGTAGACTTTGCCGCTCGGCAAAGTGGCGGCGTAAAGATATCCGTCAGGGCCGAGGCGGACGACCTGAACACTGACGTCTTTGGTTTCGAAGAGCGTGAAAGGCTTGCCGTCTTTGCCGACGCGCAGCACGGTGGCCGGAGAAGCGGTGCCCAGATAGCTCTCCCCATTTTTGCCGGCTGCGACAGACCACACGAAGGTCGATGGAGTGGTCAGCAGTTCCGTCAGTCCCGGGCCCTGGCGCAGGTGGCCATCGCTTGCGAGGGAAACGCCTTGCGGTGTGCCCTTCTCAAACTCTTCGAGGCGCTGCTGGGTCCAGAGATGCGTTCCCTGGGCCGGGGCAAGCTGCGCGGCAAGGGCCGCAGCGGAAACTGCTGCGAGGGCGGCGAATGTGAACGCGAAAGGGAAGCGGAAGCTTAAACGCGAAGAGGCAACCATGCTGCCGTTGAGTCTACTAAAGTTGGGGGACTCAAGGGCAGAGCGGGGCAGATTCACTGACCTCCGATCCCTGCCCGCCCATTACACTGGTTCCATGCTCGATTTCGAACTCTCCCCCACCGAAGCCGCCGCCCTGCTCAAAGAAGGCAAAACCCGCCTCATCGACGTCCGCGAACCGTGGGAGTTCGCAACCACCCACGTCGAAGGCAGCATCCTCATGCCCATGGGTGACATTCCCGCCCGCGCCCACCAGGAACTGGACCCGGAAGAGCATCTCGTCCTGATGTGCCACCACGGCATGCGCTCAATGAATGTCGCCGTCTGGCTGCGCAACCAGGGCTTCGAGCAGGCTCAGTCCCTGCGCGGCGGCATCGACTCCTGGTCCGCCGAAGTCGACCCAGGCATCTCGCGCTACTGAGCCCTGTGATCCGCATCCCGGCGCAATTCGGCCGGACAACCTATACTGCCTGTGTCGAATCTGCATAAGTTGAACTCGCTCAAAAGGGGATCATCCGCATGTCTTCTTCCGCCGTCGAATACGCCCGCAAGAACCACCCCCGCTTTCTCGATGAACTGAAGGCCCTCCTGCGCATTCCATCCGTCTCCACCTTGCCCGAACATGCCGGAGACTGCCACTTCGCCGCCGAAGTCCTCGCCGCCGACCTCTCCAAAATCGGGCTGGAGAACGTTCGCATCATTGAAACCACCGGCCACCCCCTGGTCTACGCCGATTGGCTCCACGCCGCGGATAAGCCGACTGTCCTGGTCTACGGCCACTACGACGTTCAGCCCCCCGACCCCCTCGACGAGTGGCTATCCCCGCCCTTCGAGCCCACCGAGCGCAATGGCAACCTCTATGCCCGCGGAGCCGTTGACGACAAAGGCCAGGTCATCGCCCAGATCAAGGCCCTCGAATCGCTGCTCGCCGCCAACGGCGCGCTCCCCATCAACGTTCGCGTCCTGCTTGAAGGCGAAGAAGAGGTCGGTGGAGAGGGAATTGCCGCTTACGTCGCCACCAAGCCCGCCGATCTCGATGCCGATTTCGCCCTCGTCTCCGATACCGAGCTTTTCGCCCCAGGGCTGCCCACTCTCTGCGTCGGCCTGCGCGGGATGATCTACACCGAACTCGAAGTCCGCGGCGCAAAATCCGATCTCCACTCCGGCATGTATGGCGGCGTGGCTCCAAATCCCTTCTTCGCTCTTGCCCAGATCCTCGCCAAGCTCAAAGACGAAAACGGCCACATCCTCATCCCCGGCTTCTACGACGACATCATCCCCCCCAGCGCTGAAGAACTGGCCGCCTGGCAGAGTCTCCCCTTCGACGAGGAGGAGTACCGTGTCCACGAAGTCGGCTCCAAACAGCTGATCGGCGAAGCCGGCTTCTCAGTCCTCGAGCGCACATGGGCTCGCCCCACCCTCGATGTGCATGGCATCCCCGGCGGTTTCACCGGCGCCGGTGCAAAAACCGTCATTCCCGCCAAGGCCGTCGCCAAAGTCTCCATGCGCCTGGTTCCCGGCATGACCCCCGCCACCGCCTACGCCCTTTACAAGAGCTACGTGACCCAGATCGCGCCTCCCGGCGTCGACGTCGACGTCCGCCTCATTCACTCCGGCGATCCCTGCCTCATCCCCGTCGACAACCCCTACATCAAGGCAGCCACTGCCGCCCTCAAAGAGGTTTGGGGCAAGGAAACCGTCTTCATCCGCTCTGGCGGCTCCATCCCCATCGTCGGCGACTTCGCAAAGCACTTAAGCCTGCCCAGCGTCATGATGGGCTTCGGCCTTCCCGACGACAACATCCACGCCCCCAACGAGAAGTTCAACCTGAAATGCTTCGCCCTGGGAATCGAGTCCCTGATTCGCTTCCTGGAGGAAACGGGAAGTTGAGTTGGCAAACTGGTACCAAGGCGGCGTCTGGATTCGAATCAACCGCCGCCGGTTTCGTTCTGGCCGGCGGCCGCTCCAGCCGCATGGGCACTGACAAAGCCCAGCTCCTCCTCCACGGCCAACCCCTCGCCGCTCACGCCCTTGCCACCCTCCGCCTTGCTGGCCTCGCCGCCTCCTTCGCCGGCGGCCACCCCTCTCTCGCCACCCTCGCCCCGCTTATCGAGGATTCGCTCCGTCTCGGCCCGCTCAGCGGCATCTGCGCCGCCCTCGCCTCCACCCAATCCGACTGCTCGCTGTTCCTCCCCGTTGACCTGCCCTTGCTTCCACCCTCCCTGCTGACCTGCATGCTGCGCCATGCCGTCATCACCCAGGCCCCCATCACCCTCACATCCCTTACCGGTTTCTCCCAGACCTTCCCCGTCGTAATCCACCGCTCCACACAGCCCACGCTCGAAAAGGAACTGGTAACTCGACGCCTCGGCTGCTTCTCTGCCTTTCAGGCCGCAGCCGCCGCCCTCCACACTCCGCTCTCCGTCCTCCCCGTTGAATACCTGCTTCAATCCGGTCAAATCGCCCATCCTGCCAGCCTTCCGGCCTCCTGGTGGTTCCTCAACATCAACACCCCCGCCGATCTAGACTTCGCACAGCGCCGCTGCCTCGCTTAACTTCGCTCCCTATCGCTCTTCGCGTAATCTAATCTCACAGATGGCCGACGCCCCCAACAATTCGCACCTGGCCGAGACGCTCATCCCTGAGCTTTCCGCCCTGCCCGATGCCGTCGAGGCTCTCCCCGATTACAGCGGAGAACCCACCGGCGGCGGCTCCTGGCCGCTTATCTCATTCAGCCACGTCTCCATGTCCTTCGGCGACCGCAAAATCCTCGACGACGTCAGCTTTACGGTCGACCGCGGAGAAACCCTCTGCATCCTCGGCCGCAGCGGCGTTGGCAAGTCCGTCGCTTTGCGCATCCTTATGGGCTTTCTCAAACCCCAGGTCGGTTCCATCCGCGTCAACGGAGAAGAGATCAACTCCTTCACTGAAGAGGAGATGCGCACTGTACGCAAGCGCGTCACCATGGTGTTCCAGAACGGTGCGTTGTTCGATTCCATGAGCGTACGCGAAAACGTCGCTTTCCCGCTGCGCGAACACGGAGGCCTCGCTGAAGACCAGATCCACGAAATCGTCGAGCGCCTCATCCGCATGGTTGGCGCTGAAGACGTGTCCGATGCTTTTCCCGCCAGCCTCTCCACCGGCCGCAAGCGCGCCGTGGCCATCGCCCGCGCCCTCGCCGCCCAACCTGAAGTCGTCCTCTACGACGAGCCCACCACCATGGTCGACCCCATCATCGCCCGTCGCCTCGGCGCCTTGATTCAGCGCCTCAAAATGCAGCTCGGCTTCACCAGCATTGTCGTTACGCACGACATGCGCTTCGCAGAAAGTCTGGCCGACAAGGTGCTGTTTCTTCACCAGGGGCGCGCCGCCTACTTCGGCCCGCTCAAGGGGTTTATGGAGTCCCCGGACGTGAATATTGAGCAGTTCCTGGCCCTGGACGCGTACGTATTACCTTCGGAATGAGCTATTTATTACTTAATAACCCGAAATTTATCCGATTTTTCTTGCCAAGTTTCGGTGGTTTGGCGATAAGCTTGGTTTGTGGCATCCTAATAGGGCACACCTCTTACTTCGGTGAGGGGCGGCAAAAAGCCGAACCGGGACAGAGAAACTGAATCTGTTCCTTGAATATCAATCGTTTCGATGTTCCATAGAGTCTTTCTGTTTCTCGTGTTGTTTTTCCTCATTCAGTAGCCGTTGGGTTCTTATTGCTCAAGGACAGGGCCATGCGGAGTTGACCGCACCCGGTGCGAATTCACATTCGGTTAAGATTCTGGGCTCAATGGCAATATAACGTGGATTTCAAGAGTCGTATGCAAGCCAAACCGACCGATCGGACTTATTTCTCGGAACAGGTGGGCTACCTCAGGTTTTTGAGGTAACCCAAAAGCAAAAGAACGAAAAAGTTCTAAAAAGTTTAAAAAACAGACCGACCAGGTCACCTGCTCCTCCTCTTGCTTCACTTTCGGGTTTCCCAATTGCCCTCGATTTCTTTGAACTTCGGAGGTCCGCGACTCAAGTATGGCGACATCTGAATTTTGGCAAAGAGCTTCTTCGTCTTCGGCAACTGTCTCTCCCGGCGAACAAGAAAGATCCGCTGGGATGCGCAGCATGCGGAATTCTGCCTCGAAGGGCAAGTTCTGGATTGTGCTCGATCTGATCACCATCCTCGGTGCAGCGCTCCTGGCAACTATCTATAAGTTCCGCACCGGCCCGGTCGAAGAGGCCAAGGGATTCTGGCACGGCACCCTCATCCACGGCCGCTCGATGAGCATTCTGCTGGTACTTCTTTGCGGATTTGCCGCTGCTCTCATCATGACCAGCCGCCGCCTCCATCTTTACACCCCTGTCCGTATCTCCAGCTTCCTCCGCGAACAGAGACTCAGCCTTCAGGCTTGCTTCACCTCTGGTCTGTTGCTTACCGGCACCCTCTACCTCATTCGCGCCGAAGATATTCCGCGCAGCATCGTGCTCATCACTGTTGGCCTCGTCACGATCGCTCTCAGTTTCCGCCGCGTCATTTACCGTATACTCACCTACCGCAACTTCGACAAAGGCATCGGAACCCGCAACGTTCTCATCGTCGGCACCGGTCCTGAGGCCCAGGCGCTCCGCCACCACCTCGAAAGCGTTCGCCACCTCGGCTACAGCTTCAAGGGTTTCATCCAACTCCCAGGCACAGCCTCCCGCTTCACCGCGAGTGCGGGAGACACTGTGGGCACGCTTGACACCATGTTCGAGAACGCACGCAAGCAGTTCGTCGACGAAATCTTCATCACCACTGCCTGCAATCGCGAAATCGTTCAGGATGTCCTGGAGCAGGCGCGCGTCAACTCCGTCGATCTCCGAGTCGTTCCCGACATGTACGACGGCCTCGCCTGGAACAGCCCCATCGAATATATCGGCCAGTTCCCGACCATTCCCCTCCACTGCGGCCATGTCCCGGAGATGAGCCTGCTCCTCAAGCGCGGCATCGATATCCTCCTCGCCGCCGTAATCCTGCTCATGCTGGCTCCAATCCTGCTCATCATCACCCTGGCCATCAAGTTCGATTCGCCCGGACCCATCCTCTACAGCTCTGAGCGCATTGGAAAGAAGGCGCGCGTTTTCCGCTGCCTCAAGTTCAGAACCATGATTCGCGATGCCGACAAGCGGCGCGCTGAATTGATGCACATGAATGAGCGCGATGGCGTCCTCTTCAAAATATCCAACGATCCGCGCATCACCACTCTGGGCAAGTTCCTGCGCAAGTACTCGCTCGATGAACTGCCCCAGTTCTTCAATGTCCTGCGCGGCGACATGAGCATTGTCGGGCCCCGCCCGCCCCTGGCCAGCGAGGTCAAGGAATACAAGCCCAGCCATCTGCGCCGCCTTGACGTGATGCCAGGCATTACCGGCCTTTGGCAGGTTCAAGCCCGCCAGGATCCGTCCTTTGACAACTACATCTCCCTCGACGTCACCTACGTCGAGAACTGGAGCGTCTGGCTCGATATCAAGATTCTTGCCCGCACGGTAGCGGTGGTTCTGGCCGGAACCGGCTCCTGAAAACCACTTCGCCGCCCACTCTCACCACGGCCGTCCCCACCAGGGACGGCCGTTCCACGTAACCGAAGTATTAAACTGGAACTGTGAACATCGCACTGGCCCAGATCAACCCGACCGTCGGTGATTTTACTGGAAACCTCGAAAGAATCGTCGCCGCCTGCCGTCAAGCCGCCTCCCAAGGCGCGCGCCTGACCGTATTTTCCGAACTCGCCATCTGTGGTTATCCTCCGGCCGACTTCCTTGAGAAGCCCAGCTTCCTCGCCCGCTGCCGCACAGCGGTCGATGAGCTCGCCGCAGCCACCGCCGGCCTCTCCACCGCTGTGCTCGCCGGCGTAGCCCTCCCGGCTGACCCGGCAACTGGGAAACCCGGGGTCAATGCCGCCGTCCTGCTCGACCGAGGCCAGCTCCTCCTCGAGCAGCACAAGCGCCTGCTCCCCTTTTACGACGTGTTCGACGAGCAGCGATACTTTGCCTCCGCCAAGTCCCAGCGGGTCGTCGAACTCGATGGCGTGCGCCTCGCCATCACCATTTGCGAAGATGCCTGGAACGACAAGCATTTCTGGCCCCGCCGCCTTTACTCCGTCGATCCCATGGAAGAGCTGATGCGCCAGCACCCGGCTCTCCACATCAACCTCTCCTCGTCCCCCTTCTGGCACGGCAAGCGCGCCGTCCGCCGCCAGATGCTGGCCGCAATCGCCAGTCGCGACGCCGTCCCCGTGCTCATGTGCAACCAGGTTGGCGGCAACGACAGCCTCGTCTTCGACGGCTCCTCCCTGGCCATCAACGCCCAGGGAGAAGTGATCGCCCAGGCCGCATCTTTCGCTGAAGACCTCGTCCTTCTCGACCCCTTTACCGCCCCGCCCGTCCCCATAGCGCCAGAAGACGACACCGCCGCTGCTTATCAGGCTCTCGTCCTCGGCACCCGCGACTACGTCCGCAAATGCGGATTCACCAAAGTCCTCATTGCCCTCAGCGGAGGCATCGACTCGGCTCTGGTTGCCGCCATCGCCAAAGACGCCCTCGGCGCTGAAAACGTCCTCTGCATCGGCATGCCGAGCCCCTACTCCTCTTTCGGGTCCATCGAGGACAGCCGCCGACTCGCCCAAAACCTTGGCATCCGCTTTGAAATCATCGCCATCAGCGGCCTGTTCGACGAGTACACCCAGGCTCTCGCGCCCCTTTTCGCCGGCCGCAAGCCCGACACCACCGAGGAAAACATCCAGTCCCGCGTCCGCGGCACCCTCATCATGTCGCTCTCCAACAAGTTCAACGCCCTCGTCCTCACCACCGGCAACAAGTCCGAGATGGCCGTCGGCTACTGCACCCTATACGGAGACATGGTCGGCGCCCTGGCCGTCATCGGGGACCTGGTCAAGACCCGCGTCTACGCCATTTGCCACTGGCTCAATCGCGACCAAGAGGTCATCCCCTTCGCAATCCTCGAAAAGCCTCCCTCCGCCGAACTCCGACCCGACCAGAAAGACACGGACTCCCTGCCGCCCTACGATGTCCTCGACCCCATTCTCGAAGCCTACGTTGAGCACTATCAGCCCCCTGAGCAGATCGCCCGCGAGCACGGTTTCCCCCTCCCCCTCGTCCAACAGGTGGTGCGCCTCGTTGAACGCTCTGAGTACAAACGCCAGCAGGCCGCGCCGGTGCTCAAAGTCACCTCAAAATCCTTTGGCATGGGGCGCAGGTTCCCCATTGCCGTCAAAGTACAGGTGTAATCTGGAAGTTGGGAGCCATCCCACGACTCTAAGGAGAATCAGCTTGATCCGTATGTCCCGCCGTTTTGCCAGCTCACGTCTCGCCAGTTCACGTCTTTTCTGCCTCGCCGCCGCGCTGGCTTTGCTTTCCATCCCCGCTCTTCAGGCTTCCGCACAACAGAACGTTCCCCCTGCGCCAGATAGCGAGCCCAATGCGCCCGCGCCCGCGGCAGCCCCTGTCTTCCCGCCTATCGATCCGGCCAACTTTACCGCAACCACCCCCACCAAAGAGACCGTCGACGCCTTTCTCCACACCAGTTGGGGTTATGACAATGATCGGATGTGGCAGGTAGCGGCCATCTTCAAGACCCCCATTGACGGCATCAGCAAGGTCATCGTTTTCGTCGGAGACAAGACCGGAAAGCAAAAGCCCACTTCCATCGATTTCTTCGCTCTCCCCGACGGCAAGCACATCATCGCTGCCGACGACATCCTCCCTTTTGGCGTCAACCCCTACGCTGACAACCGCGCCGTGGCCCAGCAAAAGGCCGATGGCCCCTATCGCGGAGCCGCCGGGAAAGACTTCGAAATCGTCGAATTCGCCGACTTCGAGTGCCCCCACTGCAAAGAAGCCCAGGCCAACATGGAAAAGCTCGGCGTCGATTTTCCCAACGCCCGCATCGTCTTCCAGAACTACCCCTTGCCGCAGCACAAGGAAGCAGCCGGCGCCGCCGCCTATGGCGTCTGCGTAGCCAAGCTCGGTGGCAGCACCGCCTTCTTCACCTTCGCCTCGGCTGTCTTTGAAGGCCAGGAAGGCCTCGCCACCGCGGACGGAGCCACCCTCACACTCAACAGCTCCGTCACCAAGGCCGGCCTTGACCCCGCAAAGGTTGCAGCCTGCGCCGCCCTGCCCGCCACTGTTGCCGAAGTCGATGCCTCAGTCAAGCTAGCCAAAGAGGTGAACGTCCAACAGACCCCCACGCTGCTCGTCAATGGCCGCCCGGTTCCCGCCAACGCGCCCTACGCCACGGTCAAGGAGATCGTCGAGTTCCAGGAAAAGCTCGACGGCATCACCAAGTAACTGGAGTCAGGGAACAGACCAAGTCGGGTGCCCCCGGTCCCTCGCTGTTGGGGCCGGGGAATAGTCCCCGCATCTACCGCGCTGCCTCGCCCCGCTCAATCCGCATCATCGGCGTATGACCCGCGGCCTGCGTTCCCCGCAGCACATGCGGCGTCATCACAATCACCAGCGTCGAGGAGTTCGCCTCCTTGGTGTTGTCGGACACGTTGTTCAACCCCGGAATCTCGCTCAGCCCCGGCAGCCCGCTGATCGCACGGCTCTCCTGCTTGTCCAGTTCGCTCACAATCACCACGCCTGAGTCTTTGCGCAGCGTTACCACGCCCGAATAGGACCGGTTGTTCAGAATTGGATTCCCGTTGGCCGAAGACCCTGACAGAGCAACAATTTTCAAATCCAGCGTCAGCGCCACATCGTCATTGCGCAGCACCCGGCTCCGCGCCTTCAGCGTCATGCCAAGGTCCTGGTACTCCACCTGCGGAATATTCGCTGTGACACCGCCCAACTGGCCCAGCAAACCAGACAGGTTGCCTGAGCTCCCCGCACCGGTCAGCCCAGGAATGTTCGGTACGCTCCCTAACCCAGCGGAATACGAGGATGTCTGGATCGGATACCGCGTCCCCGAACGCACAATCGCCTGCGCATCATCCGATTCTCCAAGGCCGTCGGAGAGCCGCAGAAGCAAGTGGTCCAGCGCTTTCGAGTCCGACGAGTTCAAGCTCAGATTCGCCGACATCGCGCCCGGCGAAAGAGCCGACGCCGTCAGCCCGCCCCCAAACAGCGCAATCCCGCTTGTGAACAGAGAACTGGATACCTGTCCCGATGCCAGCAGAATGCCCAGAATCGCCAGCGTGTCCCCCGGCGCGGCCAGCCCCGACGAAATAATCTGCTGCACCAGGGCCTGATTCGCATTCAGAATCGACTGCTCCTCCGCGTAAACGTTGAATGCTGAGATCGACTGCGGCGGCTGCACCCCGGAGTTGCGGCTGCTGGTATGCGCAAGCTGAATCAGGCTCACATCCAGCAGCACCTGGCTGTGTCCGTCAATCAAGCCTCGAATCGTCACATTAAACGCATTCAGCGTCGACGGCGCCGCCCGCACCGTAATCGTTCCTGCCGACGGATCTACCGTCGCATGTTGCAGATCGAATACCGTTTTTGCCAGCGTGCCCACTTCGTTCAACTCGCCCGCGCTCAGCCCCGGCAGGTACACCGTCTCCAGATCCAGCCGCTCAAATTGCTTCCGGAGGTCGGCCGTGTCCCGGGCCACCAGCGCGCGATGCGTGTCCAGCGGAACATAAAACGAGTCCGTTACCAGGCTCAGTGCGTGCATCGTTTCCGCGAAAGTGGCGTCGTCCACGTCGAAGCGCACCTGCACCAGCCGAACGCTGTCGTCCACCGTCGCTTCAATCCCGAAGGCCTTGAAGACCTCCTGAATCGTCCGTCGCTGGTCCGTGTGCAGGTGAAAGCTGTGCGTCCCCGGCGTCGGCAACAGCGGCATCGACGAGCCAATCGAATCCGCCGACTGCTCGTAGAGCGGCGCAGCCTCTTTCTCTGTCGCCAGGTCGCCAAGCTCGTACAAATGCTGCGTTGCTTCAAGATTTTTCGGGTCCAGCGTCAAGGCCTGTTCCAGCGCAGCCCGCTCCCCCGCCGCATCTCCGCGCACCCGGTCTTTGGCCGCCGCCTGAATCAGCGCCGTCACCGCATGACTTCGCGCCAAATCCGCCGCCAGTTGGTAGTTGTGGTTGGTCGGGTCAAGCGCCGCAGCGTGTGCGTATTCTTCGAGAGCAGCGGGGAACTCCTGCTTCTCAAACTGCTTGCTCGCTTCCAGAAACAGCTTCGCCGCGCGCCGCCTATCGCTGCCCCTGGGAACCTTCTCCGCCGCAGTGTCCTTATCCGTTGAGGCAGGCGTTGCCGGAGTTTGGCCAGCAGGCGTCTGCTGTGGAATTACCTGAGGCGGCGCTCCGGCTGCCTGTCCAAGCCCGCTAGCCGGAAGCGTCGCCAGCAGTATCCCCGCCGCGCACAGCCTCAGCAACTCCCGCGCTTGCTTCGAGCCCTCAGTCTTCTGCGGCGGCTTTCTCACTGCGCAGCCTGCTGGTATGCCAGCAAGTCGCCCAGCGATGTGGCGCAGACCTCTGGCTGGTACTTGAGCAGCTCGTCGAAGCTGTAGTTGCCCGTGGCCACCGCAATTACCGAGAGAAAGTTGGCCCGCGCCGCCTCAATATCCCGCGGCGTGTCCCCAACCACGCAGATCTTTGCCCCGCGCCCGGCCATCTCACGTGCCTTGTCCGCCGCGTGCCCCACCAGTTCCGAACGAATCGGAAAGTGATCGCTGAATCCACCAAACCGGAACCATTCCCGCAGTCCCGCCTGCTCCACCTTGACCCAGCCAATCACTTCCAGGTTTCCGGTGGCCACACCCAGCAGCGCCCCACGACGCGCCAGGTGATCCAGCACCTGCTCCACTCCCGGCATCCGCACCAGATTCAGCTCATGCCGCCGCTCCAGCACGGAAAGCCGCATCGCCTCCAGAATCGCCTCAGTGTGTTCTTCCAGCAACTTGGCCGGAATTTCCGCCTGGTTGCACGCCTCCCGCAAAATCGCCGTGTCGGTGCTCCCGTGCAGCAGAATTCCCGCCAGCGTAATCTCAAAGCCGGTCACCCGTTGCACGCTCCGGGCAAACGACTCCACATGCACCCGGTCGCGGCTACGCAGCAGTGTCCCATCAATGTCAAACAGATACGCGTCCTCCGCGTCCCAGGCAAATCCCGGCTCGATTGCGATGCGCGCTTCATTCGTGGAAGAAGTTGTCAGCATGTCCTCAGCGGCAAACTCAGCCTTGGCGGTAAGCCGTCCTTACCGCGCTTAATACAGGACGTTCGCTGCGCGGCGGACGCTTGAGACCGGCCCGCACTTCCGCAAGATCAAGACCCAACTCGGCCATGGCGCGCGACAGAGTGTTGCGGTGCATGCACAACTCTTCCGCAGCCTTGCACTGGTTTCCCCGGTGTGCCAAAAGCACCTCACGCAGATATTGCTTCTTAAACTCGCGAACGGCATCGTCGTATCCCATGCCGCTGGAATGCATTTGCGTCACCAGGTTGTCCAGTTCTCGTCTCACGTTCACCTCTTGCTACTTTATCTGATTAGCGCCTTATTCGTGCGCCCAAATTCGCTGAAACTATGTCCTGCTGTCTTGCGGATGAAGCCAGGGCGGCGCCTCGCCCTCCAGCGTCTTCAACCCCGCCCGCACCCGTTCCGCCAACTGCGCCGGGCTCATGTGCGTACTCAAATGGCAGGCCGCAAAAAAATGCCGGGGCAGCTTCGCCTCCACCAGCCAATGCGCCTGCGGATAAAACGCCACCGTCACCAGAATCCCCAGTGTTACCAGCAGAATGCCTTGAAAGAATCCAAAGATTCCGCCCGCAATCCTGTCCAGGCAACCCAGTCCAATGCTGTGCAGTGTCTTCGACAGAATCGCCCCGATAATCCCCGCCAACACCATTACCACCAGCGCCACCGCCAGAAATCCAATCACGTCGGCAATCTCTTCGCTGTGCACCACCGGCTTCAACGGAACAGCCACCAGCGAGTAATTCCAGGCCGCCAGCACCAGGCCCAGCACCAGCCCGCCCAGCGAGCATACTGAGCGAAAGAAACCTTGAGAAAGGCCGCCCATGACCGACACCAGAATCACGATCACGATTACCCAGTCGATCCACAACATGTGCCGCTCCATTTCAAGCGCGAGTGCCGGAAAACTATAAACTCAACTCCCGCCCCGTCAAGCGGCGGAATGCATCGAGATACTTGCGCTGGGTCCGTTCTGCTACGTCTGGCGGCAGACTGGGGGCAGGCGCCTGCTTGTTCCAGTGGATCGATTCAAGATAATCCCGCACAAACTGTTTGTCGAATGATGGCTGCGCGCCACCTGGCTTCCACGCCGAGGCTTCCCAGAATCGGGAAGAGTCGGGCGTCAGCACCTCATCCGCAAGAATAATCCCTTCCTCTGTCTTGCCAAACTCAAATTTAGTGTCCGCCAAAATCAATCCGCACCGCTCCGCATGTTCCGCAGCTTTCTTGTAGATCGCCAGCGTCAGCCGCCGCAACTCTTCCGCATCCGCCTCACCCACTGCGGCCTTGGTCGCTTCAAATGAAATATTCTCGTCGTGCTGCCCATCCGGGCTCTTGGTGGCCGGCGTAAACACTGGCTCCGGCAGCCGCGACCCGTCCTCAAGCCCCGCCGGCAATGCTATGCCGCACACCGTCCCGCTCGCCTTGTATTCCTTCCAGCCCGATCCAGCCAGGTAGCCCCGCGCCACGCACTCGACGGGAAACATTGCCGCCCGCTTCACCAGCATCGACCGGCCCTCAAGCTGGTCCGCATACGGCGCCAGCGAGGCAGGGAACTGGCTCACATCCGCAGTAATAATATGGTTCGGTGCAATCTCGCGGAGCAGTTCAAACCAGAACAGCGAAATCTGCGTAAGAATCTTGCCCTTGCCGGGAATCCCCGTTCCCAGCACATGGTCAAACGCGGAGATGCGGTCGGTGGCAACCAACAGCAGAGCATCGCCCACCGCATACAAATCGCGCACCTTCCCGCGTCCCAGTAGGGGCGTATCGCCCAAATTTGTAGTCAGCAGAGCTGTCACAGGAAGGCCTTCCATTTGTTAAAACTGAATCTCCGATTTTCGAGGGTGCGCCCCGCTTTGTCAATGTGCACGCACACCAGTCACGACGGATGGGTCAATCGGCTCAGTCTTCAGGTTTTGAACTGCGAACACACACAATTTGCAAAACGAAGAGCAAAACAAAGCGGATCGCCGCGGTGCGGACCTTTTCTTTTTTTCTCCAGAATTATCCGGTTGTAAGAAACCCGCCCGCCTCGCGGACTACCTTGAATGTGGGACAACTCCAAGCCATGCCGAACGCCGCACCCATCGCCGAACGAAACCGGAACAGGAGCTACGAAGAGGCTGTTGCTGCTTTCGGCCCGGCTCTCGGGCGCCTCGCCCTTGCCTGGGAGGCCGACTCCGACCTCCGCCGCGACCTGCTCCAGGAGATCCACATCGCCCTCTGGCGCAGCCTCGAAGCCTTTGACGGCCGCTGCTCCCTCCGCACCTGGGTCTATCGCGTCGCCCACAACACCGCCTCCTCCCACGTCAGCCGCCAAATGCGCCTCAAGTCCCGCGAATTCGTCGGCCTCGAAGAGCTGGCTGAAATCGCCGACCACCAAGCTGACCAAACCGAACATCGCGACCAACTCGACCTCCTCTACACCATGATCCACCAGCTCAAGCCTCTCGACCGCCAGGTGATGCTTGCTTACCTTGAAGGTCTCGACGCTGCCTCCACCGCCGAAATCACCGGCCTCTCCGCCCGCAACGTCGCCACCAAAATCCACCGCATCAAGCACGTCCTCGCCCGCCGCATCGGCCCCGCAGCAGCCACAGAGAAAGGAGGATCGCAATGAGCGACCCATCCTCTGAAGACAACAACATGAAGCAGATCTGGCAAAACCAGCCCACCGAAGGAGTCCGTATGTCCATTGCAGAAGTACAGGCAAAAGCCAGCGCATTTCACAGCAAAATCTGGTGGCGGAACATTCGCGAATATGCGGCGGCGGCCTTCGTCGTCCTCTTCTTCGGCTACCGCATGCTCGGCGTCACCGACCTGCTCGTCCGCGCCGGAATGGCCCTCATCATTGCCGGAACCTGCTACCTGACCTGGCAGCTTCATCTTCGTGGCTCCTCGCGCCAGCTCCCCAAAGAGGCCGGTCTCTCCAGCTTCATTGAATTCCAGCGCCGCGAACTCATCCGCCAGCGCGACATGCTCACCAGCCTCTGGAGCTGGTACCTCGGCCCGCTTCTCCCCGGCCTGGTGTTGATGATCGTCGCCATTGGCCGCGCCAATCCCGGCCATTTGCAGCACATCTGGCTCGTGACAGAAGCCTATCTCGCCGCCATTCTGCTGGTATTTCTGGCCATTGACCGCCTTAACAAGCGCGCCGCCCGCCGCCTCCAGCGCCAGATCGACGAACTGGACGAGGCCAGTCGTTAACCGTCCGGCAACTTTGCCAGCCCGGTCCGTGCTAGTGTGCGCCGTGCTGACGAAGCAGATCTTCCAACTTCGTGTCGCTCCGCTTTTGAGCCAGGAACATCGGAGTCACACCCTGAAAGTTGCTGGCGTTCACATCGGCGTTCGCGTCAATCAGCGTCCTGGCCAGATCGATGTGACCCATCAACAGCGCCCACAGCAGAGCCGTATTTCCCTTGCTGTCCGCGGCATTCACATCCGCGCCCTTGGCCAGCAAGAGCGCCGCCGCGTCCTTTTGGCCGCGCATTGCCGTCTCGTGCAACGGCGTCACGCCCTGGTTCGAGGTTGTATTGACGTTGGCGCCCTTGGCGATGAGAAGCTCCAGCACGTCCATGTAGTGATAGCAGGACAGCGCCAGATCCAAAGGGGTGAACCCGCCCTCGTCGTCCCGGGCGTTCACATCCGCGCCGCTGGCGATCAGGAATTCAGCAACGTCTTTGTGGTTGTACTCGGCCGCAATGTGCAGGGCGGTCTTGCCCGCTTTATCTTTGGCAGAGATGAGGCTCGGGTCCTGCGCAACGAGAGCCTTGATCTTTGCCAGGTCGCCCTTCTGCGCGGCACCGTGAATCGGATCGCACAACGCAGCACTGGACCAGCAAAGAACCGCCGCCAGAACAAGCAGGACGGGAACGCGAAGCCGCATTCCGGAATGGGACATGCCGTTTGAAAGGAAGCGCATGTTGATGCCCTCGGAAGTCGCAGCAAGTATAGCGCGGTTCCTGAGACAATGATTCGTCGAAGAGCGCGTCACTCCCCCGGAAACAAGAATCGCAGCATCGGCCTGACCCTTCGCGCCCAGCTCGGCTCATCATGTGTCCCGCCGTGCGCCTTCTCAAAGTGCAGCGTCTCACCCGGCCGCCAGTGGTTCGCCTTCAGCCGACGGTTCAGCATCTCCACGTCATGCACCGTCCGCTTGCCTTCCTTGTCGCCCACATCCAGCCACAGCCGCGGACGATCCCAGATCTCCGGCGACCGCTCATTCACATATCCCAGAATGCTTTTGTGATTCCACCAGACACTCGGCGACATCACCGCCAGCTTGCCAAACCAGGTCGCATAGCGCAGGCCCAAATACAGCGAGACCAGCCCGCCCAGCGACGACCCGCCCAGACCCGTTGAATCCCGGTCCGTCCGCACCCGGTACTGCGTCGCAATCCACGGCAGAATCTCCCTGGTCAGCGTCAGCCCATACTGCGCCGCATCGCCGCCGCCCATCTGCCAGTCGCGTTCATGCGTATATTCTCCCATCCGCGCAGCCGTGTTGTAGATGCCCACAATGATCAGCGGTTCCACCTCGCCCGCCCTTATCGCGGCGTCCGCATGCTCCCGCACCTCCCACGTCCGCCCCTGGATAAACGAAGTCCGCGGGTCGAACAGGTTCTGCCCATCCTGCAGATAGAGTACCGGATACGTCCGCTCCGGATGGTGGTCATACCCCGGCGGAACATACACAATCAGGTCCCGCTTGTCGGGCAGATAGACGCTGGGAAACCCACGATGCAGCCGCAGCCGTGGGTGGGGCGTCCCCTCGCCGCTGGCCAGCAGGCCTTTCGGCATCTGAGCCCATGGGTTGTCGTCGGAATGTTGGTAATCCAGATTCAAACTTTCAAGTCCTTGAGGGGCTTATCGGCACGTCACACGGGTCGGCGAGCGAAGCCGGAGGAAAACACCAACCCAGGCTGTTACATTAACAAGAAATCGGCCATTCTCCAATTGGCAGCCTTGGCACGCCGCCTGACAACTCGGGTCAAGGCATTGTTTTGAAGGGGCACGGCTTGAGCCGCGTCGCCAATGGCTGAAGACGAAAGTTGACTTTAGCCGGTGAGAGAGGGTTATCAGGTATTTCGAATTTCACCGCGGTCTGCCAACCCCTACTCCCTATTCCTCCAACGCCGCACAAGATCTTTTGCGGCATCTACCCAGTAAGGGAATTCAAATTCGAACCCCGCCTCAAGCAGCCTTCCCGGCACAACACGGCGGCTCTTCAGCACAAGTTCCGACTCGGTCCTCAGCAAGAACGCGCCAATCTCCACAGCAAACGCCGGCACTGGCAGCCCATTCGGCATACCCCACGCTTCGCGCAACGTTTCCATGAAATCGCGATTGGGAATCGGATGCGGCGCAGCCATATTCACTGCCCCCTCCAGATCTTCATGCGCGATCAAAAACTCCACTGCCCGCGCAAAATCCTCTTCGTGAATCCAGCTCACATACTGCCGCCCATTGCCCTGAGCCCCTCCCAGGCTGAAGCGCACCAGGTTGAGCAGCACCTCAAACGGGTTGCCAGACGTGGGGCTGAAAGTGATGGCGCTGCGCATTGCAATCTTGCGCGTGAGCGGCGTGGCCGTGCGAAACAACTCCGCCTCCCAGTCCTTCGCCACCTGAATGGAAAAGTTCCATGTCTCGGGCGCGCGGCGGTTCTTGTCAATCAGTTCGTATCCACCCAGTTCGCCGGTCGCTTCGTCTATGTCGCGATCGAGTGAGTGGCGATAGATGGTTGCGGTGGACGCATTCAGCCACACACGCGGAGGCGACGCAAGTCCGGCGATCACGTTGTTCAACAGGCGCGTTGGCCCGATACGCGAGTTATAAATTGCGGCGCAGTTGTTCGGCGTGTAGCGGCAGTTCACGCTCCGCCCGGTCAGGTTGATGCAAACATCCGCACCCTCAAGGGCCTCGACCCAGGAACCCTCTCTCTCCCCATCCCAGTGCACTGTCTCCCACGGCGCGCTGTAAGGGCTGCGCGTCAGCACTGTTACGCGGTGACCGCGTTCTTGAAAATAACCTGCCAGCATCGAGCCTACTTGCCCGCTTCCTCCAGCAAGCACAATGCGCAATGGACCCAAGTCAAGCCTCCCCGTCGACCGCCTTCAGCAACAGAGCGGCATCACCACTTACCGGGCAAGCCTATCCTAAACCCCCAGGCGCCTCAGGCCCATTCAAGTAGTCACAATGCCGGCGGCCGCTTTGGTAAGTCAGCTCGTTGAGGAATGGAGCACTGCTAGGGCCGGGGAGGGAACTGGTACGCGCGCATCCACACGCGCCGCCGGTAGGCGCGGAACTCGCGCACGATCAGGATGAAGACGACGACGAAGAAAATCAGCGGACCGAAAAAGAGGATGGCCGGCTCCACCACGCGCGAGCCTTCCACGCTCACGCTATCTGCTGCCCGCAGGCTTCCAAACATCGCCACCAGGTCCTCGCCCACGCGAACGTTTTCGCCCAGCCGGATAGAGCCGAAGATGCTCACCAGGTCGTGGCCAATGTTGGCATTGTCATCGGCGGTTACACTGCCGAAGAAGTTAACCACGTCGTGCTGTGCATCGCTGGTGATGTGGGTGTTGCCGAAAAAAACGACGACATCGCCGGTCGCCTTGCCCTCAAGGTCGACGCTGCAGAAAAAACACACGGCATCGTGAACGGTGGCGTCGGGCTCGACGTGGATGTTGGAGAAAAACTGGACGGCGTCTTCTTCGGCGTGCGCTGGTACGCATGCAAAGGCTGCGCAAAGCAGGGTTACGGCTAAGATGCGGCGAGTCATGGGGCGCTCCACTCCATAAGAGTACGGCAACTTCGCCCCAATAGTTCCGCTGTCGCGCAATTGCCTCTAGAACTGAAAGCGCATGCCCATCTGAATCCGCCGCGGCGGCCCGTCCGATGTCACTTCGCCAAAGTCGCTTGAAGTTTCAACAGTGTCGATCCCTGAAGCGTTGGGGTGATTGAGCAGGTTGAATGCGCCAACGGAGAATCCCACATGAGGCCCGTCCTCATCCTTGTTGGGGGTGAAGGCAAAGTCATGGCCCCAGCGCAGATCAACGTCAACATACGACGGGTTAGTCTCGGTGTTGCGCGCCACGCCATCCGGCCTCGTGTTGAACAGGTCATCGCCATAGGCGTCCGTGCCGGTAACCACTGTCCACGGCGTTCCGGAGTTGGCAAAGATGCCAGCGGAAAGGTTGAATACGCTCTCCGGGTTGAACATGGCATACATGCCCAGGCGATTGCGTTGGTCCCCGCCGGAGCGCGCCCACTCGTCGTTGGGAGCATATTGGTTCTGCGGAAACCAGCCGATGCCGCCGACGTTCGAGTCGTAGTGGGACCAGGTGTAGCGGCCGAAGCCGGTGAAGTATTTGTTCAGCCGGCCGCGATAGCTGATGTCCATGCCGTCGCCCTGCCAAAAGCCCTGCGGCTGCATCTGGCGAATGCGGCCATATGCGGGGTTGGGGCGCACCGTATAACCCGACACAGGCGTGGGCGCATTGATGTCCACTGAGCGGAAAGCGTCAATGCCGCGCGCTGAATACAGACTGACAACGCCTGTGGCTTTTTCGCCGAGTTGCCGCTCGATCGACAGGCCGTATTGAATCTGGTAGGGAATCTTGGCGTTCGGTTGCAGTTGCACCAGGTTCGGCGGCTGCGCGCTCAACGTCAGGCAACTGGTCACCGGCACACAACCCCCGGCAGGCTCACTGGCAGGATTCAAACTTAGCACCAGTGCCCGCCGGGCGGCGTTCCCATAGCGGGCCAAATCCACCAGCGGTCCTGAGCCGAAGCGGTCATAGTAAATGCCGCCGCCGCCGCGCACCACAGTCTTCGATTGCTGGTCCAGCACCCAGGCGAAACTCACGCGCGGAGAGAATCCAAGCCTGCGAGTGGCAAGAAAATTCTGCCAGTCGTAGCGAACGCCGGGCGTAATCTGGAACCGCGCATTCGCCTTGAACTGGTCTTGAATGAACGCGCCCATCTCTTGCTGGTGATAGACAAAATGCACTACGCCCGTATTCTGACTATAGGCTGAAGGAAGGTTGTTGGCGTAGTTCTGGAGAGCCGTTTGCAGCACTGTGACGCCGTCCGAGGCCAGCGTGGGTCCAAACGTATAAGACCCCAGCTCGTTGGTGTTGTCGTCCAGTGCGCGGCGATCAATATGCGGCGTGCCGGCGCCAAGCTTGATCAGGTTGCGCCCTTTGTTCCACGTCAACATGTCGTAGATACGCCCGTTGTACTCCGTGCCGAACTGATCAGCCTGCGCCGAGCCGGTGGAAAAATCTCCCACCACACTGATGTGGGGAGCCTCAGTCACATTGGCGTTGCGATAAAAGTCATGCTCGCCCACAATCGACACCTGGTTCAGCATCGACGCCGAAAGTGTCTGGTCAAGGTGCGCCACCAGGTCGTCTTCGCGGTACTGGTTGTTATAGGCCGCGGCGGCAAGTGTCTGCCCGCCCACGCCCTGGTTCTGCGCGGTCGAATCCTGATAGCTGTACTGCACATACCCTGACTCGCCTTCGCGGAATTGATGCGCCACACGCGTGCTGAACTCTGTATCCCGCGCCGGCGCGAACACATTCGCCTCGTAGACCCCATTCGGGTTGCCGATGGTCGGCGCAACCGTCGCATCGATCACCGAGTCCTGGTCGTAAAGCGTACGGTTGAACGAGCCTAGAAAGCTATACTTCGGCGCGTGCGGAATGGGCCCGGTCAGGTGGCCTTCGTAGTTCTGCCGCTGCTCAAAGGGCTTGGTCGGCGCCAGCGCATTCTGCCCGTTCAGCGCCGAGTTGCGGTAAAGAAAATTGAACTGCCCGTGGTAGTGGTCCGCGGTTGACTTGGTGATGATCTCCATCTGTCCGCGACCCGGCCAGTAGTACTGCGCCGAGTAGGGGTCCTGGTTGATGCGGATCTCCTGAATGGCCGACGCGGAGACAGTGGCGCGATTCGCTTCAACCCCATCCACCATCAGCCCCGTACCGCCCGTATCGCTTACGTTGGAATCCAGAAAGGCGCTCATCGCCGAGGCATAGTCGTTGTCAAAAATGGGCAGCGCCTTCAAATCGCTCGAGGTCATCACCGAGGAGTCGTGGTTGTCGTCCGGCGAACTCACATCGTCGCTATTGCCATTCACGCGCACCGTGGAAGCGACCACCGCGATGGGAAGAATGATGTGAAAGGGCGCAGGCAGCGTCACCGCAAGCGATGCGCTGGCGCCGCTGGCCACCGGCGGCGCAATGTCAACAGGCGTACGCACCGTATCGAATCCCGGCTCTGAGACCACCAGTGTGAAGCTTCCCGAGTGGGGCGCGGCCAACTGAAAGTTGCCTTCCCCATCCGAGTGGATGGTGCCCGCAACTGCACCATTGTTGTCCAGCAGGTCAACCTCAGCGCCAGGCACAATTGCGCCGGTCGCGTCCGCCACCACTCCATGAACCGAGGGTGCATTCGGGGCTCCGGGTGTTGTGGCGTTCGCAGCAAAAAGCGTGCAGGGCAGTAGGAGTGCAATCCCCAAAGCAAAAAAGCGCATACGGCAAAAACTCCATGACAAAGATAAAGTCAAACCACACCGGGCATGAAAAAGGTCGTACTCCGAACAATTGCGGCACAGCGTAATTAATCTGACGACACCCGTGGCCTTTGGGATGCTAAAAAGCTAAAGAAATTTCCCCTTGTGAACTCTAACGGTTCTTCCAAGGTTCCCGCCCCTGGCGGTGCACCGTCCTTCATGGGCCGCTGCACCGTGAACCAGGACAGATAGGCGGATCTGCCTCTGGGAGATGAACTTGCGGGCGGAAGTGGCGCCCTGGTTGGAGCACACTCGAACGCCGAAGCGTTCTCTCTTCTCGCCGTATCTACAAGTCTAGCGGTAATTCAGCGCCGTCGTCCAGTCTTTTGGTGAGTCGACCAGCACATCCGGCTGATGACTCTTCAGAGTCTCGGGGGCCAGGCCGAAGGTGCAGCCAATGGACCACACCCCGGCGTTGCGGGCGGTCTGCACATCCACCATGCTGTCGCCAATCAGCACCGTCTCCGCCGGCTTTGCACCCGCTTCAGCCATCAGCGCAAGCAGCCCCTCCGGGTTGGGCTTCTTGGTGGCAAAGCTGTTGCCACCATAGATATGCAGAAAATAGGGCGCCAGTCCCAGGGCCGCGCAAATGTCCTGCGCCGGCCGCACCGGCTTGTTGGTCAGCACGGCCATGGTGCGTGGTTGCTCATGCAGATCCTTGAGCGCCGCCAGGGCTTCCAGAACGCCTTCGTAAGCGTAGGTAAAATCCAGCTTGTGGGCGCGATAGTAGTCCAGGAAAAACTTGTAAGCCGTCTCGAGAAATTCTTCGCTCACCGGGCTTCCGTGCTCAAAGGCAAGCGCCCGCCGCACCAGCATCAGCGCGCCATCGCCGATGAAACCTGCAATCTGCGCATCCTCCAAGTGCTTCAAGGCAAAATGAGCCAGCGTTGCATTCACGCTGTTGCAAAGGTCCTGCGCGGAGTCGATCAGCGTGCCATCGAGATCAAAGACAAGGAGTTTCAACTGCTCTGCGGGAATCGAAGTAAGAATGCGAACCATGCTTCCAGTGTACCGGGCAGGCGTGCCCTATGCAGACCGCTACTTCGGCGAAGGATCGGCGGCAATCGCGGCCGGCGAAACATCGAGGAACACCTTCTCCACCCGATGGTCGGCGCGAATCTTCGCAACGTACGGGTCGGTATCGGCCCTGGTCACGTTGTGCCGGAAACTCACCGCAACCCCGTCAAAACCATTCGCCTGCCCCGGCAGCAGACACAAATAGTCGATGACGAACCACGGATACTCGGGCTCGGGATGCATCGGCTGCCCGGGCTGTTCCAGAATCGTCGAGTGGAACGCCTCAATCTGCTCATCCGTCGTGCCTTTCCGGAAGTAGACAACAACCGAGGCCTTCTGGTCGGGGCCGAAGGCCTGTTCAGGCGGCTCGTGCAGCCAGGCCACTTTGTCCATTTTTTTGAGCGCGGCCATGCCACCCAGAAACACGCCGTAGCTCAGCAGACCAAAGACAATAAGGCTCAAACCCAGCGCCCGCGTCCGCCAATACACACAAAGCAAAATTCCGCCCAGAGAAATAGCAATTGCATACAGCAGTGCGGCGATGTACGAGTATCCCGCCACATACCCGAAGGCCACCTGCGCGCAGTGATGCGCTTCCCACAGCCCCAGCCCGATGCAACCAGCCGCGCCCAGCGCAACCGCAGCCTTGCTCAAGAGTCGTTGGGATCCTGAAGGCGGCGCGGACGGCTGAAAGATAGGCATACGCCTTCAGAATAGCAATCCGCAGTGGCTCCGGTTTACGCCGCGCAACTCATGCCGCAACACTGTCTTCGGCCTTCAACTCAAGCAACCGCTCCTTGGTCTCAAGCGGCGGCTGCGGCGAAGAGCGCGTCAAGAACACCAGCACCAGGATCATGAGCACCAGGACCGGGATGCACAGCACCGAGCCCTCCGGCCCATCCGTGCCTCCTGACAAAAACGGGTTTCCCAAAGCATGAGTTGCAAACAGCCGCCCCTGCACCAGCCCGCCGCTATCCGGCACGCCGTAAAGGAACGACTGCGCCCAGTCCCACGCCATGTGGAACCCAATCGCCCACCACAGCGAGCCGGTCCGCCACAAGGCGACCAGAAACGCAACCCCGGCCACAAACACCAGCAACAGGCCCACCGGAGTTTCCCCCGAATTCCCCGTATGCGCCAGGAAAAAAAGGATCGATGTGATCACCGCGGCAATCCAGAAGGCGATAGTCCTGCCATGCCGCCGCGAAATCAGATTGCCCACGCAAACCAGCCCGCGTGTCAGCGTGAACTGCAGGTAGCCGCGGAACAGATACTCCTCCACCAGTCCCACGCACAAAAAGCCAAACAGTTGTGCGCCGCCCCATCCCAGAATTGCCAAGCCGTGGTCCAGCTCGCCGTCGAAGACCAGCAGATGCATGCTGCACAGCGTCCCAATCAGCAGCGACATGGCCGCCAGTCCCCACACCGCCCCCACCAGAAACCGGCCAACGGAATGTGCACCGCCCAGTCCAAACACCCACAGGCTTCGCCCCTCAATGGCCGCCATCAGCCAGCTCACCAGCACCAATACCACGAACAGGATGCCCTCACCAACGGCCGCGGATTTCACCGTCATTTCCTTGCTGCTGTCCGGCTTGGCATCCTTGCTCTGTCCAGCGGCGCTCTGCCCCGTCTTGGCGGCGTCGTGCTGCCGCGCCCCCGGCCGGTGCTGTGCCAGGTATAACCCCCCGCCGATGGCCGCGAAGATTGAGAAGTAGATCAGCAGACTCCATCCCGCGCGCAGGCCAAAAGTCCCAAAGAAGATCCGTTGCGCCAGCGACGGTGGCAGCGCAGGCGGCTCCACTTCCGCATCAGTCAGGGTTGCGGCAACTGGCTCCATGGGCTGCTGGGCCGGGTTCTGGGTGTCTGGCACAAACGGCTGCTCTGGCGTCAAATCCATCGGGTGTTTTCCTTTATCAACGGGCTGTCTCAATGCGGATACCCAATCGTATACGCTGGCGGGGAGGTCAACGTTCCGCATTCATAATTCTAAAAAAAGGGCGAGACCCCCCGTGGACTTTCAGGGTCTCGCCTCAGGAGATAGAACCGGCTCTCAGGAAAGTTGAGAACCGATTCTAGTTTTCCGGGGAGTAGCCGGAAACTTCAAAACCTTAGTGAATCCGAATGTCACCCGACCCCGTCTCGATGCGAACCGTCGGGCCTCCGCCGTTCAGCTTGCCGGTTACATGGTGGTGGTCGTTGGAGCCCTGCGTCAGCATCTCGCGGTCTGTGTGGATGCCGCCTGACCCGCTCTCCGCGTCCAGCGTCACCGGCGCGTCGCCCACCCACAGTTCCACGCTGCCTGAGCCCGTCCCAAGCCGCCAGGATGCCGTCGGCGCCCCACCTGCCTTGATGTCGCCTGAGCCGGTTTGCGCACGCAGCCCGCCGCGCACATTGCGCAGCTCAATGTTGCCTGACCCGGTCTCCGCCTTCACATCGCCCTCGCCGGTCTGCTCCGCATACACATCGCCGGAGCCGGTGCCCAACGTAAAGCCGCCGTGCAGCCCGGTGGCGTGAATGTTGCCTGAACCCGTGTTGAGCCGGGCGTTCTCGCCCACCCCTTCGTCCGTCACGTTGCCGGAACCGGAACTGGCGTCAAGATATGCATCCGCGGGAGCCTGAATCTCATAATCGATGCTGATGTTGTGCAGGTTCTCGTGCCGCGCACCAATGCGCACAATGTTCCCCGTCTGCTCTATGGGAGGATTGCCGGCAATCTCCCTGACCTTCTCATCGCTGCCCCCCCAGCCGGACTTTACCCGGCCAAAGATATGCACCTGGTTGCCCGAGCCATGTGTAATGTGAACGTTGCCCGAGCCGGTAGCCACTGACAACTCCACATGGCCGCCCACCGTCAGCGTCCGCTCAAAGGTTTGCTCTGTGGCCAGCGCAGGAACCGCCGCCAAAGCCAAAGCCGCAACCGCCAGTGTGATGTGCTTCATGCAATACCTCTTTCAGTGCTTTGTAACCGTTCTCCACCGGCGTTGCCGACCCACCGATCGATGAAACCCGCTGTCCCGTTTCTCCCGGAGGGAGAAGCTGATAATAGCCCCGGATGAAATCCGGGGTCCGCATTCCCCCAATGAGACCGCGTCCTGGAGGGACGGACTGAAGTCGTTTCCTTTTCGAGCACGACTTCAGCCGGGCCGATAAAAGCAATCAAATCAACGTCGGGTCTTACCCCCGCAAAAGCCTCAACCGGCAATTCTTTCGGCGAAGATTCTCCCAGCCTGCCCGGGAACAGCCGTTAAGAGGTCTGCATCCAGGTTGCCAAACCCCGGGCCCACCCAAGCCCAGTGTTTTCAATCGCCTCTTCACCCGAACCGGCCGAATAGAAAAAATCCACTGTCCGCAATCGAACACCGCTGTGCGCCCCCGAACAGCAAACGCACCAAGCCATCACAGTCCAGCTCTAAAACAGGAATACGTTCCCAACCTCGATCCAGTTCCCCAGCTCACTAACCACTAACCACTCGTCACTGCTATTCTCAACACAGGATGCACGGTCTCCCGCTGCTGCAATTTGTCGCCGTAGCCATGCTCATTCTGGCCAACGCCTTCTTTGTGGCAGCCGAGTTCGCCCTCGTTTCCATCCGCGAAACCCGCATCGAGCAGATGCTCACCGCCGGCGTTCCCGGAGCCCGCGCCGTCCGCCGCCTCCAGCAGGATCTCGACGACTTTCTCCCCGCCGTCCAGTTGGGTGTCACCCTCTGTTCCCTCGCTCTCGGCTGGATCGGCGAACCCCTCGCCGCAACCATCCTCTTCGGCTGGCTCAGCCTGCTGCCGCTCGCCCAACCCCACGCGCTGCTCTACGCCCACATCGTCGCGGTCACCCTGGGTTTCGCCGCCATTACCTACTTCCATGTGGTCATCGGCGAACTGGTGCCCAAATCTCTGGCCCTGCGCCGGGCTGAGGCTTTGGCCGTCGCCGTAGCCCCACCCATGCTGCTCTTCATGGCCATTGCCCGCCCCGCGGTCCGGCTTCTTAAAAGTGGTGCAGCGGTCATCCTTCATGGCTTCGACATCCAGCTCAGCGAGCGCGCCTCGGTCCACTCGCCTGAAGAACTCAAGCTCATCGCCACCGCCGCCCGCCGCATGGGCCTCCTGCCCAAGTTTCAAGAGACGCTCATCCACCGCACCCTCGAGCTTGAAGACCTAACCGTCCGCGAAATCATGACCCCGCGCCAGAAAATCTTCTCCCTCCCCTCCAAGATGCTTGTTGAAGAAGCCAGTGCCCGCGTCATTGACCATCTCCACTCCCGCGTTCCCGTCTACGACGAATCCCGCGGCCCCGAGCACATCGTCGGCGTCGTCTACTCTAAAGACCTCGCCCGCCTCATGTACTTCCGTTCCTCCGCCCGGGGCGGCCCAACACCCTTCACCGAACTGCGCCTCTCCCAGGTCATGCGCGACGTCCTCGTTGCTCCGGAAACCAAGTCCGTCCTCGACCTGCTTCGCGACTTCCAGCAGCGCCGCCGCCACATGGCCATCGTGGTTGACGAGTACGGCTCCACCGTCGGCCTGGTGACCGCCGAAGACGCAATCGAGCAGCTCACCGGCGAGCTCGAAGACGAGTTCGACTCGCCCGCCCTCCCCGTCCTCACCACCGCCTCCGGTGCGCTTCTGCTCGACGGCGGCGTAAACCTCCGCGACCTCGAAACCCAGATGCAGTGGAGCCTACCCCGTGAAGGCGGCGTCGAAACCCTGGCCGGGTTCCTCCTCATGCGCCTGGGCCACATCCCCAAAGAAGGCGAAACCATCGACTTCGAAGGCCGCCGCCTCACCGTTGCGAGCATGGATGCAAGAAGAATCGCAAGAATCCGGGTAGAGCCCATCGACTCCGAACCCCATACCCCAGACCCTATACCCTAGACCCTATGAGATCGACTCTAACCCGCCTCGCGCTCACCCTTCCCGTCGTCTGGCTGGTCGTGTCTCTTGTTTTCCTGCTCATCCATCTCGTCCCCGGCGACCCCATTCAGCAGATGCTGGGCGACGGCGCAACCCCGGCCGACATCGGCGCACTGCGGCACCAATATGAGCTCGACCTGCCGCTGCACACGCAGTATCTCCACTACTGGAATGGCGTCCTGCACGGCGACCTCGGCAGCTCCATCCGGCTCCACTCCACCGTCGCCACGCTCATTGTCGCCCGCTACCCTTACACGCTGGCGTTGACCTTGACCGCGCTTGGGCTCGGCCTTGCGCTAGCGCTGCCGGCCGGGATTCTGGCTGCCGTGAGGAGAGGCCGATGGCTTGACCAGGTCTTGTCGGTCGTCTCGCTCTTCGGCCTCAGCGTACCCGGCCTGGTACTCGGCCCAATCCTCATAGTCGTTTTCTCAATTAAACTCGGCTGGCTGCCCGTCTCCGGCGCCAACCCCACCGGCGGACGTACCATCGACTGGCACTACCTCGTGCTGCCCTCCATCGCCATGGGCGCTTCGCTGGCAGCGATTCTCACCCGCATGATCCGCACAGCGATGCTTGAAGAGCTGGGCCAGGACTACATCCGCACCGCCCGCGCCAAGGGGCTTTCGGAGACCGCCGTAGTCTGCCGGCATGCGCTGCCGAATGCGCTGGTGCCGATTGTGACTGTGGTTGGATTGCAGTTTGGGGCGCTGCTTGCGGGAGCGATTGTTACGGAGACGATCTTCAGTTGGCCGGGGCTGGGACGGCTGACGGTGAGCGCGATTTCGAACCGGGACTACGCCCTCGTGCAGGGGTGTCTGCTGTCGATCGGGCTGACGTATGTGCTGGTAAATCTGCTGACGGATGTGGTGTATCGCTGGGTAAACCCGCGCATGCGAGGCTAGCCAGTCAATCATTTAGTCATTTGTTTTCCTTACCGGGCTCTTGCGGCGCTCCGCATGCGGTTCGCTCTTCAGCAGAGCAGTTTTTCGTTTCTATCGTGCATCCGCGTGTCCGATCATGCAGTTTCTTTTCGACAAACTTCCCGTATAAGCACGATGAATCCTTGAACTGGTCCGGATCGGTCTCAAGCGACATCCCTTTGCGGTACCACTGGTCAGCCAAATCGGTCTGGCCAGCGTAGTCATACGCTCTGCCAAGATCCCACGCGTTGATGGGGTCCTTCGGCGAGAGCTGAGCGGCCCTCATAAGGTAGGGTATCGCCTCTGATTCTCGCTTCAGATAAGAAAGGAACGCTCCAATATTGCCCAATACATCCGGATTGTTCGGGTAGTGCTTGTCCATTACTTGCATGAATTCGAGGCCGGATTGATACTGCCGCAAATCAACCAATTCGGGAGCATACGCCATCCACGCGTCAAGCGCATCTTTCCCGTTATAGGTTGAAACGCTCTCTTTCAGCGCTTTCACCATTTCGGAGTAACGCCCAGAGGCCTCCAGCACATGTAGCCGTCCTTGGTGAATCGAAAGATCCTGGGGGGCCAGCTTCAAGCCCAAGTTCAAGTGGACAAGAGCCTCATCCACGGCTTCGGGCTTGTATCCGCCTCTCATCGTCCCACCGCCGGCGTCGTCGCCTTCTAACAGCACTACGTCGTTGCCGCTGAGCGCTACATTTGCCAGACATTTCTGCGCCTCTACCTGTTGCGCCACTTCTGTGGAATCGGCGAATGAGGTGCAGAGTGCCTGAGCACCCTTGACATCGTGTTTGTCCAGCAACTTCGGCCAGTCGGATAGGTTTCCCGATTGCCCGATGCACAAGGTCGTGCTCAAGAAAGAAAGGGTTAGATAATGCCAGGATTTCATAATGCCGGAAAGGTATCACACCTGGGGCAGCAGCGGCACGATCTCCGCCACCAACTCCCCATCCCCCTCGACCGTCAGCAGCCCTACCGTCACCGGCAACTGAAACCGCCGCGGCCCCAGGCAAATAATACCCTATTCGTACATCGCAAGTGAGTGAGTGAGTATAACAAGTGTAAAATGTTGTTAATACGACAAACTAAACCTTCGATGTATAAAGCATCGTAATGCATCGTAACTACTAGTGTCATTGGCGATCGGTCCCAGCTTGCGCGCCCAGGGTTTGGGGATACGGAGCAGGGCCCGGGTGTCGAGCCGGCCCGAGGGCGCGACCGATACCGAGGTTTCGAGCGTGAATCCTTCGACCTCCAGCAACACGCAGCCGGGGTCTTCCAGCAGGTCCTCGTAAAGGTGGATCTCCTGGCCGATGGGCTCGTCGCGCTCGTATTTGATGGTGCATCGTGTGCTCATCCGAGTTCCTTTCTAGTTGAGGTTCTGCAGAATCACCCAGGCTAACTGCCGTCCCGTAGCCGAGTCGCGAGGATTTCAGGAAGCTCCGCCTGCAAGATTCTCTTTTGCGCGGCCGAAACTTTGTATGGGACGCGGTACCAAGTGAGTATCGCCTCCGTATCGTCATAAACAGCGAATGCTGCGCGCCAGTCGCCATCGCGAGGCTGGCCAACGGATCCGGGATTTAGCACATAGCGATTTCGATCGCTTAACCGTAGCTGAATCTCACTGGTTCCGGCGTTTGACTCAAATTCCGGCTTCAACGGTGTCAATTCCTTTCCATTCCATGACCAACCAACCTGCCAGTGCGTATGGCCGCAGAAAATGACTCGAGCCCGGCACGAACGAAACGTGGCTAATGCATCATCCCTAAAGAAGGTATATGCGTCTTCATTCCACGGCGATCCATGAACACATAACACCTTTCTGGGAATTGGTCTTACAGGACCTTGCGGCAGTCGCGATAGCCATTCTCGGTTTTCTTTGGTTAGAACCTGCTGGGTCCAGTCGGAGGTATATGCCGCTAACCAGCTGAGTTCGCGATACTCGCTGAAATGCATGGTTCCGCTGCACGCCCTATCGTGATTGCCGCGCACGACAATTCCGCCGAGATTCCTGGATAGATCAACCGCCTCATTGGGATTTGCGCCGTAGCCGACAACGTCGCCGAGATTCCAGACAGCGTCGTACTGCGGCGCAGCGGCAAGCACCGCTTCGAGAGCCGGCAGATTTGCATGAATATCGGAGATGACAAGGGCGCGCATCTCAGTTCTTCTTTCTCGTTTTGGCTTTGCGTCCGCCTCTCGGATCAGGAAGTAATTCTGCGCTTGCGGCTGTAAGATCGGGTCGTCCGTTCTTACGCGCTGGACGGCGCGCTGGCTTGGGCCCCCGGCTCTCCTTGCTCCACACCGCCTCTACCATCTTGCGTACGGTCGTTCGGCTCGCGAGCATTCTGGGCTTCCCAGCGTAGACCATCGTTATGCGCCACAGCATATCGAGCAGCCGCTCGCCTTCCTCGCCGGGCGGAACCATGATCACGAAACCATGCATATCGGTCGCTAGTTTCGCATTGGGAACGATCTCGTCCGCGTCACCCTCGACTAGGATTACTCTTTGGCTTTGGATACCTGGCATACTCCCTCTTCCGGACCGAATCACGATGCGTCGTTGATGGTCCTCACGTTTTACGATGGAGTCTTGACCGATACTCTGACGCCCAAATGCAATGATCACGACAGCCTCCGTCAGATCCGGGCAGCAAACGCCTTGAGTTACTGCACGAACAGAGCCAGGGTCAGAGCTTCCTCCTACGCACGCTTTAACTGAGAACTACTCGATCAGGTCGTCCACCCGGGGTGTCGTCCGCCACCGAAGAAATACGTCCTGGGCAGCGCTAGTGGGGTCCTGGTCCAGGTCTTGGACATACACCCGTTCCCGAAAATCTCCAATGCTCATAAGAACGTGCAGCTTCCCGTCTCGAAAACCAATGGCATGCGAGACGTCGCAGCTGGACCGGCACTTCAGCCTCTCTAGTTCGGTAAAGAAGCACCGCAAATATTCTGCCGGTCCGCCGCCTGCCACGTCGATCGTGCTTGTCCGAGCTGGAGATGAGCTGATTTGAACTCCAGCCGTCGGAAGCTGATTCCGTTCGAGCGACTGATCCGATTCCGGTTCAAAACCGACGAGGTTCCCATCAGTGAACTTGGCTCGCCCAAAACGAGGGAACTTTACCCAACCGTGCAGGGCTACGTCAGAGCGTTCACCAGTGAAGACCGGTGTCATCATCCCTCCCAATCGCAGCCAGCCCGGAGCGTTCGGATCGCTACGATCCTCGTAGGTGCATTCCAATAGTTCCAACCGTCCCTCTGGGGTGATCTCGTAGGTGGATCCCGGAAAGACTGGGTGCAAACTTTGCGTGCGATGCGTCTCGCCTTTGTGGTCGCCGAACAGATCGTTATTGCACAGAACATCATCAAAAAGTCCCATGGCTGTCCTATCCCTTGCGCTCTTTCGCCATACCTCGCCAACGTCGCGGCAGAGCCCCTTTCGTTGGTTTTTCCCGTGCGTCTGAAGGCGGCGCGGATACTGCTCCAGGCAGCGCCACTGATAACTGCGTCAATGCATCGACGAGTTGTTCGAACCTGCGTCGCTGAATACACGCGACGATGTCCGGCAGTTTGTGCGCCACATGCCAGAAAATCGGACCGTACTCTCTGTAGCTCGCCTCATTCGAGAATGGGATTAGGATCGCCCGTGCATTCCGCGGAACTCCTCGCAACCAGGCCACCATCTCCTCGTCCGTGCCCATGGCCACCTGATAGGTTCCAGGAATATGGGGTGGGAGCCGTTCAGGCTCGTCGGGAAACGCACATTCGCCAGCGAGTTTTGATTTTCTTTGCTTGGACTGTGGATCTGTTTTGGATTTCCGATCCTTACGTGCAGTCATCTCACCTTGTCCTCTGTCTCGGTAATCTGCAGTCCATAGCCGACTCTGGCTGGGACTGAATGACGTCCTACTACTTCCGTGTGGCCAGAACGGCCTGCCAAGCCGCGCCGGACCCGTAAATGGGTGGGCCGCAGAGAGATTCGAACTCTCAGCCCCGCTCTACTACGTCGGGATGATTCCCGTGCGCGAGTCTTACGTCGCGTTTCAATATGCGGCCCAAATCAACTCATCTTCGGTGCTTTATCCAATCTCAATTGCTTCCAGCGTTCGCGGTTCAATAGGAGCGCCTCAACTCATCAATGCTCCAGAGGTGGGAGAGCATGAACTCGAATTCTCCTATGGGCCCTTGGCCGACGGCACAGCCATCCATTATTGATGGCTCGATGCCAGGCGCGTAAACGTAAACGCATTGCTCCTGCAGGACGATCAGCCACCCGAGGTCTGTCCCGTTCGCCATCCAGCGCAGCATCTTGTCTTTGAGCATGCGCAACTCCTTTGGATGGGAGCAGAACTCAGCCACAAAATTTGGGCAGGCCTTCAATGGTGCACCGGCGAACGGAATAGTTGATGATTTTCGACTCGCAGCGGGCGCGACATAGCCAATGTCAGGGCACATCACAGCTTCGTTCTCCAGGTAGAATCTCCGACGTACAAGGACGGTTCCGCCGCGCTTGATCTGGCGCATCCACGCTCGGATCTCGCGTTCAAGCATTTGGATCATCAGCCAAACGGTTTCCGTTGTCGGAGCATATAGACGCAGTTTTCCGTATTCATTTCTCTCGCACCGAATGCGCTCCATATCCAACACTGCCATTGATGCCAATTCCAGCGCGTTGTCGCTCAGTGGGACATCAGGCATGAGCGTAGCCGGCAGAAAGAGGCCAAGGGGTGAAGCTTCGCTGATCTCGGTCTCACTCATGGCAATTCAATCGCCTCCTATCATCTTGGTGGCCCCTGGCCCGCGGTCTTCATCTGCTGGGGTTCTCACCATCACCTGTCGACTTCATGCCCGATGAGATGTTCGGCGTGGCAATTTCTCCATGTATCCCCGAATCCGTCAGGTAATCTTGCAGGGCTATGGTGACCAGGTCCTGAAGATCGATATCACGCGCTGTGGCGAGAATCTTTGCCTGTTTATGGATTTGCTTCGGGACCCAGGCCGACAGCTTGCTCCTCGAACCACTATTTCGCTCGCGCATCGCTTCCCTCCGATCTTCCATTGCATCTCAGCAATGACGGTCGAGTCCTCATCTCCAGATTTCCTCTTTTTCTTTTCGGGGGGACTTGAAGGAGCGAGGTGGGTCGGACGTCTCGAGAGAAAATCGTCTGCCGAAACATGGGTAGTTTCACCAGCGTTGAAAGCTCCAGTCTTTTCCATTATAGAACTATAGTTCCTGAATAAGTCAGGGTATCTTCGTGAACTCTGAAATGTGGCCAAAAAAATCGGGGCAGACCGGAAACGATCCACGGCGAATCTCCCTTCCGCATTGGGAGCGGAATTGACGGACCGCCGAATAAAGGCGGGCTGGACGCAGCAAGCTCTGGCAGACCGGCTTGGATACGATGTCAAATACATCTGGGAAATCGAGCAGGCCAGGAAAAGCCCTACTCTGACAACTTTGATGAGCATCGCAGCTGTTTTTGATTTGACCCTCTCAGATCTATTCAAAGCAGCCCAGCGGCGTGTTTCGCCCTCCAAGAAAGCCGCGAAGAAGATCTAGTTCTAGGACTTGGAGGAGATCGGTAAGCGCGTGATGCTGGAGCTCTCCCGCACTGGCAGCAACAATCGCAAAACTGTGTTTGGCGACTTCTTAAGGCCGGCAGCAATGGCCCGAATACTATGCCCCTCCGCTCGCAGCCGCTCGATCTTTTTCACCAGTTTCGGATCGGCGTCCTCGGCTTTTGGCCGACCACCGACGCGTCCCTGGGCCCTTGCGCGCTGAAGACCGGCAACCGTGCGCTCGGAGAGCCGTACCCGCTCCTGTTTGGCCACTGCCGCGAGGATCCCGATGACAGCCTCCTTAAAGAGGCCGGTGCTGTCGAGGTACTGCTCCGTGAACGAGCGGTAGTTAACTCCATAGCCAGTGAGCCTCTGGAGGTGATTCAAGGTGACAACGGTTCCTTCGCGGCTGAGCCGGTCCAAGCTCCAGAACAAGAGGCAATCGAACTCACGCCGCGACGCCGCGGCGAACATCTCCTGAAACTGCTCCCGGTCGCTGAGTTTCCCGCTGGTTCGATCTACGTACTCGTGGACGACATTCCATCCTTGGGTCTCTGCAAATGTTTTCAGCTGCCGGACCTGGTTTTCTGCGTCCTGACGGCCGTCTTTCGTCGATACCCGAGCGTAAATGGCTGCTCGCATGAAAGGACCGTATCATAAAACGGATGTTTTATGATACGTGGAAATCAGGGGCTGAGAACTACGCCAGTTGAAGGTCAAATGGGACCCGTTTTTTGATACAAAGTATTGACCCGACCCGATGCCTCCGCGGCGCCCCAGCAATTAGGCCTTAACCTTCTTATAGCAGCAGGCCGGAACCACGCTGAGCCCAGGCCGGAACTGCCTTCCATGCGTCGCGCATTTGTCCATGCAGAGAGTCAGTGGTCGGCTCAATGCTACGGAGGTGCATCCAAAAGCGCTCCGAGTGGCTCGGTTCCAGCAAATGGCAGAGCTCGTGCAGAATCACGTAACGCACTTGCTCACGCAAGAGAAACAGAAGTTTGCAGTTAAGGCTTATTCGCCCCTTGGCTGAGCAACTGCCCCATCGTGTGCGCTGATTTTTGACCGTCAGGCTGTCAAAGTGAATCCCAAACTGCTCACTCAGGTTTGAGAGCCAGGGCGAGAGTGCTAGGATAGCGTGCCGCGCGAGCCAACGCCGCAGGGCGGCGTGGCATGCTTGGGTACCTGCGCGTTTCTCATCGATGAGCCGTTGTAATTTCTCGGATAAAGGCCGGAAGGATTCATCCTGATCTAAGCGGATCCGCAGTTCGGCAGTCAGCATTGCCTCAATGTCGAGAGCCTTCGCGTCAGGTTTTTTATCTTTCAGCTTGGTGAGGAAGTGCTCGTCTAGCACATAGGTGGGGAACTCGGCTTCGAGTTCTGCTACGTCGATATGCTCCCGGATCAGCTCCTTAGTGCGTGCAGCATCCTCTTCCGTAGCTTCCAGCGCCTTCTCAGGATAGAACTTCTTGAGGTAGAGGATGTAGAGCTTGGTCAACCAGGCATATGGCCGCACAAAATCGCGCAACTGCTCATCGGGCTGAAGTGCCTCATATAACACGCGTAGGTTCCGATAGCCGGAATCGAAAATCTTCTCCGCCCCTTCCTCGTCACGCAAGATCTTCATGGCTGCCATAAAGGCGTCATGCGACCCGTCGCGTGGCACAGTATCTTCGGGGAAGAGCGCCCAGAGTGTGCTGAACTGCTTGCTGAAGTGCTCACGAATGCGGTCGAAGGGGAAAGCAATGTCGCCCATTTCCTCCGGCCGGTAATTCAGCGCCTCATTCAGGTTGTCGAAAACGCCGTAGTAATCCAGCACCAGGCCGTGCCCCTTCAATTCGTTGTAAGGCCGGTTCACACGGGCGATCGTCTGAAGCAGAGTATGATCCCTCAATGGTTTATCGAGATATAGCGTCTGCAAAATGGGCGCGTCAAAGCCGGTGAGCAACATATCGCAGACCACAAGCAACTGCACCTTGCGAAGCTCCTTATCTTGATGCTCGGGAAGATCCGACTCAGCAGGGACGAGAAACTCGTTCAGCAGCTTTTTCCGATTTGCATCTCCCAGGTAGAGCATCCGCACATTCTCAGGATCATCTTTGGGCGCTTCTGATATTACTGGCATTACGATCTCGGCTCCTAACCGCGATCGCAATGCTTCGGTGTATAACCGCACAGTCTCCTTGTCCTTACACACCAACATTGCCTTGAAGCCGTGCGATTGCACGTGTTCCCTGAAGTGGCCCGTAACATCGTCGGCAATTTGGTCGATGCGTTTGTCTAACTTGAGCAGCACGTCCATCGTGGAGGACTCGCTTACCAGCTTGTTCTGCTCTGCCACCGACAGGTTCCCGAATTCTCGCTTGAAAGCGAGATCGAGCTTTGCGCCGGCCAATTGCCAATCGGTCTTACGAGGTTGCCAATGGATCGGCTTCACGACCTGGTCGCGTAATGCGTCAGTAACCGTATACGGATGACCCATGTAGCGCTCGATGGTTCCATCATTGTTCACGTAACCCCAGGCTTTGGGCGTGTTGTGGTCGTCGTTTTCGATGGGTGTTCCCGTAAAGCCGAAGAGCGAGGCGCCACTCACGGCGGCTCGCATGTACGTGCCCAGGTCCTTTTCTTGAGTACGATGTGCCTCATCGGCCATGACGATTACATTCGGTCGCTGCCTAGTGATGTTTTTCGGCATCCCCTCGAACAGGTGCACCGTAGTCAAAATCACTCCGCGATAGTCTCCCCCCAAGTGTGCTTCCAGATCGCGCTTGCTAGCCGCCACGTGCACGTTTTCGACGCCCGTGGCCATCAATTCACGATCCATCTGGTTGCCTAGTTGCTCTCGGTCCACCAGCAGAATCACAGTGGGCTGTTTCAACGTCGGGTCCTCCCACAGACTTCGGGCAGCATAGATCATCGTCAACGTCTTGCCTGACCCTTGGGTGTGCCAGATGAGACCGCGCCGCTTTTCCGATCCCAGCCCCAGGTCGGTGGCGCGACCCATGATGTCCTTTACGGCCTGATATTGCTGGTAGCGAACCACAACCTTTTCGGTCTTGCCGTCCGTGGTCTTGAAGACAATGAAGTGGCGGAGGAAATCCAGCAGATTGCTCCTGTCTAAGAGGCCATAGAGTGAGACCTTCATCTCATCGAACTCGTCAATTGTGTGCGGCCAAGGGTCACGCCATTGCAGCCAAAACTGCAGGCGTCGCCCCGGTACGCCATACATCATGCGGGTCTCATTCACGCCCACGCCGTAGGCATTGGTGTAAAAGAGTTGGTCGATCTCTTCCGAGTACATGCCAAGCTGCTGCGCTCCCTCGCGCCAATCGGGCTTGTTGCGGCTAGCGGTTTTTGCCTCGATTACGACGATGGGCATTCCATTGATTAGCAGCACAATATCGGGGCGACGGGGCGAGCGGCCATCGACCGGAAACTGGTTGGTCACGCACCAGTCATTGGCATCGAGATTTTCGTAATCGATCAGGCGCACGTCCTGGGCATTCTCAGCTGCATCGAATTTGTAGTTGACGCCGTTCTTCAACCAGTTCAGCCATTGCTGGTTATCGCGGCAGCCGCGCAACTTGGTGATGATGGCATTGACCCGCTCCTCATCGGTGAGGATCGTGGGGTTAAGCTCCTTGAGCTTTTCTCGCAACAGCGGTAGCAACAATACCTCACGCTCGTCCGGTCGTAGCGGAGTCACTTGCTCGCGTGAGCGGTAAGACCATCCAAGCGAGGGAGTTTGCAGATGTTCGATGATCTCCCGCTCGACAGTGGTTTCCTCGTTAAAGAGATGTGCGACTCTCGGCGCGGAAAGCATATTCACTTCATCCATTGATCACCCCCTCGGGGATACGGATTTTCCCTGTCAGCAGGTTTTGAAGAAGAGACTTCTTGGCCTGTTCGAGAGCTGTAACCTTACTTTCTGCGGTAATAACAGCCTCCCTAGCGGCAGAAATAGACCTGACAATCTCATTTTGAGTTGTGGTGGTAGGAAGAAATACAGATAGTGACATGATGTCCCTACGCTTGATCTTTACCATGCTCCCGCTGGTGCCACTTGCCCTCGATTTTAACCAGCGCTTTGCGCTTGTGCTTTGCAATAGTATTTCTGCAAATTCTGGGGAAACAAGAGCACGATTAACACGAATTCTCATCATCAAATCAGGGTAGAAAGCAACTTCAGGGGTGCCAACATATCTGCCTGATCGTCCCACAAGCTCGGGCGTATTGGATCGGCTCACCAAAATATCGTCAACTCGCAACCTGAAAGGTAATAGGCCTACATCCTGAATCGGTGCGGGCTTCACAGCATCCGGATTAAAGCCGCTATCAGAGAGTGCATCTAATGACAATACCCAAGCTCCGGTCGGGTCTTGCGGGCAAGAGGGAGAATATCCGTTTCTGATTTTCTCGCTGACAAGAGATGCAAAGGTAGTCTTTTCCCAAGTCGCCCCCGGTGGAGGCTTGAGCAATCTAATGGTTAGAGAGCGGTGCAGCTCCTGTGTCGCGCCAAGCTCTGCCATCGCCTTAGTAATGGCATTGTCTGCCAACTCTAGCGCGGCGGCGATGCGACTTTGCTCACCGAGCACTGGCCAAGGCAGCAACAGGCGCTGATAATCACGCCAGTTCAGATTCCGCATCTGCGTGGATTGCTGCTGAACTCGTTCGATGATGCCGGTACGCTGCAACTCGAACAGTGCCCACCCGAGGAAACGGGCATCAACCTTCGCCGGGTCAGGCCGCAGTACTTGCACAAAGTTGGATACCGTCGATCCCGACATATCACTCTTGATAAATCCAATGCGTCCGACAGGCTGATCCGGTCCGCCCCCGGATCGTTCAACCAACAAATCATCTTTTTTCAGGAAGAACTGTACCGCGATGTTCTTTGGGAAGTAACGAGTGGCAACATCGGTGTAGTCGAGTTGACCCTCATTGGTGAAGTTCGTCGAGCGCAATACGGCAACTGCTTGCTCGCCTTCATCATCCCCCCAATCACCTGAGAACTGCTCCATAGTCAAGGCACGAAGCGGTTTGGCATCCCAGTCATCCGGGATGTCTCCTAAGATCGTTTTGAATCGGTGTGTAAGCATCAGTCACCTCCGCCGATGCTGGCCAAGAGTTCTTTCAATGCGGATTGGGCCTTATCGGCAGCCTCGGTGGCCGCTTTGAGTTGCGTGGTCGCATCTTTGAGAAGTAGCACCTTCTCCGGCTCAAAGGTATCTACATAGCGCGGTAGGTTGAGATTGAATTCGTTCTCAGTAATCTCAGAAGTCTCTACGACCGCAAAGTAACGCCTTGCCTCGTCGGGTTCATTCAGGATTCTGCGCAAGTCATCGGCGGCCTCGTTGAGGTGCGCAATCTCACGTTCGGCGGCGAGTTTGATCTCCTGCTCGTGGGCGTTGCGCTCCTCCTGCAACTTGTTCAACTCCTTGATTGCCTTATTGAGTTGCTTGAGGTGAGCCTTGATAGCATCGATCAACAGCTTGCGGGCCTCATCAAGCGCCTTCTTGGGCTTGACGATTTTGGCTTTCAGCGCCGCCTTGTCACCACGACTGGCAGCATCAATCTCGGCCTGCACCTGCTCTACCTCGGCCAGAAGCGGAGCGAGCGGGCCGAACCACTTGTGCTCAGGGTGGATGATCTGCATGCAATTCTATACAACCACCCCAAACAGAGACTTCCCGTTCCGAGCCGCGGACCCCCTCATCAAGATTATTTTCCGCGGCGCACGTCTGCAGCTTGATTCCTCTATAACTCTCTCTCATTAATCAGCTTATCTGCATAACGAGTGTTCTGATGAGAGGTGATCTGTCAAAATCTAAAGGAAATCTCTCAATTGAGAGCTTGACTCTCAATTTTGACTTATGTACTCTCTTATTTGAGAGCAGAACTTTCAAAAGGAGCGAGAATGCCGACACTATCAGGAATTCACGCCGTCGAGTTGACGGCGTACAAGGCAAAGAATCTCGACACCGTGTGCTTCAGGGGCTCAGCGCCGCTGGCGCACTTGGCCATGATTTCTCAACCGGACATCTTCGACCAAGTCACGAACCCAAAGGGTTTACAGCGCGATTTGTCCCCGAAACACGCGAGCGAGGCATACGAGTACGTCCACCGCCAGAAGGTCCCCGATTTTCCACGCGCCTTTCCAGAAGTCGTGCTGAATGTGCGTGACAAGAGAGTGCTGAAGATTGAGGAAGGGCCGGATGGAACCCAGGTTGTGAAGCTGCAGTTCCAGATCAGCGACATGAAGGATGGAAAGGTCTATGTCAGTCGTGTGGACGGGAACCATCGGCTTTTTCACGCTGCTGGCGACGAGCGGCGCGACCCGCTACTCACGGATGCGCCGTTTCAACTTCACGTGGGGCTCAGCCAGGACCAGGAGAGGTCACTCTTCGTTGACATCAACAGCAATCAAAAGGGCCTGAGTTCGTCGCATCTCGCCGTTATGCAAAACCGACTCAGCCCTGAAGAGATCGAGATTCGTGACCATCTTGATCGGTGGTTAGCGAGCAGACTCAGCAAAGACCCTGAGTCGCCTTGGCACGGGATGATCCACGAGGGCGGCTCCAAGAAAGGAACTCGTCAGCAGGGACTAACCCGGCTGGTCAACTTTGCGAGCATTCAAGGCGGCGTCTCCAAGTTCCTCTCCAAGAGCCAGTACATCCACGATCTCGGCGACGCGCAGCTTCAGTACGTTGTCGTTCGAAATTACTGGCAGGCCGTGAAGAGCGTGTTCGCCGAGGAGTGGGCAAACCCAAAAGACTTTCTTCTCCTAAAGAATGTCGGGGTCTGGAGCCTTTCAATTCTTGCCGCCGCCATCGTCGATCGCTGCATGCCCAAGGGAATGGTGGATTCCAAGGACTTCGCCCGTTATCTGAAACAGGCGAGATCCAGATTCGATTGGAGCAAAGATGCTACGGGAGAGCGTGCCGTCTCCGGGATGTCGGGAAATAAGGCTGCCATGATCATAGCCGCTTCAATGGCAGAAGAACTGACTGATGAGGCGGGAAGCAACATGCTGAAGGAGCTTCAGGAACAATTGCGGGCTCAGCTCAGCCAACGAAGCCAAGTGGGATAGGAGAACGAGAATGAAAATCAACGATGACCACATGTACCATGGCGCCGCTCTAACTCAGATTGCTGAGCATCCGGTGTTCAAAGCCATAAATGCGTATTGGAGCAAGGGAAAGAAATCGAGCTGCGCTTTTCGAATAAACGACGCGACCGGCATTTACATGAAGTACGCCGGATCGCCGCGCGGTGCGGCCAAAGAATACGTCTTTACGTTCACTCAAGCGCACTTGCAAGAGCTTACAAAGCTGAGGGAGCATTGCACTAGCGTCTTTGCTGTGCTCATTTGTATCGAGGCTAAGTCGATCTGCGCTCTCAGCTATGGCCAGATCATGAAGTTTGTCAAGATTCGGCAGGATGCAAAGGGCGGCGCTGAAGACCAGTACCAGATCTTTGTCACTGCTCCCGCCAACAAGCAGTTCCGCGCTTACATCAACCAGCCAAGCAGGAAAGGGATCATGCTAGGCGAAACTTTGGTAGCCAGGAATGCATTTCCAGAAATCCTGTTTGAAGAACAGCTATCGGCCTAAGGCACCGGATAGGAACCAATTGACTAGGCCGCAATCAAGTCAGCGAAGTTGGCCGCCGAAGTACTCATTCGAGTGCTTCACAGGGTTCCGGAGCTAATGAAAGCGAAGAAAGAAAACTATGGACAATAATCCATTTCAAACACGCGAGCCGAGCATTAATGGAAATGCTCGCCTCCGCACGCCGCAACGCGAAGCCTACGCAGAGCTAGCTAACTTCTGCCTCAGCGAATCCCAAGAGCGGGAAATCGGGATTGTCCTTCCTGTAGGATGCGGCAAGTCCGGGTGTATCACTCTCACGCCCTTTGCTTTCAAGGCGAAGCGTTCGCTTGTTGTCGCGCCTGGCCTTAACATCGCTAAGCAGCTTCATGATGATTTCGATCCGTCGCTACCGGATATGTTCTACATCAAGTGCAATGTCATCACGGGCGAACCATATCCCGAGCCGGTCGAAATCAGAGGAACGACCACGAATAGAGCCGATCTCGAAGAGGCCGATGTAGTCATTACAAATATTCACCAGTTGCAAGGAGAGGGAAACCGCTGGTTGGAGAATCTTCCTCCGGACTTCTTCGATCTGATTCTATTCGATGAAGGTCATCATAATGTCGCAGTGAGCTGGGAGGCGCTAAGGGCGAGCTTTCCAAACGCAAAGATTGTAAATTTCAGTGCAACGCCAGCGCGCGCGGACGGGCAGCTCATGGCTGGCCGCATTCTCTACTCGTATCCAATCTTCCGGGCCATTCAGGAAGGATACGTAAAGCGCCTCAAGGCCAAGGTGCTTAACCCTCGGACGCTTCGTTATGTTAGGCATAAAGACGGGCAGGAAATTGAAGTCAGCCTCGATGAAGTGCGACTCCTTGGAGAACAGGACGCAGATTTCCGACGGAGCATCGTTACCTCTACTGAGACACTGAATACCATCGTCGACGCTTCAATTCGCGAACTCGACAGGTTACGAAGCACGACAGGCGAACAACGGCTCAAGATCATTGCCTCTGCACTCAACTACCAGCATTGCGGGCAGATCGTCGCAGCTTACGAAGCGAGGGGGCGCCGTGCTGGCTATGTTCATTCCCGCGAGGAGGGGACGGCCAACGAGCGCGTGATGCAGAAGCTCAAGAATCACGAACTTGACGTAATAGTGCAGGTTCGCAAGCTCGGCGAGGGTTTTGATCATCCTCTACTCGCCGTCGCCGCAGTTTTCAGCGTCTTCGGGAACCTGTCGCCATTCGTTCAGTTCGTGGGCCGGATCATGCGCGTGATTGAACATGATGCTCCGGGCCACCCACTGAACAATGGTGTTGTTGTCTTCCATGCCGGCGCGAACATCGCGCGAAGGTGGGAGGATTTTCAGCAATATAGCGAAGCTGATCGTGAGTATTTCGATCAGCTACTGCCGATGGAGGACCTCGATTTCACGAACGCCCAGGAGTTGGAAATCGATCCGGTGCAATCCATCCCCCGACATGTCAATTCTGTTTATGTAAGGGCGCAGACCGATATTCGCATCCAAGAGATTTCCCTAATCAAAGATGACTCAGACGCAATTGCCGCTCTGTTAATGCTGAAGAGTAAAGGGTACACACCGGAGCAGGTAAAGGAGGCTTTCGAGAAGCTCGAACCAATTCCAGTCACGAAGGTACGTCAGCGAAAGGCCAAACGCGCGTTGCTTGATATGCGCATCAAGACCGAAGCGGCTCGCATTCTTCACGAACAAAAGATAAATCCGGAAGGCCGTACTCTTGACCGGCAAAGACTCGGCAGAACCAATCTCATCGTTTTGAAAGCGGCAATCGACCGCCAGGCAAATGCCGCGGTCGGCAGAACGGCAGGGGAACGCAGCGAATTCAGCAAGCCTCAGCTTGACCAGATTGAAGCTGAATTCTCAGCCATACTCGACAGGGCCGTTCAGGAGGTGTTCAATGGCTCGCGTTAAATCCCTCGTAACACAAGCTGAACTCGACGAGGTCCAAAACGCACACAACTGTCAGGCCAGTGCCGCGCATCGACTCGTAAGGGGAGACAAGCGCCTCAAGGTACGCAACGGGCGATCCTGGGATCACTATTGCGTTTCGTGCGCGATTGTCATTCTTGACCGTGACATAGCAAAACTTCAGGCATTGCGGACGGCATTCGATTAGATGTGAGTGACAAAATAGCCCGCTCCGGCGTAACGCCGAGGCGGGTTGGGGCGGGTCAAAGGAAGAACGTACTTTACGCGATAACTGCGGCCTCCGGGCATCGAATAGCCGCCAACCGCAAAGGAGGGGCGCGAGCATGACGCTGACGGAGCTTTATGACGCTGTGAATCCATGCGTTGTGGGGTTTATCTCAAAGATGCAACAACTGCCGGCGGGAAAGCAGCCCATCTTCCCGGAGATCTTTGGAACTGGCTTCCTCGCAACCTCCGATGGGTTAGTTATTACAAACCGACACGTCGTTGAGGTCTTCGATCAGGTTGGACGGCATCCCCAAACCGGCGAGTTCGCTGGCGCGGCGCTCATGTTCCTTTTGGAAGCCGACAAGCACGGCTGCCAGATGCTGAACATCGGCGTCAAAAGCTGGGGAGCGATTGACAGCTTTTCATCCTCCTCCGAGTGGTATGGGCAGACTGTGCCGGACATCGGCTTTGTGCTGCTTGAAGTCCGGGAGACGCCTTTCCTTGAACTGGCCGACGAGGACTTCTATTTGCGGCCCGGCATGGAGATTGCCACCATTGGCTACCCGCTCGGCACTGCGCCGCTACGCAACGCGCTGTGAACTCTTGAGCCCGGGTACGACTTTGTTCACATACCAGGACTTGATGCCGGGATACATAGGCTCGTTTTCGAGTAGCATCCCGCCCAGAATTCGTAAGTGGTCTGACTGTCGTGTCGCGTCTTCGGAACTTAGGCGAACAAGGCTGAAGTGAGCGGCCATGTTCCGCTGCTGGAAAGGATACGAACAATCACGTCGGAAGTTCTGGAACGATAACAGTGGGATATTCATGAAAGACGATCCTTTCCGACTCACGTCAAACTTTGTTCGCATATGCAAAAAGGCGCTTACGCCGCGTCCTCATCTGTCCAATACCCTTTGCCGCGCTTGAGATGCTGTGCTTCCGCTTCAAGTTCCTTCATCCGGTTGTACAGGGCGGGTGTACGAGCATCTTCACCGTTGACGTCATGCTCATAGAGAGCGGTGAGATCGGCCCACTCGCGCACATAAGGACCCCAAAAAGGGAACCTCTTGGCAACCTCGGACATCCGGAGTTTCCACGCCGGGAAATTGGTTAGCAGTCGATAGCAGCGGTGGAAATCCACTGGGTCGTAAGGATGATCGTATTTCCTCGATGGAGATGGGAAGTCCATCATCACAGACCAAATTGAAGCGGAGGATACTCCTGTCCAGCGGCTGGCAAGCCAATCCCATGGTGTGACGATCTGAGGCTCGGTTGCGCAGCCGACGGGGCAGTTCGCGTGCTTATACCCAAACCTCTTGATGGCTGTTGTGAAGTCCTGTAGGGGGACGGGCATTGGCAGGATGAGTCCTGCCCCGCATCGTCTGCAGTACCCGGTCTCTCCGATTTTGCCTCCGACCACAACCCATGGAGTGTCTTTAGCTTTGGACATATTGATCCCTTTCAACAAAAGTTGCGCATGCCGCCGTCCTGAGTTAAATCGAAACTGCGCATGATTGCGGCTGTTGCCACTGTGCAAACGATGTGGTGCAGCCATGCCGCCACGTTTTCGATTTCGCTCAACGTGTCACGGTGCTGCACGACGCGCAGGAAGGTTTCCTGAACGGCATCTTCTGCATCGGCAGGATTCTTAAGGATAGAAAAAGCTAAGCAGTAGAGGCTTTCGGAATACGTCTCTACTAGCGTTTCGATCGAGAGGGTTAGCGCAGGATAATCAACCCTTGGCGTATCAACCAGAGCAAGCGTACTGTTACTTCCCATAATGGTTCACCCTGCCTGAGAGTGTTAATCAGGCAGGGCGAGGAGACAATGCATAGCAGCGATCTTTATGAGGCCACGATGGGTCAGTCCGCGTTCACGAGTACTTTGCGCTTCCCGTCGCGGGAAATCCAGTGCTTCTCGCCTCCGGCGTCTTGCCGCGGCAGAGCGATTTCGACGTATTCGTCGCGCTTGTAAACGTGATACTCGATATTCGGCTTGGTGGATTTGAGAACGATCTGGCTGTCCGGGTTTGCAAGGCACCAATCGTATGCCAGTTTCTGCCACTCGCTCATGCTGGACGTGTGTCGACGGAGGTATTCCTTCATCGGAGTTTCGGTCCCGACCAGATAACTCCGGCCGGATTCAACCGCAGAGTCCCATGAGCTTTGCGTTATGTCAACGCCGTCTGGGTACTCGTTCGGAGGCTGGGTTACGGTGTAGGGGAACGACTGGCGCAATAGTGCGTAGTTCTTGATCGTGCCGTCTGCGTCAAAGATCGATTTGAGCCGGAATCTCTCAAATCTGAGAACGGCCGGGTCCGGACTTGGCAACGGGGTAGAGTCGGTGTCTTCGGGGGTATCCAGCACTCCTACCGGAGAACTGGCGTCGAATTGCTCAAAGAACGATGTTTGCATTGTGGGCCTCGAAGGTCGCAGGACGCGGCCGGGCTAATCTCCAAGCACAATCGCTGGACATTGTGGTTTGCTGCCACTCATTACATCCCATTGTCGCCACCGCCCACCGGCTAGAACGAGCACTCATGGACAGTCGAGCGTCAGCTTTGTGTTGCTGCGTATATGTTGCTCCTTATTTTCGTGAAGAAGCTGGTTCCTTATTCTGTTCGCAGGGGGCACAATGCAAAACTGCCAGTCTCCGGTTTGGAGAAGGCCGTCTATGCATTGCTCAAAGCTGAGGGGATTCCCTTCACGAAGGAGAAGCTGATCGGCCGTTGCCATGCGGATGTCCTCATTGAGCCGCGGACGATCGTGGAGCTCGCCGGTTGCTGGTGGCACCGGCACGCATGTCTCGAACCAAAGCGGGGATGGCTGCTGGAGGATGAGGCAGTTCAGGCAAGGGATCTGGCCAGGTTCGCCTTCTTCAAGGCCCAGGGTTACAAGGTTGTGGTGGTCTGGGACTGTGAACTGAAGGACGGCCCTGATGCCGTCCGCGCCCGGCTGAGAAAGCTCAAGCCCTAGTGTAAGAGGAAAGCCAAAAGAACAACAAAGGCAACAGCGGCTCCGAGGATTGGTCCAAAGATACCCCAGGCAGATCCATATTCCAGCCTGTCAGCTTGTATTTGCACTTGCAGTTCCGCATGTTCTTCCGGTGTCAGTTTCTCATTAGAAAACTGACTTAAGGGATTTGATCCGCTGGTCAGCACTGCACGGGCAATTCCTTGAACAACAAGCACTGGGTTCATGCCACGATAGTAGCACGTGGTGATGTAAATGGATGTTCATTCGGCGCCGGGTACTCGTCTCGATAGGCTACGAGCGCCCCCGTGGACGTGTCTGTTGTGGCGTTGTTCGTTTGCATGGATTCTATTAGCACCGCCAGGTTCTCGGCCAGCCGGCGAAGGTGTGCCAACTCAAGGTTCGGCCTGGTCAACTCCGGGGTGGATCTTGCCAGCGCCCGATGTAGTTCCATCACCGCATCATGGCCCGGGGGGGTGCCGGATTCCCATTGGCGAACAAAGACCCAGCAAGCGTTGGCAACGCGATTTGCGCCCGTTTTGGCAGCTTCGTAGTCAAAGTTCACTATTGAGTCTCTTTCTGGACTGCAACCTTGTGCTCGTGGATTTACGTCATTGCTTTTGCTTGTTGTTCCCGAGAATAAGAAACTCACTCGGCTTGTCCTTCTCCGTTATTCCGAGTGATAGGAGCTTCTCGATCGCAGCTGGTGAAAGATGTAAGAACTCTCTAAGGACGCCCATTGTTGGTATGCGGGGATTCAGCGCCGTCGGCTGTGCCTGGATTGCCTGTGTGACCGCGGCCTGATGACCGTTGTGCCAACGGCGCCGGGCTGCAGTGGTAGTAAACTCCGGTGATTCGAGGCCGCGGGAGCAAACTCCCTTGCTTGGACCGCTGCCAAAGCTTAGGTGCTTCAGAACACGGTCTTCCCGCTCCAGCGTATGCCCTTTGACCAACGTTTTGCCTTTCATGCTCATCTTGTTTTCTCCTTGGCTACAGTGTAGCCGTAATAAGCCGGGTCGCATGCGGTGTATTGCCCTTAAGAGCTACTGAGCGTTTCTTGCTCTTCCCAATCCCGTACAGCGGCATTCCACGCTGCTCGGAACTCGCAACCCTGGCGCGTGTAAAAGGAAGAGCGGGCTTGTAGCCATCTATCGCGAAGTCGTTGTGCTGGGTTCATGGTTCCTCAATTCCTGGCGGATTACAGATACTCGCCTTCAATCTCCACTTACGCCGTCTGGGCGAACAGGAACGTCTCTGCTTCGTCGGCCGTGAAGCGAACCCCAAAATAAAGCGCGCGTCCAGTCGTCGTTTCGACAATCTTACTGCTGTTGATTTCGACGCACCAGCTATGTGAGCGCCACACGCCATCTTCTGACAGCGCGTATCCAGTCACGAGTTGCACCTTGTCATCGTGATCAGACCAGTACCAAGCGGAATTGGTGTGGCACTGGCAGGGCTTTCCTTTGACAAGTCGACGGTTCTTGCCATCGAACAGTTCGCCACGCCTGATGACCACCTCAACATCTGGCTCCATTGTCGGCACGATAAAGGCAACCCCGCCGTGCTCCATTACCTTAAGAGCTAATTGCTCCATGAGGGAGGGGTTGCGCTTACGGGTAAGGCTCTTGTAGAAGAGGTGACCGCGAGCCTTTAGGAATTTCACGCGGTCTGGTCTGAGTTTGACGTCTCGAAGTGGCTTCATACGCCAATCTCCTCTTGAATTGATACGCGGCTAAATGGCAGCCGCGCTCTGTTCATGGTTTTAAGCCTCAGTCTCCGCGAACGGGTGTCGGCGCTCCAAGTATTCGTAGACCAGCCTCTGTTGGTTTTGGTCGTTAGCGCCAAGATGGACGTCGCCCTCAAATCCGCACTTGACCTCGATAAGCGGCCAACCGAATTCTTCGCAGACCATTTTGACGGCCTCGGTCATAGTCTCAACCGTGAAATGACGCTCCTCACTAACGTAATTCGCCGAACCAAACACAGAAGTCCACGGAGACCTTTCACTCCGGTAGATGTCTTCCATACCGTCGAAGTAGCCGCCGGAATACCTGCCAGTGATGGCTTTCACCTGGTCTTTGGTGTTGCCATCGGTCCACCGGATTCCTATTGCGTCATACCCACTGCAACGGACAGAGAACTTCACTCCCGGGAAGGCGTCCTTGAGTTGCTTGCGGATGTTGCTGGCCGCTAGTTTTGCCCCATATGTTGTGCCCGGGCCAGTCTGTTGGAGCGCCTTGAACCGAGGATCGATCCGCAAAGCGCTCACGTCCGCAGCGAAGTCTTCGGACGATTTCTTTGCCTCCGCTTCCTTCCGCGCCTTCTCGCTTGCGGCAAACTCTTGCCAGAACACAATGACATCGGCACTCACGACGTTGGGCAATATTTTCCACTGGACGCCATGCAGGATGCATTCGGGGAGCCGATGCGAATCACTGCCATTCTCGAACACGATGTCAAACTCAGCATTGCCGCCGGCACGCATGGCGCCGCCGAATACCGAACCAACGGATTCCGGTCTCTGCTCGCCGTGGATCGCGCAGACATAGCCGTTGCGACCTCCGTACAGGCCGCTGTATACCTTCTGTCCAACCTGAACCATATAATGCTCCAATCTACTGCAAGCCACAATGAATGCTGGCGAAGGTCTTTCCAAGAAGCCGGAGGTCGCCGCGGACCTTGTCCATGTTCATGTTTGGGAAGTTCTCGTCCTCAATCACCCGATCAAACCAATTCTCGAAGCTGGGCGCAAGACGCCTGACGCCGGCAAAGTTCGTGAGGAAGAACGAAGGCCGTGGATCTCGACGCTTCCATTCTTCAGGTTTGGTAGCGGCTAGCACGCTCAATGACTTCGAACTATGACCGCATCCAGGCGTGAAGGAGTGGAACTTGTCCGTCACTCCGTCAAGCACCCAAACTGAGGCGTTCGGATTAAAATCGGAAATCTGCTTGGACCACTGTGGTATCAAGGCGCCGGCCGTGGCAATCAAGACAGTCTCAAGATCGCTGGCGACGTTGGTCAACGTGACGCGAGTCAATGCAGCCAGTAGGATTTGTGTCTTACCCAGTCCCGGGCCGGGGATAAAAGCCACGGATTCATTGGCGCTGGTCATACTGCGGATGATCTGCTCTGCAATTTGCTCCTGAGCAGGACGAAGCTGAATAGTACTCATGTTGGGCTCCCAGCGAAGTAGTTTCAGTCGGTACTCGGCAGTTCGATGGCCCTTCATATCCTCAACCACGTAATGGGTGTCTTCGTCGATGTAAGTGAAATCGGCAATGTAGTAGGCTGCCCGCTCGCCAATTTGCTTTGGGACGAGCAGGAATTTTACTTGGTACTTGAGATCGGACAGTTTCCCGAGTTGGAGTAGCCATTGCAAGTCCACCGCTCGCTTGGATTCCGCTGCTGAGTCGTAGATGCGGCCATTGGCCTCTGTTCGCTCGGCATTGAACTTGTTTTGTCCGGCGTGCGCGCCTGCTTCACCGGTCTCGAAAAACTTGGCCCAGGCACTGCGTTCTTGTCCCAAAGTAAGTCTGCGACTCATAGAAAAACCTCGATGAATTTGGATTGAAGAGATCGGGAAAGTAAACAGGGTCAGCAAGAGAGAGGGCAGACCCGATGAGCCTGCCCAAACTGATCTTGCTTTCATTCCAAATAATTTCTGCCTGACCTACTTGTCGGGGCTTGGCGTCAAGGCTCCTTGACGGTTCTTAATGAGGGCCATCAGTACCTTGTCACTCACTCCTGCTTTGCTCATCGTGATCAGGTCGCCCGCGTCCGTATCGAATGAGCCGGCGTGGGACTGGATTTCAGCGATGATGACCTGGTCGGAGATGTGGGCATTGGAAAGTTTGAGAATGTCGACGTTGGTGTCAAGATATGTGGTGCCGAATATCTCTGGGGTGATTCCATTTGGCAACTGCGCCGGCTCGGACTTCTGTGCGTCTTTGGACGCCGCATGGGTGGTGAATTTTGGCGCAAGGATCATAAAAACGACAAGAATGACTATCTGTCCGTTCCGGCAGTATGTCCCGATTCACTCGGGACCAAACTCAAAAGGAGAACATCATGTCCAGCTACAAAAACAACGGCCACCTCGAAGGCAACCTCGGCAAAGACGCCGAAAAGAAGTCCACCCCGAACGGCGATGTAGTCAACTTCAGCATTGCCGTCAACGAGCTGTGGGAAGACAAGGACGGCACCGAGCACAAGAACACCGATTGGTTCCAGATTCAGGTTTGGGGGCCGTTGGCGAAGTTCGCCGCCACCCTCAAGGCCGGGATGCCGGTCATCGTTGAAGGCAAGATCAAGCCCGAAATGTACACGGCTGACGGCGTGGAGCACAAGACGTTCTCGATTAAGGCCGACTACATCCGCAAGATCGACTACTCGGCACCGAACGAAGCCAGCGACAGCAAGGCGGCCAAGCCCGCCAAGAAGGCCAAGTAGCATTCGCGCAATCTGGAGGCGGCTCTTCGGAGCCGCCCTTTTCCCGCTCGCTGAAAGACCATCGGCGACCATCATCGAGACTTGTTAGGCGATTTTAAGGTGAAGAAGAATTTTGCAGCCATGTTCCTCGTGTATGGAAAGACTCCGATTGCCTAGTCTGGGCATGACCATTCATGTGATGCAGGTGATAGTGCAAACTGGTCGCCAAAGGAATCTCTCGTCGGCACCGCCGCCCGGAACCTGCGCCGCGCCTCGATCGCTGAGGCCGTATTGGGCCGTGCGTTCTGCTCCGCTGGCCGGCAAGTCCTCTCAGAATTCCTGCCGCCGCCCGAACCACCGGAGACCGCGAGTATACTGGCGTGTCTCCGAAAACGAGCGCGATGCGTTTACTCCACTCCGGCAAATGCCGAAGTGGACCTACTCAGGTTGGAGGCAACAATGAAGTGGCGAAATCTCTTTGCATTAATATGCATGTTTGCTTGTGGCACTGTGCTATTTGCCGCTGACAAGAATCCTGCGCCTCTGTCCAAGACCTACGACGTACCGATTGAGAGGGTCTATGCGGCGGTTGTGCAAGTGGCCTCCGCCGACTATAACCTGAAATCTGCTGTAAAAGAGGGACATACGGCCAGCTTTTTCAGCGGGGGGCAGTTTTCTCTCGTTCTAAGTGCGATTTGCCGAGAGGCTGGCACAGATAAGACGTCAGTTTCAATCTCTATCGCACAGGCCGTCGGAAATCCTCAGGTCTTTGGAGTAGGGAAGGCAAAGGATAAAGAGGCTCTGCGGTTTTGGACTGAATTGGACAAAGCGATTCAGATCAACCAAGGACTCCCAGCAGACTCCAACAAATCCCAAGTTTCCGTCACAACGGACGAATCAGCGCAAGTGACCGTAAAGTCAACGCCTGACGGAGCCGACATCACCTTGGATGGTAAGTTTGCAGGAAGCACTCCCTCAACATTTCAGATCAAATCCGGCGAACATTCGATAAAAGTTGAGCTTAGCGGTTATACGCCTTGGGAGAAGTCATTGACCATTTCGCCTGGCGGACAGATAACGTTGAATGCTAACCTCCAGCGCAAATCTTCTGACACGCCACAATAGTTAGAATGAGCATTTCAGTGGAGCGAGAGCCTTGATTAAGCAGATTTTTCACCGTTACATTCATGAAGACTCCGTCTTGGTCTCCACACGCTTTATCACAGCTGAATGCGAACCATCCACAGCTAACTATGCTGTTCAAGCGTGGCCTTAAGCTGTGCGATGGCCGCTGTCCGGTCATCAGATACTCTTCCGTCCACTGCCGATGCGAAAATGGCAACAGCCATGAGAAAGTCACACGTAGTCTTCTTGAAATTCGTTCCGTGTGCGCCGTCAAATTTCTCAATGAACGCCAGCGTGTAAGGCCTCACTGGACCCTCAAGATAGATGTCTGGATTTTTCTGAACGATCTGCTGAAGCATATTGATCGAATTGTCCACTGACCATCCCGAATAAGTCCTGGGATGCATCTGATTAAATAGTTCCAAATATAGATGTGCTGCGTCCCGCGAAATCTTCCCATCGGCACATCCGAAATGGATGATAATCGCCCGCAAATCCTGCTCAAAATAGTCCCGAGCCATGCTTGATTGCCGTGACGCACTCATTTCAGTTTTGAGTAGTTCTACGATTGCATCTACAAAGCCCTTGCTTACGTCCTTTAGCGAACTCAAGGTTAATTCGGTTGAAGTCGTAGGATGAAGCTCTGGTTGCGGGTTGAGCCGAAGAGAAGGGAGAGGCATCTCGACTGGATTCGACCGCGTCAGAGGGATTGCGATGGGAAATGGGACTGAGCTTGGGGGGGATGCCAGTGGTGGGTCCTGATGCTGTCCCGGTTCCAGTCGCGAGGGAAGGTTAGGCCCGGCAGTCTCCCTTTGAGCCTTTTCATGAAAGGCTTCGCGGTATGGATCCTCGTAACGTAGATCGTTACTTCGGTCCGGATACGACGAACCATCGGCGATGGGCGGGATCGTATTGCGTGGAAGAACCGCTGAAAACTGCCCTGCGAACGCCTTCGCCTTCTCGCTGTTCGAAGTCTGAAGCGTCACTTGGAGGCCCGTTGCGGTGCGGAAAGTAACCTCGCCGTATTCGAGAACCGGTATCTGCCGGTTGTTGTTGTACCTGAGGTCCGGTCCCCCGTCTTTCCTGGCATATTGCCAGGTTGTACCGATTCTCAGGCTGTCACCGGGAATTGCTTCCGTTTCCGTGAACTGGGTCGACCTCGCCTCGATTGACAGTTGAGCATATGAGATTGATCCGTATCGGCCCGTATAGATCAATATTTGGTCAGGCAGGAAGTGGAGCACGATATTGTTGGCACTGATCGAATGGATTGGCACGGAACTCTTGAAACCTTTGGTAGGAAGATTCCCGATAGCGGCCGAGCCGCGGGAGATGAGCGTGTAAGCTCCCGCATTTCGTCTCGTGTCAGTGTTCAAGGCGCTCGTGTTAACGACCCAAATCCTCGCGCATGATGCAAGTACCGAGAGCGCCTGCTGTCTGGCTCTGAATTGTTCCGTCGCTTCCTGATCCAACGAGAAGTTGATTTCGGCGGTATGGCGTTCGGCAAAACGTTTCGATACAAATATGCCCAGACCAAGGCCGAGGAAGAACAGCACTAGTCCGAGGATGAAATTACTCAATACAAGCAGAAGCGCAAAAACAGAAAGAACGATTAGAACTGGGCCGAGATTGAAGGCCGAAGCGTTGTCGTTCAGCCGGGCAACGAATTCACTCTGGTTCGAGGCGGCCAATTCGGAAAGAGGAACATGGAATACCGAGTCCAGTTGAACCTGCGTATCGTTTTGAGGTTCCAGGCCCGGCTCAAGATTCTCTGTTCGCCGTTGGTAGCCCACTCCGCGAGAATTGACGGTGACGAAGGTTGCGCGGGATCGGGCGGTGGAGATCACCTGCCGGTTGAAAACCCCCGTGCCGGGTATTGAGAGGGTGCGGACGGTGCGCCCCTTGGCGTCGCGCCCGATGCGAAAACCGCGAAATCCCCATGAGAACCCCAGGCCGCTTTTCGACGCATTCAGTCGAAAACCGAGCGGCAAGCGAGCCGATTTGCGAAATCGCCAGGCCAAGTTCGTGCACTCCAGGATTTTAGAAACGGATTCAGTAGCAGTATACGTCGAATCTCCGCAACCCCGGCCATGGACTCTTGGCGACACGTCCGTGTAGCTCAAGACCCGTGCTTTTGTCTTGCAAAAGCGAATCGTCGATGGCGGTCTCATCATTGGGAAGCGTGAACACCATTCCAAATCTCGATCCTGAGACTTGGAATTATCAGAATCATTCCAGCAAGAAGTCGGCTGCGTTTCAGCTCGTTCATAGCCTATCCCCGTTCCAGTGAGGGCTCCTGCCCTACGCTCCAAGCGCGCCGCAGTGAATAACGGCACCTCTTGCGCTACCCCTCTAGCGGACCTGTGTCCTGTCCGCAACTCCTGCCCTTTAGAAACCCTTCCTAAGGAGTTCCGCCCCTCGCGCCCGCAAGCCACTCCCCAATCTTCCGCGCTTCGCTTGTGCAGACCTCCGCTGCGCTACGCCCTTTCCACTTCCGCTGCGCTCTCGTTGCAAGGGTGGGGATACCCCTCGGCTTGCAGTTGCTACGCCCGCAGGTGTGGGCCTGGGTCAAGGCGTTGTTGTGTGAACAACAACAGCAAGACCATTCAAGAGCCAAGGCAAAGGAGAAACACCCATGCAGACCGTAGCCATTAACACCGCAAACACCGTCAACACGTCCACCCAAAACCCTAGCCAGCAGAAGCAGACCGCGAAGGAAGTAATCGCGGCCAACGTGCAAGCCCTGATCGATCAATTGGAACAGGGACACAGCGAGGGACTTACTGCCTATCTAACTGCGATGGGCAGATTTCATAACTACAGTTTCGGTAACATCTTGGAAATTGCACGGCAGAAAGCTGTGACATACTGCTTCACCTCGCTGGAGTCAATGAATATAGGGCCTTGCGCGCCGCTGGAAACGAGAGACGGAAGGCCTGTTGCAGTTCGAGCCGATTTAATCAGCCTCGTGGCCCGTAAACAGAGTACTCGTGATGGAACCTGACTTCAACACCAAGGTGGCGGCGTTTTTCTTTTGGTACACCCGGCAGTAACTGATCTCACTGAGTGCGTTCGTCTGGATGCGCAAATGAACGCGTTGTCCCGGCATGTGAAGGTTCGTCCAGTATCTTGCGCCCGTTCTGAAGTTGTGAAGGCAGCCATTGCGCCATCCAGCCTCAGCGCTCAAGTAACGAAAACACATCATCACGGCACTCAGCGAGCGACGTTGAACACGATGACCGAACCTCACTTCTCTTCTTGAGACTTATGGAGCGAGGACCAGTCTGCCAGCCCTCGGCTTCCAAAGCAGATCAGATGAGTTATCGAAGCCTGTTGAAGTTGTGTAAGATTAAGTGATTTTGATAGAGCCATTTACCGAGCTTGTCTAATCTTGTCTATCCTTAATGGTTTTTGGGCGCTGTGACTGTTACGAAACCGATTACAGACCTACTGCAACCTGAACTGAGTCCTACGCGGCCGTAGGCCGCCCGGGTCGAGGCCAACTGGCATTGCGATGTACGATGTACAATTCGGGAAACGTAATTTGCTGAACTTCGCCTTAGGCCGCAACTCCGAAATTCGAATAATCTGGGGGCGCCGGTCTAGAACATCCGGGTGCTGATTCGCGCCCCACGACCCGCAACTCACGACCGACGCGTCTAAGCCTCTTAGTGGAGTTATGGCTTGGTTCACTCCTGATCTCGAGCCGGACAATTATAGATGGCTTATTATCACGGAAATAAACAGTTGCGGTTGCCAAAGTAGTTTTCTTGCAAATTACAAATAAACATCTTGACATCTTGCTTCACTTAAATATAAGGTCCCGACTACACGAACTCTCTCCTCATCGATGCCACTCTAACGCTCTTCTGAAATTGCGCTTCAGCGCGACAAAGCAGCTAGCCCACCGTCAGAATGTCCCAACGAAGTTCTACCGGTACGGATTAAGGAGGGGCAATGCCCCGAGCACTCCGTCTGTCAATTCTCGCCTCGCTCTTTTTCGCTGCAGCCAATTGCCTAATCGCCCAGCAACCCGCAACTCCCACTTCAGTTCTCTCAGGTGCATTAACCGTGATGGGGGGAGCCAATGTTCAGGCGATTAGCTTGACAGGGACCGCCGAGTCCAGCACAGGGTCAAGCAGTGACACGGGATCGTTCACCGGTTCCTGCAATACCGCGGGATCCAGCCAGCTGAGCCTGCAACTCTCGGGTGGGTCCCTGACAGAAAACAGACAGACCACAAACGGAGCGCCCAACGGGAGCTGGGTGGACTCCGCTGGTACTCAGCATGCCATGGTCCAGCACAACCTTTACACCTCATCGTCCTGGTTTTGCCCAGTCATAGCATTGACGCAGCTTGTCTCATCCAGCGCCCCAAATATTCAGTTCATCGGGGAAGAACAGAAGAATGGCGCTGCACTTGACCACTTCACCACCACGACAGCGCAAGCCAATACCGGAGCGCCTTATACCCTCGCGACTCATCTGTCTCAGGTGGACATATACCTGAACCCCCAGACCCAGATGCCAGTTGTTTTCGACTTTACTATCCATCCAGACAGCGATGCAGGGACCGACATCCCAATCGAAATCCAGTTCAGCAACTACACGCAGGCCAACGGTGTCTGGATACCCTTCACGGTCCAGAAATACATAAACTCCACGCTCGTCCTGACTCTGCAGGTCCAGTCTGCCTCGATAGGCTCTGCAACTTCGACAAATCAGTAGAGCCCTGCAAAGGTGCGAGGATTCCAAATGAGAACTGCGCGCATTTTCACGATCGCTTCATTCTTGATTCTTCTCTCCATGTCCGCGATGGGACAGGTGGTGACGGGGACTTACCCATTCGGGCAGTTCACGGGAGGCCCGGATGCCGTGAATCTCGGCAACCTCAATGCGTCGTGGACAATTCCGATCGTCAACAAAGCGGGTCGTGGCCAGAATTTTGTTTACAACCTCAACTATGACAGCTCTGTTTACTATCCCGTTACATCGGGCAGCAGCACGTCATGGCAGCCAGTCGCAAATTGGGGCTGGCAAGGCTTGGGCACTTCGAACCTGGTCTACGCAACATACGATGTCGCCTACACGTCTGGCACCTGCGGTGAAACTGACCAGTTCACATGGCAATCATGGGTCTACAGTGGCCTGGCATTTTCTGATCAGAACGGAGTTGTCCATTATTTTCCAGGAGCTGGTGGGTCCTATGTCAGCGCCACAGGCAGTCCAGGTTGCCCCCCTCTCTCGCAGGCCAGCCCTCCAGGCCCAGAACCATCAGCCGCTACAGACGGTTCTGGACTCGTTGCAACTTACACGGTTAGCTCAACTGGCTTTACCGCAACGATCACGACGAAGTACAACACGACGATCACGCCTCCGATGTACACCGGCGGCGCTCCCGCCTCTAGCGCTTATAACTCTACGGACCGCAACGGAAACGAGATCACATCCAGCGGCTCCGGGACTTATACAGATACGCTAGGGAAGACGGCACTCTCCATCAGCGGATACGCTCCGGGCAATACAACGATGTCTTATACGAATCCGTCGAGTGGATCTTCAACCTACACGGTGAGCTATTCGGCTTACAACATCAAGACGAATTTTGGTTGCTCGGGTGTTTCGGAGTACTCGGCGTCAAGCGCTTATTTGGTCAATCAGATCGAACTTCCCGATGGAAGGCTTTACTCATTTACATACGAGCCAACGCCGGGTTACCCGGGCTACTACACTGGCCGCCCTGTATCCGTGACCCTACCAACCGGTGGGTCAGTTTCATATACCTATCCAGGAAGCAACAACGGGATCAACTGCGCGGACGGCAGTGCAGCCGGATTGACGCGAACCACGCCAGACGGCGAATGGACCTACTCCCGCGCTCTCAACTCCAGTTCGCAGTGGACAACGACGGTGACCTCCCCAACATACAATAACGGCGTTACCAACCAGACGAATCAATCGGTGAGCACATTCCTCACGAGCAGCGGCACTGGAAACTTGACCAAAGCCAGCCTTTATGAAATTGAGCGCCAACTCTATTCCGGCTCGGCCTCGGGCGGAACCCTCCTGGAGACCAACTACACGTGCTATGAGACCAATCCCTCAAACTGCAGTTCCGCCGGGGGGGATAACGGAACAGCCGTAGCCGCGTTGTCGAATGTCGAGGGAGCGACCTTATGGCCTGGTGGATTGACCTCCGGCTACATCAACACTTACGATTCATTCGGAAATATTCTCACAAACAAGGTTTATGACTACGCCTCTGGAAATCCTTTCAGTTCCCCACTGCAGGCCACAACGACTTCGTACACAACCTCTTATGGCGGCGATTTGCCCACAGAGGTACTGATTACTAACGGTCAGTCCACTCCCACGACCGTCTCCGATACTAAATACGCATACACGAACACTGTAACCGCGACCACCGGTACGCCAAGTCATGTCAGCAGCCTCAACCCGGCCAATATTTCCTCCGTCCAAAAACTGGTCACCGGAACGACCTACCAGCCAGCAACCACCTACACCTACTACGACACTGGCAATGTCGAAACCGCGACCGACGTTAACCTCAACGTCACAACCTACACCTACGGAAGCTCGAGTTGCGGCAATTCGTTCCCGACCGCGAATAGCAGCCCGACAGGGGGCACCGTTGTCACTTCCCTTGGGACTTCTGCGACGTGGAATTGCGTTGGAGGTGTTCTGAACACGAGCTTCGATGTCAATGGCAACCAAACTACCTATACCTATGGGAGCGATCCGTACTGGCGACCGGTTACCATCACACAAAACGCCACCGGAGCTCAGACCAGCTACAGTTATCCAACAACTTCATCGAATTCCTCAACCGTTTCAATGAACTTCAATGGGGGCTCATCGACCAGCACCTCCGTCACTACCTATGATGGATTGGGTCGGACAATCCTGCAGCAATCAAAGCAGGGCCCAAGCGCTACCCAATACGACTCGTTTGCAACGGCCTACGATGCGCTGGGGCGCGTTGCAACACAAACACTGCCCTATTCTGGCTCATTAGGGCAATACACCCCCACAAATCCCGGCACCACTACGACCTATGACCCCTTGAGTCGGACTACGCAGGTCGCCGACGGCGGAGGCGGGTACAAGGCCTACGCCTACACACAAAACGATGTCCTGGTCAAGGTCGGTCCCAAAGTAACGTTGCCTGCCACAGAGAATTACAAAGAGAGGAATCTGGAGTACAACGGCGCCGGATGGCTCGCCTCTGTGTGCGAAGTAGTGACAACGACGACTCCCGCAGGCGGGTTATGTGGACAGTCGACTGGGTACACGGGGTATCTCACGCAGTACACTTACGATGGCGCTGGAAGGCTAACGAATGTCAAGCAAAACGCCCAATCCAGCTCATACCAGACCCGAACAGTCGCGTACGACTATCTGGGTAGAAAAACCTCTGAGACGATTCCCGAGTGGAGTGCCGGGACCGGAACAGCGGGCACCACAACTTACAACTACGATTCGGCGAGCGACTGCACCGGCTCCTCCACCGGGGACTTGATTGAGACCATCGACAACATCGGTAACAAAAGCTGCTTTACCTACGACAAGTTGCACCGGCCAACTTACTCCCAGGTCATTTCCGGCCTTTACGTATCCGTCACGCCGATCACGCATGCGGTCTATGACGCCGCCACCTACAGCGGTACAGCCATGACAAACGCCAAAGGCCAAGTCGCCGAAGCGTACACTTGCGCCACTTCGGCCTGCACAACCAAGCTGACAGATGCCTTTTTCAGCGCGAGCCCCATAACAACTGGGACCACCAAGGGCGGTGTTTTGTCGCAAATGTGGGAGTCGACTCCGCACTCCGGCGGCTACTTCCTTACCCAGGAGAGCTTCTACCCCAACGGATCGGTCGGAGCTATGTCAGCCGAATTGGGCACAGCCTCAATAGGTATCCCCAGCATGACCTATGGTTTGGACGGCGAGGGGCGTCTCTACTCCGCCAGCGATGGCACACACAACTTGGTCACAGCAACCGCGTACAACTATGCCAGCTTGCCAACCAGCATTACCTATGGCAATGCCAGCACCGGCTCCGCCAACGATGTGGACCAGTTCAGCTTCGATCCCAACACCTACCGGCCCACCAACATCACCTACAACATCAACCCCACCACCAGCGCGTACACGGTCACCACCGCGCTCACATGGAATCCAAACTCGTCCTTGCAGCAGATGGTCTACACCGACGGCAATGATTCGACGAAGAATCAGACCTGCAAATACCAGGCAGACGATTTGAGCCGAATCGCATCAGCCAATTGCGGAACCTCGACCTGGGCCCAAACCTTCTCCTACGACCCGTTTGGAAATATCAAAAAGACTGGAACTGGTGGCAGCATCAGCTACTCGGCAGGATACAGCACCGCCACCAACCAGGTTTCGAGCGGCATCACGCCGGCTCCAACCTATGATGGCAATGGCAACCAGAAGACCGCAATGCCGGCGACGCTCACCTGGAACGCGCTCAACCAGCCCGTCTCGATCATCGCAGGCACCACCACAAGCTCGGCGACCTATGACGCGCTGGGGCGGATGGTCGAAAAGGGCGTGGGCACCACAGGCACCGTGTACACGCAGTTTGTCTACAACCCCGACGGGACGAATCTGGCGGTCTACAGCGGCGGGCTGACCAAGGGCACGATTTCGCTTCCCGGCGGCTCGACAGCGATCTACAATTCAACTGGATTGAGCTACATTCGCCACAAAGACTGGCTCGGGTCGAGCCGCCTGGCCACGACGTGGGCGCACGCCGTCTACTCCAAGGAAGCCTATGCGCCCTTCGGCGAGACCTACAACGAGGCCGGCACGGCAGACCGCTCCTTCACGGGCCAAGATCAGAATGTGGTCACCGGGTCTCTTGGCAATGGCGTTTACGACTTCCTTTTCCGCAAGTACGATCCGTCGGCGGGAAGGTGGTTGAGCCCGGATCCGGCTGGTTGGGGCGCGGTGAATACTACAGCTCCGCAATCGCTGAACAGGTATGCCTATGTCATGAATGATCCGATGAATGCAGTAGACCTGGACGGTCTCTCGTGCTACACCAATTGGATAAACGGCGTTTCCGTCCAAGTCGATGATGGCGATGGGTTGGGGTGCGCTGCAGCGGGGGTGAACCCATCCACTCCAGGAGACCCAAGCGGCACGAACGATGGCACCGTTAGCGACGTGGTATTCGGTGGTCCGCAGGCGGTAGGTGACGAAATGGCGTATCTTCTAGGGGGATTTGAATGGGGGCTTCTGCCAGTTACAATCACTTATCAGCCAACCGACCCTTTCACGCTGAGCTTTCAGGGGTCAGCCGGAATGGATGCAATCAATTCTAAGATTGCTGCCAACTGCTCTGCACAAAGTGGCCAAGTCGCCGTTGGGACTGGCGAGGCTTTCGTAAATACGATTATCGATGGAACGGCCGGAGGCGCGCTTTTCTGGACACCGGAGGCTCAGCTTGGTGCATTCAACGCAAGTTACGTCCGCAACGGTGGGACTGTTTCGATAACCGTCACGAATCCGCTGAGCTTGAATTCATTGCTCTTCCACGCCCCTGCGCTTTTCGGGATCAACAATCCAAAGAGCGGCCCCTTTTCTACGATCCATCAGGTATTGCAAATCCAGGAAGCGGATCCATGTCACTGAGAGTGAAATCTAAATTCAGTTCGCTTCAGTTCGCTGGCTTTCCGTCCGGACGCTTGGACCAACGAGTATGGCGTTGGAGACTTTCTCTGTTGAGTTTGGTTCTGCTCGCGATCTTGAACTGCTCCCAATTTGGATGCTATTCGGTAAGATCGGAACCCGACATCATTGGTATTTATGAACTTAAGGTAGGCGATAATCAGATCCACCTCAACGTTCTACCCGGCGGAAGTTTCACAGAGATCATAAAGTGGGGATCAGGTAAGTCGGACGAGCGACAGGGAAAATGGTATTGGAACAACGGCTCCATTGCTTTGGACGGATTATGGATTCCAGAAGCATTCGCGCCAGACTATATCATTCGGGCGGATGCACAAAACGATCCCAAGCAAGCGAAATATTTAGAGCCGGGTAACTGGGCAGTCTCCGCTGAGAGGCATTGGGGTACAGTTATACTGTCGATATTTCCGGATGCTGATGTGAATTTCAGAATGGTGAAGCGTGCACCACAATAATGGTGCAAGAGGCGAACACGGGGCGCTCCTCTCTTGAGGACGGAGGGGTAGTTCCATCTACACCTCCGGAAATACTGCGACGAGGGGAATAAAGTGACATGAAACCTATTTCCCAAGTTTACTCGGGAAATAGGGGGAGATGATACCTATTCACAGTAACTCTAGCTGCTCAGTTTCAGACGTTTCGGCTGCCGGCTTTCTCCCAGGAGCGCGACGTGAGATTCTGCGTCCCAAGAGTTTCTTCAGGCCGGTCCTGGCGACAGATGGGACGTTCCCGGCTGCTCCAGTTGAAAAGGTGGGTCGCCCGTCCTTCGACTCTTCCTATCGAAGGTTGGGTTCGCTAATACTCACCGCAGACTGCAATTGGCAAGGAACCTCGAAATGAGAAGAATCTTGAGCGGTTGTATCTGTGGGGCATGGGCCATCGGGCTTTGCCTGTCGGGAACTGCTCAGCAAGCGTTACCAGTCCAGCAGAAGACAGTGGCTGAGGCGCTTGGCTACGCAGCGGATGCGCGTGTTCTGGTGATCCAGGCCGAAGACCTTGGCATGGCCCACTCCATCGACAAGGCCAGCTTTGAGGCGCTGGAGAAAGGCTGGGTGACTTCGGCGGGTGTCCTCGTTCCAGGCCCATGGTTTCCAGAAGTTCTGCGCTGGTCGCGCAGCCATCCGAATGCCGACCTTGGCATCCGTCTCGACCTGAATGCGGATTGGTCGAGCTACCGCTGGCGTCCCATCTCCAGATTGCAGAAGGAATCGGGACTAACCGACCCAGGCGGCTATCTGTCCAGCAGTTCCGCCGCTGTGGCTCAGCACTCGACTGCGGAGGAAGTGGAAGGTGAGTTGCGTGCCCAGATAGACATGGCCAAGCGTGCCGGAATCCCCGTCACACACCTGGACAACCACATGCGCACGATGATGATTACTCCCCGCCTGTTTCAGTCGTACTGGAAGATGGGCCAGGAGTACGGGCTGCCAATCATGGTTCCAAATCAACTCGTAAAAACCAGGGGCGTCGCCACACAAAAACCAGGCATCTACAACTTCGGCGAGATTGAGGTTGACCTGGCAAGTTTGCCGGTGGACCGCGAGATAGAAATCATGCCTGGCCTCGCCAAGCAGGACTGGCTGAGTGCCTATGAGAAGACTCTGGACGCTTTGCCGCCAGGAGTCTACCTGCTGAGCGTGCATCTTGGGTACGACGATGATGAGTTACAGGCCATGACCTGGGACCACCCGAACTGGGGCGCACAATGGCGGCAGAACGATCTGGACGTGGTGAGCAATCCCGAGTTCCAGAAGTTCCTCAAGGACAAAGGCTTTATCCTGGTTGGGTGGAAAGACCTGCAAAAAGCGATCCCGGCCCAGCATCCATAGTTCGGATTGGAAACAATGCAATGAGGCTTGGATCATCAATCCGAATGCGCCGCAAACAAGAGCGCGGCCTGACGCTGGTCGAGCTGATCATCACAATTGCGATTCTTGGCATTCTGGCTTCAGCGGCTGCGCCCATGACCATGCTCGTGATCAAGCGGCAAAAAGAGCGTGAACTACGCCGCGAATTGTGGGAGATGCGCGAAGCAATTGACCACTACAAGGACGTTGCCGACAGCGGCGGGGTCATGATCAAGGTGGACAGCAACGGCTATCCCCCGGACCTGGAAACGCTGGTGAACGGGATTGATCTCCAGGGCAAGAAAGTGCGGTTCCTGCGCCGGATTCCGGTGGACCCTATGACGGGCAAACCCGAGTGGGGGTTTCGATCAATGCAGGACGACCCAGACTCGGACTCCTATGGCGGGCAAGCTGTCTTCGACGTCCACTCGAAATCGCACGGCACCGCTTTAGACGGAACCAAGTACTCCAGTTGGTAGAAGGTATCCGTCAGAGCAACGCACACTGTTCTCTTACCGCTTTTAGTGGTGCACTAGAACTATGAGCGAAGTGGGAGCGATGCCCAGGCGACGTAGTCTGGCCGAGGTTCAGGCCCTGGTTGCGGAGTTTGAATCGAGTGGATTGGCGCGGGCGGCGTTTTGCCAGCAGCGTGGCCTGGTTGTAGGGACGCTGGATAAATATCGTCAACGCGTGCATGGTGGACGCCAGTCGAAGGGCCGGACTTTTGTTCCCGTCGAAGTAGTTCCCTCCACGGCGCGTGAGGTCCACAGCGTTGCCGGGCGCGACGGTGTTCTTATCGTTGAATTGGGATGCGGACGTCGGATCGAAGTATGTCGTGGATTCGATGCGGAAACATTGGGACGTCTGCTGGCCGTATTGGACAGGGCGTAGGCAGTGTTCGGGTTTGGGCCGGCGACGCGGATCTATGTTGCAGTCGGAGCGACGGACATGCGCAAGAATTTCAATGGCCTCTACGGGCTGGTACGCGATCATCTGGGCTGCGATCCGGAAAGCGGTCATGTGTTTGTTTTCACGAATGCGCGACGCAATCGCCTGAAGCTTCTGGTGTATGACGGAAGCGGACTTTGGGTATGCGGGAAAAAGTTGGACGGCGGGAGATTTCGGTGGCCGGATGCGGACAGTACGGTGAAGAAACTCGTACTGAGTTCCGAAGAACTGGCGCTGCTTTTAGGTGGGATCGATCTGACTCAGACACGGTCCCGCAAGTGGTATCGCAAACCTCGGGCGGAAGAATCAACAGAGTCAATAAAGACCGCATAAACACTGCCTATTTCGCATACATATCCACAAGAAACTCTGTTATTAAATAGACATCGTGAGCACGCCTTCCGAGCCTACTCTTCCTCCGCATTCGGACTCCTTCATGGCTGAGGTTGTCGCGCAACTGAAGGAACAGGTTGCGTCGCAGAACAGAGAGCTTGAGTATGCACGGTTGAAGATCCTGGTCCTCGAAGAGCGTCTTCGTTTGGTGCGGATAAAGAAATATGGACCGAGCAGCGAGAAGCTGAGCAATTTGCAATTGGAGCTGCTGGAACAAGAGCCCGGGGTCAGCCAGGAAGAAGTAGTTGCCGAGAGCGAGCGCAAAGCCCCGCCCCCTGTTACGAAACAAAAGAAACTCAAGCATCCCGGGCGTCAGACTCTGCCCGCGAATCTTCCCCGTGTGGAACGGGTGATTGCCTGCACGGCGGAGCAGTGCGTATGCGGCAACTGCGGCGCTGAGACCCAAGTGATCGGCTACGAAGTCAGCGAAGTGCTGGACGTCGAGCCGGCGCGGTATTTCGTGCAGGTGACCAAGCGCGAGAAGCGGGCCTGCAAGTCCTGTCCCGGGCAAGGCGTAACGGCGGCGCCGCTTCCCATACGGATCATCGATAAAAGCCTGGTATCGGACAGAGTGATCATCGACACGGTGGTGAACAAATATTGTGACCACAACCCACTGTTTAGGCAGAGCGTAGCCTTGTTGCGTGACGCAGGCATCGATATCAGCAGGGCTACGATGTGCGGTTGGGTGATGACCATCGGAGAGATGTTGATGCCGGTAGTAAGTTCCATGCGCCGTGAGTTACTCGCGGGAAGTTACATCCAGGCGGATGAAACTCCGGTCGATGTTCAGACGCACGACGGAAGCGGCACCAATCATCAGGCGTATCTGTGGCAGTATGGGACGCCGGGCGGCATGACGGTTTTTGATTTCCGCATGAACCGCAAACGCGAAGGCCCGCTGAACTTCCTCGGCAGCTTCGAAGGACTTCTCCAAACAGATGGCTACGCCGCATATGATCGCGTGGGTGGTCAGAAGATGGTGCATGCAGGATGTTGGTCGCATGCGAGAAGGTATTTCGTGGACGCAGTCAAACTCAATAAACAGGATGCCGCGTCCATTCGTGCGGTCGAACTGATCAATGAGTTATTCGCCATCGATGCTCAAGCGCGGAACGAAAAGATGGACCGCGCCGCACGCCATGCACTGCGTCATGAGAAGGCTCCGCCGCTGCTCGATCAAATCCGCACTTACATCCTCGATATGAGCAAGACGGTGCTACCCAGTAGCGCTACCGGCAAGGCATGCAGCTACACGCTGGCCATTTGGAAAAAGCTGATCTGCTTCCTCGATCATCCCCAACTGGAGCTCAGTAACAACGTGGCAGAGAATTCAATGCGACCTATCGCGATAGGCCGCGGCAACTGGATGCACATCGGAAGCGAAGCTGCCGGGCCGCGTGTAGCCGCGATCATCTCCGTCATCGAAAGCTGCCGTCGCCTCAAAATCCCAGTGCGCAATTACCTCGCCGATATCCTACCCGGACTCGCAAACGCCCCCGTCAAAAGCATCGCAGAACTTACGCCCGCTGCCTGGGTTGCGAAGAATGCGTTGGTCTGACGCTTACGGTAGAAGAGCGCCGGGCCTGCGTTCCTCGGAGTGGAGGTTACTTCTTCAGTCCGAGGCTGCGCAACACCAGATCGTCGTCACGCACGGAGCCGTTCTCCTTGTAGACAACGCCGAATCCGCCTTGGTAATCCCACATGGTCCAGCCAAGGTGATTTTTCTCGAAGGCCGTGCGTGCCGCGGTGAGCCAGTGCTCGCGAGACTCCGGTGGGGAGAAATTGCGATAGACGCCAAACTCATCGCACATGAGGGGCACATTCCGTTCATGCGCCCACTGGGCGGCGAACCCGATGTCGCTGGCAATTCGGTCTGCATCCCAGTGGTCGGATTTGTACTGGAGAATTCTCCAGCGAGCCTCCTGTGAGTCGGTGTGCTCCATGGCATCGGATATTCCCGTGTCGGTGGGCGGGAAAGGGATATTCTTCACGTCCAGCCAGTAGTCCAACCCCCAGGTTGCGCCCTGATGGGTGAAGAGATGCGGCTCGTAGTAATGGAAGTTGTAGATCAGGTTGTTATCGGGAAGCATGGGGAGTTGAACCAGGTCCCAGATGTCAGAGTAGCCCGCCCCCTCAACGATGATGGTCGAGTTGGGCGCGTGCCGGCGGATGACTCCAATGGACTGCTGGAGAAGGCCGGACCAACCATAGAGGTCGTTTGAACTGAATTCGTTCATCACTTCGAGAACGATTCGATCCTGATTCATGGCACTGTAGTGGTCGGCGATCTGCCCCCAAAGGCGCAGGTACTTGTCGGCAGACTGCGCGTTCGAGAGCAGCAGGTGTGTGTATTGGGGGCTGGGGTGAAAATCGACGATTACATCCAGGTCATAGGAAATCGCCTGCTGGATCACCTGATCGAGGAATGCGATCCTCTCGCAAGACTCCCAAGCCGTTTCGCACTGAAAGATGACTGGGTCGATGGGGATGCGGATGTGATCGAAGCCGAGCTGATGGATGTGCTGCAGGTCGGCAGGCGTTGTGTAGGCTCTGAGCTGGGCAACCGAATAGTTTCCGCTCTCAGAGAACCAGCCGCTGAGGGCAACGCCATGCTGCAAATGCTGGAACCTCTTCCATACAACGGAAGTGCCTTGAGCGGCGGAGAAGGATGTAACGGCAAAGACAAGAGCTAGTGTAATTAAGAGGCGGCGAGTCATGGAATGCTTACTCCCAAGTTAGAAAGGATTTAGTGGGAAAGTCTTGGCGCAGCAAGTATAACGCATGCGCGGAACATTCATTCGCTGCTGCTTTTCTTTGCTCGTCGGCGCGGTCGCAAGCCCAGCCACAGTCCCGCCCCAATCGCGGCCAGAGCGATCCGTTGGCCCAGGGACATGGTAGGCAAAAGACCGCAAGAACGCCCCGGAAAAACCGCCAGCCCCCCTCAACAATCGACGTGATGATCGGGCATCAAATCGCGCCCTCCTACTCCTCCGGATTACAAAACATTTGTGTCTGGTCTTGGTTAGAGATTCGCGATGGATCGCGGCGCCCTTGCTTGACGAGGCGAATTGCTCTGTGGACACCATGGAGATCGAGATCGTTCCGCTCTATCATCCACGGGGCAAACTTTACGATCTGCTTTGCAGGAAGCGTCTTTTGGAGAATGAGCCTGCGAACTACCGCCTCACTGACGTCTAGAGCGCTCGCAGCCTGCCGCATGGTCAGCCAACGGCGCTGTTCCGGCGGTGGGCACACGGGGAAACCCTTTGTGTGGCGAACGTGCTGTACACGTTTCTCTGTCCATGTATTTCCACTCCCAGTTCGATATCCAAGCCTGTTCAGAATCGAGACGATCAAAGTATCCTCGCTGACGAGGGCGAGATCGCGTATTAGCTCTGTCACTTCTTCTGAGTTGACGCGGTTGTGATAACCGGTGCGATTCTTGCGCACTGTTAGTTCTGTATGAGCGCCTCCCGCCCAGTGCAGCTTGAGATGGACTGAGGGAGGATCTTCGATGGTGTTTGCCACTACTTCCTGGAGGACCGTTCGGAGTATGCGCTTCCTTAGTGCAGGGGGAGAGCCTGGATGGTCCCAGAGCCGCTCCAGATCATCTCCAAGTGCTAGCAGATGGTCACGCTGTTCAGGCGTCAACTCCTGAGATCCGGTTGACTCTTCTTCTAGACGCCGCTCCATCTCGGCGGCCTGTGCCAACGCGTTGTTCCATCGCTTTTCCAACTCCCCCGCCACAAGACGATTTTCCGGCTCGGTGGCCTGAAACTGCCGCTCGATCCGGCCGGCTTCATAGCGCGCTTTCTGGACTGCCAGTTCAAGCGAGCGCCGCTTCTCGTCCGTCTGGCTCTGGCTTCGTTCCAAAGCTTCGAGTGCAGCATGTATTCCGAGAGGCCGCAGTGCTTCGAGGACCTCGGCAGCTATCTCCCGGTCCACGCGTGTGCCGGCGAAGGTGATGCACGAATTCACCAGCTGCCGGCTTCGATCTCCACTACACCAGTACCGTGGTAGCGGTCCGTGTTGCTTGCTGACTGTATAGCTGACCTGCAGCGCGCGCCCACAGCGGCCACAGCGCAGCAGTCCAGCCAGAAGAGCCGGGCCATTTCGAGCGGCGCCTTGTGAGTCTCCCATGCGCGCATTCCATCCTGCGTTCGACCGAATCTGCTTTTGGTTGCGGATGAATTCTTCCCATGTAATATAACCTTCGTGGTGATCCTGGATCGTCACCTCCCACTCTTCCAGGGGACGAAGATGGCCACCTGTCTTGCGCGCGCGACCTTCGACAATCGAGGTGCGTGTTTGTTTCCTGCCCCATACGAACGCGCCCGCATAGGTGGGGTTCTTCAGAATGCCGAAAATGCACGGGTAGGTCGACGCAATCCAGACAACCTTGCGGTTGCCGGACTCGCGTGATCTCGAGGGAATCAACAGCTTCTCATCCCGATACCACAGTAGTACCTGGCGCACGCTGCCCAACTCACGAAACTTACGGAAGATGCCATTGATAGCTTCCTGGACCTGACGGTCAGGCGTCTTTTCCATCCCCTCGTCTTCTGTACGCTCGTAGCCGACAGCAACTTGTGTCAACACCAAGCCACGCCGCACCTTTTCCTTGTGTGCTTCCATCGCGCGCTGCCGAAGCAAGCTTATTTCGAACTCGCTCATCGTGCCCTTCAGGCCGAGAAGAAGTCTGTCGTTGAGCAGACTGGGATCGTAGATTCCATCATGATCGATAACCAAGGTCTTGGCCATGGCACACAGATCGATCAAATGGTGCCAGTCGCGGTTGTTCCTTGCCAGACGCGAAGCCTCGAGCGCCAAAATCGCTCCAACGCGTCCATCACACACTGCGGCCAACAACCGGCCGAAGCCAGGACGTTCCACCGAACCGGTCCCGGAGCGACCGAGGTCTTCGTCAATCACCACGACGCGTTGGAAGCCAAGGGAAAGTGCGCGTTCGCGCAGATCATTCTGCCTGCGCTGTCCTTCAAGGCGCGTGCGGACCTGGTGCATAGTTGACTGCCTGACGTACACGTAGGCATCGCGTTCAGTGTGCAAGGGTTGGATCTTTTCGCTCATCGCTCTCCTCCTCTGTTTTTCCGCTTACGACCGAGTACAACATGTGACTGAGCAACTCCCGGCAGCGGGTTAGCGCTGCCTCGGGAAGGTCCGGCCTGTTGGGGATCTCCCATAGAAATACTTCCTGGCGTGGTGGGCTCACGGGCACCTCCTGTCGAAGATGCTTCTGAAATTACAGTGTCTGCCCCGGAAGAGATAACGGGTTGTAAATCGAGGAGCGACCGAAGTGCCAAAAGCGCCGATATTGCCACGATCGGCTGTTTAACAACCTCCATTCCTCGGCAACCTTCTTCATCCAGCATCCACTCGGGGATGACGAGTTGGTCGCCACTGGGAAGAGCGATCTGGACCTGATCGAGCCCGAATGAGGGACATCGTCGTACGACAGTTACGGTCTGCCCGAAAGAGGGATGATGCGGATAGTAAATCGTGAAGGAAACATGGGTACTGCGTGACTGCTTCGCAGAAGCCGGATGCAACCCGCGTTGCTGGCCTGTATGCGTGGAACCAGCCTAAACGGAAAGTGAAGAAGGGAGAGCACGGCACCCAAGCCGATTGCCCGGTGCATCACCCGAAGAAGCAGTCCAGCGCACGCGTTTTTAATTCAAATGCCGAGGAGCAGAAGCGCCGCCACGAAGAAGCACTCGCCCAGGCAACGGGACTTCGCACTCTCGCCGCCATCGTCGCAGCAGTGCCGGTGCGATTGATGAAGCGCGACCTGCTTTTCGTGGTCGAACGGCTGGCGGCATTGCTGGACGAACGCCGCTTGGAGATTGTCGCCCGTCAACGCGGCATCGAGAAGGCAAAGGACAGCGACTCTATCGGCAAGCTGTTTACGGCCTACTTGCGCCGCGCCGAGTAGGAAGCGTTGAGCGGTTTGCTGGTAGAAATCACCATCCTACACGCGGCCACCCAGCAGAACGCCGCACAGGTGCTCCGCGATGCTTGCGCCGCATACAAGGTGGACGTGGACGCCATCAGCCTCAAGGTCAAGCAGGAGTTTGCCGCAAAGGGCGACTCCAGCGCTCAAGGCTCAGACCATATGCCTCGGAATACTCGGAGGAGTGACGACCACCAGGGGCGCGGTCTGCGTTCGCGCTTGCCCTGCGTGGCTTCCAACTCGGCCAACTGATCATTTGCCTGATGGTTCAGCTTGAGTTCGCGTCGCCGGTTCATTTCCCACTCTGCCGTGCCCGGTTGCATCCCTTCGCCGAAGCGTATCGGCTTGTAGACTCGGCGTTTGGGTTTGGGATGCTCGACCCTTCGTGGATTCATCTTAAGCAAGAGCGTAGCAGTTGGGTGTGTTGTGTCTCCCAAAAAGAGCGCACCAGACAATGTCGCAGCGTGGATTTGAATTGCTGGAGATGGCCTAGCTACTCTTGTCGGGCGCTTCTTCAATTCGCCATAACAATCTCGTCTGGCGCCCCTGGGGGCGGGTTCCAACCGCGGCCCTCACACCCTTCACAGGGAACTAAGCCTATGACGATGCCGGCAGAGTAGCCGGTTGCTCCACAATCTTTGCAGTCAGTTGTCATGGGCCATGGGCCATAGACCTGAAGATCAAGCTTTGCGGCGTCGGGCCCGATGGGCAGGTAACGAACTCTCACCTGCATAGCCTTCGCCGCTGCCGAAGTGTCTGGTGACGGTAGCGGGTCCGCGGCGGGTGTTGGGGCGGGCGCGGCTGTGATCCGGATTGTCGCCTTCGGCTTTAGCAAAATGGTCGCTGCGGTAATCGCCGGTACCGGTATCGGTATCGGTGTCGGCAATGGATCAGGAGCAGGCGTTGAAGACGGCGCAAGCTGCAGAAATGGCTGGGGAACAGGCTTAGGCCTTGCAAACCGCGATCTTGGTCTGCGAATTGAAGCTGGGCGCGCTGGCTTTGGTGCCGGTTTCCCGTCCGAAGCCGGTGCAGTTGCGGATGCAATAGCCGGAGGCATCTCCGGAAACGGGTTGCCGAAATCTCGTTCCGGTACGGGACCTGGGCCTACGGATAGAACCGGCGCTGTCGCAGGAAGGGGACAAGTTTGCCTACCTAGGGGCAGGGAAGTCATCACAGGAGCGGGAAGTGGCTCTGGTGGAATCTCCGGCGGGGCCACGACTGCGGGAGCGGTGAAGGGAATTTCAACCGGTTTGCTGGACGGAATGTTCTGATTGTCTACCGCTTTACGACGGAAGGATCCAAGTAGCCGCTTCATAGAATTGGAGGCCTTGTTTTCTTTCGTCTTAAGCTCGGGTGCTGGCGCCAATTCTTCATTGCTGACAGACACAACCTCAGGCCGAGCCAGGTCCGCCTCTAACGTGTAAACGTTGGAAGCTGGCTGTTCGATCGGAGCCTTGATTTCAGGCGCCGCTGGCGAGAAGCTGCTGGAGTCGATGGTCGCCTGGGCGGCTGGCGTCTGTTCCGCGGGTTGCTCGAAGGCGTTCCAGTCGATCGCATGGGGGCCGATTGCAAACCTAAAGTTGAGGTCGGCAAATAAAACAGGGTTGTCCGTGACAAGGAAACCTACCACGCTGCTGTCGTGATGTCGTCCAGCCTGTATGTACTCAAGAGATCCATTGTGGAAGACGGACCAGATGAACTCCCGTTCCATCCTGTTGACGAATTTCCGGTCCTCACCTTGGAGATCGAACAGGGTTCCGTTACTGCGCAAGCCGATACCTAGCCCATGCACGATAGGGCGGTACTTATGCGCCCAATCGTCCGCGTCTTTGAAATCCTGCCGAGTTTCGTCCATGCCTGTTCCTTACAGCTAGGAGACTACGACAGGATTTGCCAGATGTGAAGATATACTGGACGGAAAAGAATTCTAGGCGAGGTCGTAGTTCGCCGACGATGTGGTCAGTGCGGAGTGATCGGCGACAATATAGCCCAACCTGCTATAGGACGGTGGGCGGCAAAAGCTTTCGCTTGCCCGAAAAGCGAACATTTAAACTGTTGGCGAAATTCCAATTGGGCAAACGTCCTTATAGTTTTCCGTGGCCTGGAAACTAGTTTCAACTGTCTAACTGGCTCCCCGACCAGTGGAAACGGCTTCAGGCGGCACGCCTGCCCTAAAGCACCTGCACTTCACATAGCGCTCAGTGCGCCGGGAAAAACCGGCAGGAAGTAGTGAATGAAAGAGTCATACGATGAAGGTCCAGCCAGCCACATCGGCCCCGAGTCATGCGTCGGCAATCGTAAGGTCGACGGCGAAGCGTTGACAGGGGTACATGCAGGC
>Ga0302319_10000699_pt1 | contig 75193 bp, 44 predicted proteins | sample Bog_T0_2_FD_203319 | JGI IMG/M metagenome (GOLD analysis project Ga0302319, IMG submission 203319) | Peat permafrost microbial communities from Stordalen Mire near Abisko, Sweden - Bog_T0_2 | ecosystem: Environmental > Terrestrial > Soil > Wetlands > Peat | place: Sweden: Abisko, Stordalen Mire...
ACCTCAATGCCACCAGCAACGCCAATAACGTCGCCACGTTGACCCTGGCCCACAACGGTACCCTGGATACCTCCAATATTGAAAACACCGGCTCAGCGCTCTCCACCGGCGTACTTTCCTTGAACGGTGGCACACTCGGAGCGACCGCGAGCGGCGTCCTGATCGCGACCGGCGTGACCACCTATGTGGAATCGAGCGGGGTCACGATTAACAACAACGGCTTCGATACGGCCATCGACTCGCCCCTGCAGGCGCCCACCGGCAGCGGAATGACGGCCCTCGTGCTGGAAGGGACGGACACCGGCTATATCGGTGCGCCGGTCGTGGTGGTCTCGGGCGGCGGTGGGGTGGGAGCGGCGGCCATCGCGACCTTCAATCCGGCGACCGGCACGATTACAGGATTCAGGATCACCAGTCCCGGTTCGGGTTATACCTCCGTGCCTACAGTCACGCTGTATGGTGGAGACGGCATCATTGGCGATGGCGCGGCGGCAGGCACCGCGACTGCCTCGGTCAATATTGGCGCGGTTACCAGTGGCGGGATTACGTTCTCCGGCGCCGGGACTACGACCCTCGACGCGGCGAACACTTACAGCGGCGCCACCACCGTTTCGGCCGGAGTGCTCAATCTCGGCAACAGCCTTGCTCTCCAGGATAGTACCGTCACCAGCATCAACGGCGGACTTACCTTTGACTTATCGGTTACCTCCGATGCCTTCACCCTGGGTGGCCTCTCCGGGAGCGGAGCCATCGCGCTCCAGAATAATGCCAATACCCCGGCTGCAATCACATTGAGCATCGGCAATAATGGCAGCAGCCAGACTTATTCCGGCGCGCTGACGGGCGCCGGCGGATTGACCAAGATCGGCGCCGGCACGCAGATCCTCTCCGGTGCCTGCGGATACACCGGCGCGACCAGTGTCGTGGACGGCATCCTGGAGATCACTGGCACACTTTCCGGCACCTCGAGCTTGACGGTTGCCAACGGGTCGGTCTTTTACCTCGCGGGCGGCGGGCTCTCCGTATCCGGCGGCATTACCAATAACGGCACCTTCAAGCTATCCGGCACGCCGTCGCTTGCCCTGACCGGCACCTTCACCAACAATGGAGTGCTGGACCTCATCAACGGTCCTTCGACGCTCCCTCCCAATTTCGTCAACCACGGCACGGTGCTTGACTCCAGTACGGTACAGGTCCTGCAAGCCACCCTGTCGGGCAGTAATTTCAGCCTCACCATCCAGGGATACGCGCAGCATACTTATCAGTTGCAATCCACGAGCTCGATCTCCCCGTCGAACTGGCAAAATGTTGGCGTGGAGCAGACTGGCAACAATGCGACGCTCACTTTCACCGATCCGTCGGCCACGGGCACGCAGGGTTTCTACCAGATCGTGGTTTCCCCGTAAGGAATGAGTTTGGTTTAAACTTAGTGCCCCGACATGTGAGGCATCGGTGTGACCGAGGGCGTGCTTGCGGGCGTGACCGCCGGGACGGCTTGAGCGGCCGCCGCTTTCTTATCCTTTTGAGACAGCGGGACCATTGTGTCCAGATAGCGGCTGCGATCGGAACCGGAGAATGCGGTATCCGCCAGGTCGGTGCGGTTGACCTCACCGGCGCTCAGATCCTTCAATCTGTCAGTGCCTTCGACGATATAGGGCGTCAGGAAGATGAGGAGCTCGGTCTTTTCGTCGCTTTTGACGGTGTGGCGGAAGGCCTCTCCCAGGAGCGGGATGTCACCGAGGAGCGGGACCTTGTCGATGCTGGAGGTGGTCTGCTTTTGCATCATGCCGCCGATGACGACGGTTGTCGCGTCCGGCGTCACGACGACGGTTTCCGCCGAGGTCTTGTTGATGACAGGGGCGTTGACGTTGCTGGAGATGGGAACGGTCTGGCTGGAGAGCGACGATATTTCCGGAGAGACGATCATCTCAACCGTCCTGCCGGAGGAGATGAAGGGAGTGACACGGAGGATGATGCCGACGTCCTGATACTGGACCGTATTGATCGTCTGACCCTCCGCGGTGATCTGGCTGCTGGTGATCAGCGGGATGGACTGGCCTACAACGATCACAGCTTCCTGGTTGTTGCGGGCGAGGATGGAAGGCCGCGAGAGAATGTTGACGTCTCCCTTTTGGGCAAGCGCGTAGAGGGTCGCCGTTGCGTTGTCCGTATTCAGGCGGAGGAAAGCGCCGGATGGCTCCTGCGCGAGGCCGAAATTGGTCGAAGCTCCCGACGGCAGCGCCGGCGGAGTGGGCGTGGCGAAAGGGGTGGTGGTCGTGGTGGTTGTCGTCCCGGAGGTCACGGAGCTGACCACACTGCCGGCGGCGGATGCGGCTGCGGCCAGCGCCGGCGCACCGGAGAGAAGCTGGTTGATCGGTGTTTGGGCAATATTGAAGGAATAGTTGCCCTCCACGCCGATGTCCGAATTCTTGTCCAGGGTTACCTGGGCGAAGAGGACCTTGATCAATACCTGCGGCTTGGGCCGGTCGAGATTTTGGATCACTTTCGCTATTTCCGCCTGCGTATCGTTATCCGCGACGATAATGAGGGAACGGCTCTCCGGATCGATCTCGACAATGGCGTCGCCGAGCATGGTGTTATTGCGATACTGGCGGGTGGTCGAGCCGTTGCTCGAAGAGGAGGAGGATGTCCCGCCCCCGCCTCCTCCGCCGCCAAACGTGGTGGTGGCGCGGCCCGCGCCGCCACCGCCACCACCTCCGCCGAAGGTCTGCGCCATCAGCGGTGCGGCAGGCCGCAGGGAAAGCGCGGCGATTAAGAATGCGAGGCAGGGGGATAATTTCATGGGTATGGGTTGATTGATTTTCCTAGCGGAAGCCGCCACCGCCGCCGCCCCCTCCGCCACCACCACCGCCGCCGCCGCTGTTGCCATTGGTATTGAGAGTGTTGACGATATCGCTGGAGGCGCCGGTCTCGGTGCGCTGGCTCAGGGCATCCTGGGTGGTCTGTGTGCTGGAATTGGTGGTTCCGTTGGTGGTAAACATGTCGCGAAGTATCTCCGCGACATTGTCGGGATCGGCATTTTCCAGTGTGTAGATCTGAACGTGCTGCTTCTTGGAGTCGCTGGCGTCGAGCCGGCCAATCGTCAGGGCGATGTCTTCCATGGAGTCGCGGGAGGCCGTGACGATGACGGAGTTGGTCCGCGCATCGGCGACCACTACCACGCGCGCTTCCTGCAACGCCCGCGAGCTCGGCGCGGTTGCGGCAGCGGCAGCCTGCGGGCCGCCCCCAAATCCCCCGAATCCACCGGGGCCGCCTCCAAAACCGCCGCCCTGCCGGTTATTGCCGCGGCCCTGGGTTTGTGCGCCGGTGGTGGTGGAGTCTGCGTAGAGTGTCGAGAGGACAGTGGCCATTTCCGTCGCGTCAGCATGCAGGAGGTTGAAGATGCGGGTTTCCGTCACGCCGGTAATATTGGTGTCGAGGCTGCTCACGATGTCCGCGATCGAGTTCATGTATTCATCCGGGGCAGCGACGATGACGGAGTTGCTAGCCTCGTCGGCGACCGCAACCACCCGCGACGCAGCCTCCCGCGCCTCACTTTTGGGAGCGGCATCGGCCTCACCGCCGCCGCCCCCTCCGCCGCCACCACCGCGGCGCCCGCCGCCACCACCGAAGCCGCCAAAGCCGGCAAATCCGCCCCCGCCGCCTGGCTGCGCGGTGGTGCTGGTTGAACTGGAATTGGATTGAAACAACTGGGTCAGCACATCAGCCAGTTCCTTGGCATCGGCGTAACGCAATGCAAACACCCGCAGGGTTGATACCCCGGAGATCGAGGTATCGAGCGCGCTGATGATCTCGGCAATCCGGCGGACGTTCGCCTGCGTGTCGGTAAGGATAATCGCATTGCTGGAGTCGTTTTCGCTGATGGCCGCGTTGTCCGAGAGGAGGGGACGCAGGTTATCGATCAATTTCGAGACATCGGCATAACGGACCGGCAAAATCTGCGTGACCATGTTGTCCTTCTCGGGGATCTGGGCGGGGTCGGCGCCCGTAATGACGGGCAGATCCAGCTTCTGGGCGTCCGCGCGATTAACGATCTTCAGGATACGGCCGGAGCGCAGGGCAATGAGGTCCTTCTCAAGCAGCACAGTATTGAGCAGGTCCACGGCATCTTCTGGCGAAACGGGCTGCCGGCTGATGATATTCACGGTGCCCGTGACAGGGGCATCCTGGATGATGATAAATCCCGCGGCCTGGCTGAGATAGTTGAGGACATCGGAAAGTTGCGCTCCCTGAAAGTTGAGCAGGATGCCAGGCGTGGGGCTTGGCGAAGCCTGCGCCGGTGCTGGTGCAGGCGCGGCGGCATACCCGGCCGGTGTCGGCTGCGGGAGACTCGCTTGCATCGGATCGATTTGCGCCAGTGAATCTTTGTTGGGATTGGCGGGCCACACGGGTGTCTGGAAGGTCTGCGCGGGCGTGAGGCAGGGGATGATCAGGAGGCTGGTCAGGGCGATCAGCGCGGGAAGTTTGAGCGTTTTCATTGGAGTTCTTGCTGGCGCCTTTCCATCATGCGGCGCATTACTTCGTTAAGGTTTCCGGGGAGCGGGGTTGCGGCTGGGGGAGCGTTGTCGGGAGGCAGAGCGCCGGCAGTGGCGTCCACCGGGGCGCCGGGTATGAAACCGCCGCCGGGTGAGGAACTGTCGAAGGTCATGGTCTGCCCAATGGGAACGGTGACCGCTTTGCCATTTCGATTCAACTCGACGGATGTCGGGGTAATCTTCGTGAGCTTTGCGCCTGCAATCTCGCCATTGACGGGCAGGACCTTGTCGTCGTCGTAACTGGAACCAAAAAAGAAAGCGTACGCCTTGCCGCCGTTGACCATGATCCCGGTGAGGGTGATCGAATCCTCATAGCGCTGGGGCCGCTCAACGCGGCGGCGGGGCGGCGGCGCGAAAGTCGGGACAAACGGATTCCGGTTGGGATCGAAAATATTCCGTGTCTGGACGATGGCATAGGCGCCGAAGCCCTGCGCAGGCGCCTGGGCCGAGGCGGCGCGCGGAAACGCGGCACCCAGCGTTGCGAGGATGAGCATTGAAAGGAAAGGTCTCATGGCGTGGTGCTCCCCGGGTGTGGCATTTGAAGGAAGCTGAACCGTCCTGTCAGGGCGAGGTCCGAGCCATGCTCGTCGCGTGTGGTGAGCTCGAATTCATCGAGATTGACCGGCACCGAATCAGTCTCCATCTCGTACATGAAGCGGCCGAGCGATGCCTGTGTGCCGGTGGCGGAGATGCGCCACTCGAGGGTCTGGTAACCTTCGTCGTGATCCTGCCAGCTCGGCGTGAGGCTGGCAACGCTGACACCGCTATCGCGTACCCAGCGGCCGATCGCCTGGAAGGCGACGTTCTCCGCGGCGGAAACTTCCGCGGGCAAATTCTCCTTCGTCATCTGTGCAAAGCGCCGGCGAATTACATCCTCGCGATCGATCAATTGCTGGCCGCGGTCCACCTTTTGCCGAAGGGCGTCGATCCTCTGCCCCTGGTCAGACCATGCCGCCAGGGCAGGCGTGAATACGAACGTATCCAGCAGCCATAATCCGGCGCAGGCGGCCGCGCCGATCTTCAAATAGGTGAGTCGCTGGGCGTCAGTCATGTTGTGGCTCCCATTGATAGGCGAGGGTGAACTGGATGGGATTTTCGCCGCGGATTTGCTGGACCTGGAGAGAGGAGATATCCGGCCGCGCACGCAAATGCGCGAGCAAGGTCATCAAGGCCGGCTGGGTCCTGGCAAAACCGGTGCAGGTGACCTTGTAACCCTCTGCGACCTGGATGCTCTTCGCCCAGACGTCACCCTCATCGGGAAATGCAAGAACGAGGCTTTGCACCACTTGCAGGCTCTCCGGGGTTTGCTTAAACCATGGGTGGTACAGCCGAATCTGCTGCTGCATGGTATCGAGATCACCGGCATCCTGTTGCATCCCATTCCAGCGGGATTGGTAGTGGCTCTCGATTTCCGACCGGATAAAAAAGAGCAGCACCGGCAGCAGCACGAGCCCGACTGCGGCGTAGATCACGCGGCGGCGCTTGGTGCTGTCAAATCGTTCGAACAGCTCCTGCCAGCGCTTGGTTTCCGGCACGACGAACTCGAAGGCGACCGGCTGGTCGCGCAGCCTGAGCCGGGCGGCTTCCGCGGCGGCGCCCGGGGAATCCTGCGCGGGATCTGCGGTGGCCGGCTGTTTGCATTCCGGGCTTTCGATTCCCATCCGCAGCAAATCAAAGCGAGTCTGGACGCAGAGCTTCTCTGCCGAGGGTCCGCTGAATGCGGCGTGCCGGATCTGCTGGCGCACGGGCTCCGGCAGACGGCCCAGCGTGATGCGCACATCCCGGCAGAAGGCCGCGGGATCGAACGGTGTATCGCCGGAGACGCGCGGTCCCGCAAGCGAGCGCAACCCGGCGATGCCGCCGCCGGCGGTCACGACCACGTCCGTATGATTGCCATTGGTCAGGAAGTGGAGCATCGCCTTCGGCTGCGAGAGGCAATTCTCCAGCGCGAGGGAGATCGACGAGGCGCGCCGGTTGCCGACTGCGAGCATCCGCTCGACAGCATCGAGCTTCTTCGCCGAGAGGGCGGCCAGCGTGGCGCGGCGCTGGCCATTGGGCAGTGCATACGCGCAATAGCCGAGCCGAAGATCGCCGGCGGGGATGGAAAATTCGCGCTCTGCCCGCAGCTCAAGGTACCCGCGCAGATCCTCGGCGCCGACCTCCGGAAGATCGGTCGAGGCGGTAAGCGCCCAGCCGGGCGGCACGCAGACCACGCAATTGCGCTCGCGAATGCCGGCGGCGCCGAGGGCGGCGACCAACTGGTTGCCGGCCTTGTCGGGGTCTTCAAGGACCGCACTGTCGCCAAGCGGGATCGAGAGTCCGGGGACCTGGGCGCCGGTTTCATCGCTGCGCACGAGGTTTACCGCGATGCGGCCGGACTCGATGGTAACGGCCAGAGCGGAGCGCGTACGGAAGCGCTTTTTCAGCTCGTTAAAATCGAGCTTCCTGAGTTCCTTGAGTTCGTTGAGGTCCAGCTTCATGGCGTCCCCTTTGCACTGGCCAGCATCTGGCGGGCATCGGCGCCGAGCGCCCAGCCCATTGAGGCGAGATTGCGCCGGTAAACGATTTGCGGCGTGCCGGTGCTGTTATCGATGACGAAGAGCGTGCGCCGGTAACCGCGGCCGTAGCGGCCCACCGCGGCAACATCCGCGCTGACCTGCCATGTCTCTGCGGTCAGGTAAGGTCCGGCCTGCGCCGAGGCGCTGGGGCCGAGGATTGTGGCTACCCACGAGAGATTGGGGACCGGCGTCGTCTGGGACTGGCGCGTGGAGATGATCTGCGCGGCGGTACTGGCGGTAATGCCCGGGACGCATTCCAGGACCGGCAGGCTCGCGGTGTTGACATTGATCAAGCCATTGCTATAGGCGGCATTGCTCATGCAGAGCGAGCCGGAAACCTCGGCAAATTCCGTGGGGGTCAGGCCGCTCTTGATATAGAACTGCAGCACGCTGTTGATCGTGCCCGCCCGGCGCAGGGTCGTGCTTACCTGGGTGGCGCGCCCGGAGCCCAGCGCGGTGGTCAGGAGTTTGGTGAGAGCGGCGGAGGCCCCGGTGGTGACATTGATGCGTTTCGTGCCGCCGCTGAGGGTGTTCGGCTGGCGGCTGAAGACGGTGACGTATTCCAGCAGCCCCGGAACAAGCGTTGTGCCGCCTGTGCCCGATTCACTGGGATCGAGTACATGATTAAGATTCGAGTCGTTCCCGTACATGGTACCGAGGTCGGTGCCGCCATTGACCTGGGCCAGTTCTTCCACCGTCTCGAACGGCGCTTCTTTGGATACCCCTGAGGATGTCGCCGTGCCGGGCGAAGGGGAGGAGGAACTGGATTTGCGCCAGCTCACAATGGCCTGCGCCAGGTCCGTGGTCATGCCCGGCAGATTCTCAAGCATGGTGAGCGTCGCCGTGTTGAGATTGAGCTTCGAAGCCTCGTCCACGAGGCCAAAGGCGGGCGAAGTAGCCGTGCCGGTGACTTCCGGCTCGCCGATAAACCAGAACGATGCTTCTCCCAGCGGGACCGCCTGGCATTGGTAGTTGTCAGGGTCAGGCATCTCGCCGGGTTGTTCGACATTGGTCATGATGGCTTCGGCATATTGGGCTGCGCCCTCGGTGGCCATGTCGGCCTGACGGCCGGCGAGTTCATTGTCCGATCCGCGATTCGCCATCATCATCGTATGGCCGAGCACGAGCGTGAGGCTGACCAGCGCGATGCAGACGATCATCACGACGATGAGCACGGACCCGGCGGGGCGCTGATGAATGGGAAACGACCCGTTCATGATGGCGAAGCGCTGGGGGCCGGGGTGGGTGAGGTGAATGGCTGGGTGGTCCATGGGACCATGACCTCGATCGGTGGCGGGAGGCCGGCGCCGTCCGAGGGCGGGGCTTGCTGGACATCGACGCGGATCGCAAGCGGGAGCGTCTCAGTTGCGGCCGTGGAGCCGGAGGAGCTCCCGCTGGTGGATGCGGAGCTGGTGGCGGAGTTGGTGGAACTGGTGTCGGCGGTATTGAACTCCCAGCTCGTCTGCCAGTTTGCGCCATCGTAAAAGGCAACCTGGAAGGATTGAACACCCGTCATGATTTGCTGCTCCTCCGGCTGCGGATCGGTATCCAGCAGATCGCGGGTGACTGCGCGCACCAGCTCGCCGCCACCTTCCGTGGCCCCGCCGGTGGAGCTCCTGACGACATAATACTCCACCTGTGCCACGTCGCCGTACAATGCATCCGGGGTATCCTTTCCGGTGGTGGTCGTGAGCTTCAGGTAACCGGGCAACTCGGAATTCTCTCCATCAGTGCCGGCGCTGTCGCCCTCGACAATGCTGGCAAACAAGCCGCCGGAGATGAACGCGTTGCGCAAATCGTTGCGGATAATCGCTGCAGCGCGGTCGCGCATGCGGGTATCGCGGATGCGCTCGGTGGCGCTGTCCCGCAGATGGATCGCATGCTGGAAGATGCCGTAAAGCGCCACGAGGATCATTGCCGCCACCGCGGAGGCGAGGATGATCTCGATGAGGGTGAACCCCCTCACTGCACTGGCGCTGACGCTTGTCATAGGCCCGATGTCTCCTGCGAGGTGCCGCTCATCAGTGTGGTCAGCCGGACGCTGCGTTCCGCGCCCTGGACGGGATAGTACACATCCACGTCCAGCTCGATCATCGTGTTGACGCTGTCCTGGTCCCACGGCTGCTGGCTCGTCTGCCAGCGATAGCCCGGCCAGTCCGTTCCGAAGTCCCCGCTGGTTTGCGCCACCGTGCCGCTGGTCCCGGTGCTGCTCAGCAGGATCTCGTTCATTTTGTTTTCCGCCAGCTCGCCCGCGATGCTGCTGCGCTCGGAGACCACGGAAGCCTTGTTGGCGATGGTCAGTCCATCGACGATGACCGGAATCAGGATCGCGAGGAAAACCAGGGCGGCGAACACTTCGACAAAGGTGAAGGCCTGCCGGTCGCGGGAAGAATCGGTCGTCTTCATTGCGCTTTCGTGTCGTCCACGATTTGGTATTCCGAGGCGTCGCTTGTTTGAGCGATCTCGATGGCGGCATTGGTGCGATCCACGATACGCAGCGTTTGCTGGCTGGAAGGGTCGAGCGTACCGTCCGCGCCAAACTCCGCCGCCTGTGCCTGCCCCGAGGAGGCCATACCCTGCTGGATATCGAAGTGCAGCCCGTCGAGGAGCGTGAACTCCTTGTCGCGCGGAGTTGCGGCGTCATAACCCGGCATTTCCCGGATGCCGAACTGTCCGTTTGCGACATCAATCCACACCGCCATTGGGACGCCGCGCGAAATGGCTTCGTCGCGGGCGTACTCCGTCGCGGCGAGAAGGCGCGCGGCTTCCTGGGTGAGATTGCGCTGGCGCATCGAGCGGGAGAGCGAGGGAGCCGCGACGCCGAGGATCACGCATAGCAAAGCCATGACGAGGATCAACTCAACCAGCGTAAATGCTCCCGTGCGCCGCATACGGTTACTTCTTTACGTCCCAATTGACGATATCGTCGTCGGTGCCGGCGCGCCCGTCCGGGCCCATCGACATGATGTCGTACCCGTTGACGTTATGCTTGCCGGGATATTCGTAAGTATACGGATTGCCCCATGGATCCAGAGGGATGCCTTTTTTCAAGTAAGGCCCCTGCCAGTGCGGGGTGTTGGCCGGTTGATCGACCAGCTCGTCCAGCGCGCCGGTCTTTGGGTAGTAGCCGTTGTCGACCTCGAAGGCGTCGAGCGCCAGCTCGAAGCTGTTGATCTGCGACTGGGCGGCAGTGACCTTGGCCTGCTGGCTGCGGCCCGCCATCTTGGGAATGACGATGGCCGCCAGCGTCGCAAGGATGACGAGCACAAGCAGCATTTCCACAAGTGTGAAGCCACTGCGGCGGGAAGTGAGTTTGTTGGGAGTTTGGATCATAGGTTGGTTATTTGATGGAATCCTGGATGGTGAAAATCGGCAGTACCATGCCGATGAATATTAACCCGATAAAGGTGGCGATGACGAAGAGCATCAGCGGCTCGGCCAGTGCGACTGCCGTCTTCAACTGGCGGTCCAGCGTGGTCTCCGTCGCGCTGGCAAGGCGGACAAGTTCCTGGTCCAGCCGGCCGCTCTCCTCGGCAACCGAAACCATCTCGAGCGTGGAGCCGCTGAAGATGGTGCGGCAATTGCCGAGGCTCGACGCGAGCGATTCGCCTTTCTTCACGCGCTCGGTGGAGTCAGAAATGAGATCGATCAAGGTTTGATAACCCAATGAACGCCTTGCCACATCCAGCCCGCTCATCAGCGAGACGCCCGCTCCCAGCAGCGTGCCGAGCATCCGGCAGAAACGCGCCATCGCAATCTGGGACGCGAGCGGTCCGATGATCGGCGCACGCAAGATGATCATCTCCCATGCGCGCCTCCCGCTGTCGCTCCGGAACCAATCCCGCCCAAAGTAAATCGCCGCGCCGATCGCGATGACGATGTAGAGGCCATAATGCCGCACGGAGTCGCTCACCGCGATAATGACCTGCGTGAGGAGGGGAAGTGCGGCATCGAAGCCCTCAAACAGCGTCTGGAAGCGCGGAATAAAGAACACCAGCAGAAAGATTACCACGGCGACGGCCAGGAAGAGCAGCACCGCGGGATACATCAGCGCGGCAGCGACTTTCGCGCGCAACTCCTTCTCGCGCGCCTGGAAATCCGCGATCTGCCCGAGCACGACATCGAGAAACCCGCCTGCCTCACCCGCCTCCACCATCGCCACGTAAACGCGAGGGAAGGTCTCGGGCGCGCGGCTCATCGCCTCGGCGAGGGCGATGCCGTCGATCACGAGGTCGTGCAACTCCTTCCATTTGATTGCGGCGGCGGCATTGGAGCATTCCTTGTACAGGATGGTCAGGGCGCGGCTGAGCGGCACGCCGGCAGTCAGAAGGCTGGAAAGCGAGTGGGTAAAATCCTCAAGCGCGGCGAACGGCACCCGCGTGGACTTGAAGGGCATGCTGAAGGCTGGCGCCTTCGACCCGTTGCGCGAGGCCGCGGAAGGGGCGGACGCGGTTTCGGCGATCCGCAGCGGCGTGAGGCCGAGGGCTTCGAGCATTTGCATCGCATCCTGCCGTCCGCCGGCATCGAGGCGGCCCAGCTTGATGGCGCCGTTCACCTGCATCGCTTTGTATTCAAAAGTCGGCATGGTCTTAAACTCTTAACCCGAGAATGACATGTCGTCTTCCTTGGAAACGCGCAGAACCTCGGAAGGCGTGGTGACGCCTAGTTTGACGAGGCGCCAGCCATCCTCGATCAAGGTTCGCATCCCCTCCTTGCGCGCCGCTTCCTTGACCTCGAGGCTCGACCCGCCCCGGAGAAGCACGGTGCGAATGTCGCCGCTCATGGTCATCAACTCGAACAACGCGTGGCGGCCCGTGTAGCCGGTCATGCGGCAGGCGCCGCAACCGGTGGCGCGGTAGATGACGGCGCCCTGCAGGGCGGCGATGCGTTCGCGGAGGGCCACTGTCCGCGCGGTGATATCGATGGCCTTGCATTGCGGGCAGAGCACCCGTACGAGCCGTTGCGCGAGCACAGCTTCCAGGGAGGAGGCCACGAGATATGGCTCGACTCCCATGTCCACCAGCCGCGTCAATGCGCCGGGCGCGTCATTGGTATGCAGCGTGGAGAAGACCATGTGGCCGGTGAGCGAGGCCTGGACGGCGATCTGCGCTGTCTCCTGGTCACGAATTTCGCCAATGAGCACCACGTCCGGATCGTGGCGCAGGATCGCGCGCAGGCCGCGGGCAAAAGTCAGGCCGGCCTTTTCCGATACCTGGATCTGGTTGATCCCCTTCAATTGATATTCGACCGGGTCCTCGATGGTGATGATCTTGCGGATGGCATCGTTGATCTGCGTGAGGGCGCTGTAGAGCGTGGTCGTCTTGCCGCTGCCGGTGGGGCCGGTGACCAGCGCGATGCCGTGCGGCATATCCAGCACGCGGTTGAAAACCTCGCGGTCGCGCGCATCCATGCCGAGACCCTCAAGGCCGATCAATCCCGCATCCTGCCGCAGCAACCGCATGACCACGGCCTCGCCATGCAGCATCGGGATTACGGAGACACGAATATCGACCTCGCTGGTCTTCACGCGAATCTTGATGCGGCCGTCCTGCGGCACGCGCTTCTCGGCGATGTTCAGGTTGCTGAGGATCTTGATGCGCGAGACGATGGCCGCCTGGAATCGCTTGATCTGCGCGGGAACGGGCACTTCCTGGAGGAGGCCGTCGATGCGGTAACGGATGCGCAACTCATGTTCGAAGGGTTCGACGTGGATGTCCGAAGAGCGCATGGAGATCGCATCGCTGAGGATCTGGTTGACGAAGCGGATGATCGAAGCATCCTCCGCCGCCTTGTCCAGGTCCCCGTCGTCCGCGTGATCCTCGGCAACGACCTGGAAGCCTTGGTCCTGCTCCAGCAGATTAAGCGTATCCGCCCCGACGCCCAGGTGTTTCTTGATCTCCCGCTGCAAGGCATGGCTGGGGGCCAGGATGGGCCGCAGCTCCGCCGTGGCGAATGGCTTGAGACTGTCCAAACCCGGCTCGGCGAAGAGCCGGCTGATGGCAACGATGACGTGGCCATTCTCCTGCCGCAGGGGCAGCAACTCTTCCTTCAGAAGAATGCGCGCGGGAAACTTCGAGAGGACGTCGTGGTCCGGCTCGACCCCCTCCAGCGAGGTGTACGTCAGCCCATACTCGCCTGCGAGCCACTGGAGGACTTCCTCCTCCGTATCGGCGCGCACTTTGCCGATGAGACGCAGGCGCGCCAGATGCTCGGCATCCATGGCGGAGAGCTGATGACTCTCCGCCATCCGTGCCGGCAGGTCTGGATGGGAAGTGGTGCTTGTGGTTGCCGGGGGTTCAATCACGCTGGCTTTTTACCTTGATAGGCACTAGTCCAAAATACCCATCTCCACGAGGGTCGCTTCCTGCCGGAGGGTCAGCACTTTTTGCAGGTCCTGACGGGCCTGCTCAAGGTCGGCTGCCGCCTTCTTGCGGGCATCGCGCAAAGCCTGCAGCTTTGCCTGGATCTCCGCGGGAGTCGTGCTGTCCGACGCAAGCGCCGCCTGCAGCGCATCGGCTTCAGGCGAGCTGACGCGGCCGGGACGATTTCCGCCAGGGCCGCCGCCACCGGGTCCGCCGCCATTGCCGCCGCCGGCAGTAGCGCCGCCACCAGGGCCGCCGCCATTACCGCCCTGCCCACCGCCGCCGGGCCCGCCGCCAAATCCGCCGCCACGCCGGCCACCGAATCCGCCCCGGCCAGGCTGTGTCGCCCGCAAGGCGGTTTGCACTTTCTCGAGCAGCGGCTGGATCACAGCCCATTCGTCATCGCTGGCCTTGAGCATGGTCTTGAGCCGGTCGTTCATGCGCTGGTTAAAATTCTGGTATCCTCCGCCGCCACCGGGACCGCCACCGCCGCCGGGGGCAGGGGATGTCGCGGGTGCCGGAGTGGCACTGGGCGCTGCCGCCGCCGGGGAGGAGGAAGCGTCCTGTGCCATGGCGCAGGGAAGTTGAAGGAGGAATGCCGTGGAACAGACGGCAGCGAGGGTGGTTTTAATAGTCATCAGTGGTGTTGGTGGGTGGTTTTTGCCTGGAACAATCACCATATTGAACCACGCCATTGTTAAGTTATGATTGGAAAACAGCCTTAAAATTGTTAAGACTTGGTTAACCTGTCCCGGCGTGTGAAAACCCTTCCACAGGTGATCCTTCGAAGCTTCCCGGGCAATATTGCTCATCATCCCCCCGCCATGCATACGTCTGCCACCCTCCCAGCCTCCGCCACCCGGGTGCTGGTGATCGATGATGAGCGGGAGCTCTGCACGCTCATCGCGGATTACTTGCAACCGCTCGGATACGAGGTCGTTGCCGAGCACGACGGATTGGCGGGTGTGGATCGGGTTTTTGCCGAGAAATTTCACGCGGTGATCCTCGATGTCATGCTGCCGGGGATCGATGGCTTTGAGGTGCTGACGCGGATTCGCGCCCGCTCCCAGGTGCCCATCCTGATGCTGACGGCACGCGGCGACGAGACCGACCGGATTGTTGGCCTGGAGATGGGCGCGGACGATTACCTCCCCAAGACCTTCTCCTCGCGGGAACTGCTGGCGCGGCTGCGGACCGTGATCCGGCGCAACAGCCGCCCATGCGAGCCATCCGCGGCGCAGCCGGAGGCGGAGCTGGAGATCGGACCGCTGAGCATCAATCCCTCTGCGCGCGTGGCGACCCTGGATCAGCAGCCGCTCAAGCTCACGGCGCTGGAATTCGATCTGTTACTCTGCCTGGCGCGGGCGCGCGGGCGGGTGCTGAGCCGCGAGCAATTGATCACCACCCTCGGCGAGCGCCTCTACGACAGCATGGACCGCGCGATTGACGTTCATATCTGGTCGCTCCGGCGCAAGCTGGGCGACGATCCGAAGATACCCCGCTTCATTCGCACTGTGCGCGCTGTGGGCTACATGCTCATCAATCCCGAAGCCCGGTGATCCATGTCGCCGCGCTTCCCGCTTTATGCCCAGATCCTGAGCTGGTTCTTCCTGAACCTCCTGGTGCTGGTGGCGGTGTTTCTCCTGCTGGTCAACGCGCAATTCCACTTCGACCTGGGCTGGGTGTTTGCGACCACGGCGCGCCAGCGCGTGGATGCGATGCGCGACCTGATCGTTGGCGAGCTGAACGCGACGTCGCCCGACGATTGGGACCGCGTGATCGATAGTTTTAGCGATGCCTACAACGTCCGGTTGGCGCTTTTCGATGAGAGCGGGGTTCGCCTTATCGGTACAGTAGATCCCCTGGCGCCGGAAGTGCGGGCGCGGATCGACGAAGCTGAGGCGGCGAATAATCACGATCTCGAAGCATTCCTGCGAACGACGAATCCCTCGCGTTACTGGCTGCTCGTCAGCGCGCAACCGGATAATCCAGAGGCGGGCGGGCCGATGCATGTCCTGCTGGTGGCGGAATCCGATTCCCTGACCGTCGGCGGATTGATCATGGATCTGCGGTTCGGCTGGCTGCTGGCCCTCGGCAGCGCGCTCTTTTCGATTATTCTCTGGCTGCCGCTCCTGCGCGGGATGACGCGCTCCATTCGGCAGATGACCGATGCGACGGAGCGAATCGCCCGGGGTCAGTTTGACGTTCGTGTGCCGGCGCGGCGCCCTGACGAACTGGGCGTCCTGGCGGCGGCGATCAATCGCATGGGGCTGCGGCTCGATGGATTGGTAAAGGGCCAGACGCGGTTCCTTGGTGACGTGGCGCACGAGCTATGCTCACCGCTCGCGCGGTTGCAGATGGCGCTCGGCATTATCGAGCAAAGGGCCGACGAGCGGCAGCAGCCCTACGCCGCGCTCGCGATCGAAAAGGCGTCGCAGATATCGCAATTGGTGAACGAGTTGCTGGCTTTCTCGAAAGCATCCTTTGGCGGTCCCACGGTCGCCATTGAGGCGGTGCCTTTGCGCGCCGCCGTCGAGGAAGCGGTCCAGAAAGAGCAAACCGAGGACGCGAGGATTGAAGTTAGGGTGCCGGAGGAGCTGAGGATCATGGCCGACCCGGACCTGCTCGTCCGCGCGCTCTCAAACTTGCTGCGCAACGCAATCCGCTACGGCGCCGCCGCCGGGCCGATCCAGATTCTCGCGGAGCGCAAAGAGGACTTGGTCAAAATCTCCGTCATGGATTGCGGTCCCGGCGTGCCCGATGCGGAGTTGCAAATCATCTTCGACGCATTCTATCGCGTGGACGCATCGCGAAACCGGCAGACCGGCGGCAGCGGGCTTGGCCTTGCCATTGTCCGGACATGCATCGAATCCTGCCATGGCACCGTCGTGGCCGAAAACAGGGTTCCTCACGGCCTTGCCGTCCATGTGCAATTGCCCGCCATGGAAACTCCCGCGCTTGTCTCAAGCGCGGGTGCGGATTGACGGTTGGATGGTGCCAGGAAGTTGCCGAATAAGACAAATGAATCCAAAAATCAGGAAGGCCTTCGCCGCCATGGGAGAGATGCTCTGCGAGGTCGCCCGGTGCCCTACGGAACACGAGTCAGTCTCCCCTCCCGCAGAAATTGGTGATTCGGAACTATTGCAAATTGCGAAGTTACAGGAGGCATTACTCTGGCTCATCGTCATCTCTGTCGTCGCGACCTTTGTGCCGCGCTCATTTTGGGCCATCGCGCTTCTGCGTGCCACCTTCATTTACCTGCTGGCTAGGACCCTGAGAATTCGGCGCGCATGGCTGTATGCCCTGAGTGGTTGCATTCACATTATTGGCGTCGTGATGTTATTCAATGTTAGTGAGAAAGCGGCGCGGATAATGCGGGCGCGAGGCATCTACGTCGGGTTGATGGGCGCGCGGCTGTCTGATCTCCCTCCGCAGGAGGGAGTATCTCCCGGTCAGGCAGTATCGGTGAAAACCCTTTTGCTGCGCTATTTGCGGCCGGCTTTCTCGGTTCTTCTCGCACTGTGCATTCTGACCGTCTTTGTCGTGACCTCGCTCCACAGATCCGATCCAAAAAACATGTCGTTGTCTGACCTTCGGAACAGGGCGAACTCCGGCAACGCACCGGCCGAGACGGAGCTGGCAAATCGCTATTCCGATGGGAAGGGGGTTGCGCGCGATTTCGCCCAGGCCTTGGCGTGGTACCAGAAAGCGGCGGCCCAGGGCTATGCAGGAGCCGAGGAACGGATCGGAAGCCTTTACCGGGACGGATTGGGGGTGCAGCAGGATGGCGCGCAGGCGGTTGCGTGGTATCTGAAAGCTGCGCAACAGGGAGATGTGGATGCGGAGTATAACCTCGGTTACTGCTATGAGAATGGTCTCGGAGTTCCCCTGGATTATGCTGCTTCAGTCGGATGGTATCAAAAGGCTGCCGCCCAGGGAGACGTCGAAGCCGAGGTAATCACCGGCTGGGCGTATGATGCCGGACGTGGGGTGAATCCTGATTATGTTCAAGCGATGTCCTGGTATAAAAAGGCGGCGAACCGGGGTAATGCCCTCGCTCAGTATAATATCGGTATGCTGTATGAGAACGGCCACGGGGTCTCGCAGAATCATGAGACGGCGCTTGTCTGGATAAAGAAAGCCGCCGCCAATGGTTACAAGGATGCGAGCGATTACCTGGCAGGAACTTCGACCGGTTCATCGGATGGCGTCGACGATACGATGAATCATTGGATTTCCATCGAGAGCGATGAGGATCTCGAATATTACTGGTGTATCTCCAAGGAATCCGACGGTTACTGGGTGGACCTTAAGATTTATAACACGTCGGATACCGACGGTTATAAAGTGGAAGTTACTCCTACGATCTATTGCGGAGATTGGAGCGAGACCATGGACGAGAAAGATTATACCATCCATCGGGACGACGTGAAACTGAGTTTTCCGTTTCACGATTTCGGCCCATTCGATAAAAAGCCAACTGCAATCAGCATCAACGAGTCATGGACGGCATGGTACGACTATTGAAGCGCTGGGATGGCGCTCAGATACGGTCTGGCAAACGGCGTAGTTGTTTCGCAACCCGGGCTCGCCTGGCGGGATTGGAGGGTCTCGTGGCACTTCGCTAGATTTGACGAATCGCCAGGAATAACGGAGGGAAGCTGTGCAAAAACGGTAGACTTCCGATTGACAGACCGTTTGTGTGCGTCGAGCATGTTTGGAGCTTCAGTGTTGGAAGCATGAACATCACCGTAACAGTTGACGGTTCTGTACGCGAAGCCGCTGAGGGCGAGCGGCTTGTCGATTTGCTTAATCGTATCGGGGCGAATATCCCGCAGGTTTGTTATCACCCCCAGCTCGGCCCAATCCAGACGTGCGACACTTGCATGGTGGAAGTGAATGGAGAACTGGTCAGGGCGTGCGGAACCGCGGTTGCCGATGGGATGAAAATTTCCACCACTTCCGCCCGCGCAGCCGCGGCGCAGTGTGAGGCATTCGACCGGATCCTGGGCAATCACCTGCTCTATTGCACGGTCTGCGACAACAATAACGGAAACTGCACGGTCCACAACGCCACCAAATCACTGGGCGTCGAGCACCAGAAAACCCCTTACCGGACCAAACCGTACAAGGTCGACGACACCAATCCCTTTTACCGGTATGACCCCGATCAGTGCATCCTCTGCGGGCGCTGCGTGGAGGCGTGCCAGAACCTCCAGGTCAACGAGACGCTTTCCATCCGATGGGAGGATCCCCATCCCCGCGTCCTCTGGGATGGCGGATCGCCGATTGGCGAATCGAGCTGCGTCTCCTGCGGTCATTGCGTCACCGTCTGCCCGTGCAACGCGTTGATGGAGAAATCGATGCTCGGCGAAGCGGGCTTCTTCACCGGTCTGTCGAAACCGGCGCTCCACGGCATGATCGACGTGGTCAAAGGCATCGAGCCGGAGATTGGGTATGGGAAAATCCTTCAGCTTTCCGAGGTGGAGGCGGAAATGCGGAAATCGCGCATCCGGCGCACGAAGACCGTCTGCACCTATTGCGGCGTAGGGTGCAGCTTCGATATCTGGACGAAGGACCGCCACATTCTCAAGGTAGTGCCGGCGGAAGGCGCCGCGAACGGCATTTCGACTTGCGTGAAGGGGAAATTCGCCTGGGATTTTGTGAATAGCGCCGATCGCCTCACGAAACCACTCATCCGTGAAAACGGAAAATTCCGCGAAGCCACATGGGATGAAGCCCTGGGCCTGGTGGCGCGGAAATTCTCGGAAATCAAGGCTGCCACCGGGCCGGATTCGCTCGCGTTTATCTCCTCTTCAAAATGTACGAACGAGGAGAGTTATCTCATGCAGAAGCTCGCCCGCGCGGTCATCGGCACGAACAACATGGATAATTGTTCCCGATACTGCCAGGCGCCTGCCACCGTGGGTCTTTTCAGGACCGTGGGATATGGCGGGGATTCCGGCTCCATCTCGGACATCGAGCAGGCGGCCCTCGTAGTCATCGTTGGCAGCAACACGGCGGAGAGCCACCCTGTGCTGGCGACGCGTGTGAAGCGATCCCACAAACTGCGCGGCCAGAAGCTCATCGTATCCGACCTGCGGGAGAATGAGATGGCAACGCGGGCGGATATCTTTCTCCACCCGAAGCCGGGCACCGACCTTGTCTGGCTGAGCGCCGTGAGCCGCTACCTGCTCGACAACGGCCTCGCGAAAACTGCGTTCCTGGACCAATGGGTCAACGGCCTCGACGATTACAGGAAGAGCCTCGATCCATTCACCATGGAGTATGCCGCCGCGACCACGGGCATTCCCATCGAGACCCTTGAGCGCGTGGCGCATGCGATCGCCGAGGCCGAGAGCATGTGCGTCCTCTGGGCGATGGGGGTCACGCAGCACAGCATGGGCTCGGATACTTCGACCGCCATCTCCAACCTTCTGCTGGTATCCGGTAATTACATGCGGCCGGGCACGGGCGCATACCCGTTGCGCGGGCATAATAACGTGCAGGGAGCGAGCGATCACGGGGCGATGCCCAATAACTTCCCCGGCTACCAATCGGTTGAAGATCCCGAGATACGGGCGCGCTTCGAGAAGGCGTGGAACGTCGCGCTGCCGCCGAAGAAGGGGCTGGACAACCACGAGATGATCGACGCGATCCACGACGGCAAGCTCAAGGCCATGTATCTCTTCGGCGAGGAGATATCGCTTGTGGATTCCAACTCGAATCACGTCGATGCCGCGCTGGCAAAGCTCGATTTCTTCGTCGTGCAGGAGATCTTCTTTTCCGAAACCTGCCACTTTGCCGATGTCATACTGCCGGCATGTCCCAGCCTGGAAAAGGAAGGAACCTTTACCAGTACGGAAAGGCGGATCCAGAGGCTCTACCAGGTCTTCGAGCCGCTGGAGCAAAGCCGGCCCGACTGGGTGATCATCCAGGACATCGCCAATCGACTCGGTGCGCACTGGAATTATGGGCACCCATCGGAGATCATGCGCGAAATCGCCGCCCTGACGCCGATGTTTGCGGGAGTGACTTACGAGCGGCTTGAGGGATACAAAACCCTGCAATGGCCGGTCGCCGCCGACGGCGCCGATCAACCGCTGCTCTACACAAAGGAGTTCTTTTTCCCGGATGGCAAGGCAAGGCTGAATCCGCTGTCATGGACCGAGCCGGGCGAGCAACTCGATGCCGAGTTTGACCTGCATTTGAACAATGGCCGCTTGCTCGAGCACTTCCACGAGGGGAACATGACCTATCGCAGCGAGGGCATCCGCGAAAAGACGCCGGATACCTTTGTCGAGGTGTCGCCGGAGCTTGCCGGCGAGCGCGGCATCGAGAGCGGCACATGGGTGCAACTCACCTCCCGCCATGGCAGGGTTCGCGTTCGGGCGCTGGTCACGGAGCGGGTCTCGGGGCATGAGCTTTATATGCCGATGAATTCCACTGAGAGCCCGGTAAACCGGCTCACAGGCAGCCATACGGATAAAGCGACCCACACTCCGGCGTACAAGGAGACCGCCGTAAACCTGCGCCTCCTGCCGGAAGCGAATGGCGCGAGTCCGCTCCCGCGCATCAATCACCGCTTCGGCCATCCGACGCCGCAAAACGGCGTGGAAGTCGAGCGAAAGTGGAAACGTCCCGGTTATCACATGCCCGGGAACGGGACCGGCAATGGTCACCATCCCGCAACGACGGGAAGCTAAACCCATGGCACAACCGATCCCTCTCGAGCTGCCGCCGCGCGATCCGCGGCGGGAATTGCAATGCCGCTTGCAGAATGCACCGGTGGAGCATGCCGAGGCGCTCCTGGCCGCATACGATGTGCTCCAGGCGCTTCACGATCGCGGCGCGCTCGACATGGTGCGCGGCGCGCTGAGCGCGGGGGATAAGATGATTGAGGATGTGGTGCAATTGACCAACACGCCCGAAGGAATCCAGGCGATTCGTAACACCGTCATTTTAATCAAGACCGTGGGAGCCCTGGACCCCGATATGTTAAATGCCTTCTTCGGCGCGATGCCCGCTGCGCTCTGCGTAGCGACGGCCCCCGATCCGCCGAGCCTATGGCAACTTGTGAACAAATTCCGCAGCAAGCACTTCCGCCGGGGGCTGGCCATGATCAACGCATTGCTGGAAGGCTTTGGGAGCAATATTTCCAAGGAGCAATCCCATGAAAACAAATGAAAATAATCGCTGGCTGATCGCGGCCGCCGGAGTGGTAATGCAGATCGCGCTGGGCGCGGTCTATGCATGGAGCGTATTCCGGATTCCGCTTACCAAACAATACGGCTACACCGTTACCCAGGGTACCCTGGTTTTTGAGATCGCGATTCTAACCCTCGGCTTTGCCGCGTTTCTGGGAGGTCTCTGGATGAAGACGGCTGGGCCGCGTCTTGTTGGCATTGTGGCAGGGGCTTGCTATGGCCTGGGCACTGTCCTCGCCGGGCAATTTGCCTCGAATTTTATGCTATTCTGTCTCGCGTACGGCATCCTGGGTGGCGTGGGACTTGGCCTGGGATACATCATCCCCGTGGCGACGCTGATCAAATGGTTCCCAGACCGGCGCGGCATGATTACCGGCATTGCCGTCGCGGGCTTCGGCGCAGGCGCCCTGGTGACGGCGCCCATCGCTGCACACCTCATCAAGGCGGTGGGCATCCCTGAGACATTCGGGATTCTCGGTATCTGCTATTTCTGTGCCGTGGTGGGGGCGGCCTTGTTCATGAAAAACCCGGCCGAAGGCTATAGCCCAGCCGGCTGGCAGCCGGCTCCCAGTCAGCAGAGCCAGCGCGCGGCAAAGGATTACACTTTCGGGGAAGCCCTCTCGACGTGGCAATGGTACGCGCTATGGGGCATCCTCTTTCTCAATACCACCGCCGGTATCTCCATCATTTCGCAGGCTTCTCCGATGGCGCAGGAGATCAGCCACGTCACTCCGGCGGTCGCTGCAGGACTGGTTGGGATCATTTCAATTGCCAACGGCGCCGGGCGATTCCTCTGGGCCTGGTTCTCGGATCTCATTGGCCGCCGCCAGGTGTTTCTCGCGATGTTCCTCCTGCAGACCGTTCTCTTTGTCCTTCTCTCCCAAGCCGCGAATTTCACACTGCTCACGGTCCTCGCCGCTGTCGTTCTGCTTTGTTACGGTGGCGGATTCGGCACCATGCCGGCTTTTGCGGCGGATTATTTCGGTCCGTCGAACATCGGCTCCATCTACGGGCTGATGCTGACTGCATGGGGCTTCGCTGGCGTTGCCGGGCCGGCCTTGATTGCCCATTTGCGCGAGGTGACCGGCCATTACGGACAGGCACTTCACATCATTGCCGTCATCATGCTGGTCAGCACGCTCCTGGCGATGGTCGTAAGACCGCCGAAGGCGCAGGGAGCCCAGCCTGGGGAAAGACATTCTCCCAGCGGGCCATTCCCCTTTGTGCCGCATCCTCGGTAACTTTGCGGTTACCGCCATCCGGTAGGGTCAATCTTGAGAAAAGACGGTGTGAGACTGCCAATCGGCTGGCGAATTGAGATTCGTATATAGTTTCGCATCCTGCGCGGCGACGGTGTGTTTGGTCATCCGTCCTGTGGCGAGGAGCGATTGCGTGAAAGCGTGTAGGGAAACATCGCCGCACTGGAGCAGCTCCGTCGCGACGGATTGCGCTTCGACTGGATAAATGGCCGGCAGCGGTTCCGCGTGATCGACCAACCACGGCAACACGCCGGATCCCGGCAAAGCTGCGTTCCATAGCGATGCAAGATGCTCGGCACTCATCGCCGGCATATCAACGGCCAGCGCGAGCAAATGCGTACCCTGCATCACCGCGAGCGTCGCCGCCAGCCCGCCAAGCGGGCCGCGCGCAGGGGCCGCATCCGCGATGAAATGCGCATCATCCGGAAGCCATGCAGGCCGCTCGCGCGCGGAAACGTATAGCAACGGCGAAAGCTGCCGGAGAACGGCAATCTGCCGTTGCCAAAGCGGAACTCCATCGATCACCAGCGCGGCCTTGTCGCGCCCCATTCTGCGCGACTCGCCCCCGGCAAGCAGCACGGCCGCGAGTGTCATGACGAGGGCCTATGGAGCACCCCGTCGCTCAGGATGACAGCTCGCAACCCGCCGCGCCCTTTCAACGCCTGCTCCGCTCCGGGGCCGAAGGCGTAATCCATCCAATAGCATGGCTTGCACTCCCCCATGCCGCGAAAGCGAACGCCCTGCACCTCGAATTCCGCATTTAGCCACGCGTCGAGGTCCACGTCCGCCGTGACGACGTTCCGCCGAAAAACGGAGGGCGGCTTGTCCTGGATTTGCAAGCGCCGGCAAAGGTTCTCGTACACTTCCTCAGCAAAGAAGGTGATCTGTCCCTTATAGCCTTCCTTAAAATCGAAAAACCGGTCATTTCTGATGCCCCGGCCCGCCACGCACTCGATCTGGTCCACTTCCACCATCGGCGCATCCCCCGGAGGCCCCCCGTGGTGTCCAAAGTAATTGTGTTCAGCCGATATATAAAGATGACGGAGTTCAGTCATTCTACCGCTCCATGATATCGCAAATCCTGAATAAATGCTACTTTGCATGGTATGAACACCGGCCATCCCGTGGAGCCCGTACGCACCTTTCTCAGCCGCCCTGTTGAACGCCTCTCCGGCTCACGCATGGAGACTGTCATGGACGATCTGGCGCTCGAGGAGCCGCTGGAAATCCAGGTCGTTTTCGGTCCCGACGATGCCCGGGAAATGAAGACCATTTCCATTACCATGCGCACTCCGGGCCATGATCGGGAATTGGCCGCCGGCTTCCTCGTTGGAGAAGGCCTGCTCCGTTCCCGGGACCAACTCGATACCGTTTTCAGTTGCGGGCCCCAGTTTGGCGAGGAGGGCTTTCCGAATGGCGTGCGGGTCGTGTTGCGCGCCGGCGTTCCCCTTGATCTCAAGCGCCTCGATCGCAACTGTTACACCACCTCCAGTTGCGGCGTATGTGGAAAAACCTCCATGGACGCGCTGAAGCTCAATTTCTTCCCCGTGTTGACCGCCGGCGACTGGCAGGCGGACGCCGCCATCATCCGCACCCTCCCGGCCCGGTTGCGCGAGGCCCAGGATGTTTTCCAGCATACCGGCGGCCTTCACGCGGCCGGCTTGTTCAGCCCCGAGGGCCAGCCCATCGTCGTCCGCGAAGATGTGGGCCGGCACAATGCCGTGGACAAGGTCATCGGTGCGCAATTCCTCGAGGGGAGGGGACTTCTCTCCCGCGCCATCCTGGTCGTCAGTGGCCGGGCCAGCTTTGAGTTGATGCAGAAGGCCCTCGCCGCCGGCATCCCGATGCTGGTCGCTGTCGGCGCCCCTTCCAGCCTGGCGGTCCAGGTTGCAGAGGAATTCGGCGCGACCCTGGTTGGTTTCACGAAGCCGAGCGGGTTCAATATCTACACCGGCCCGGCGCGCGTTCGAATCCAGGCGATTCCCTGACGCCACCGTTTCTTGTTTAAGCGGACAAGCGGCCTTCGGATTGTGATATTATATGGATCCATGTCCATGTGATCTCCATGCCGTTCTTCATCAACTAAATGGATGCTTCATTGATTCAGTACCTGAGCAGCGGCATCCGCCGTTTCAAAACGAAGCCGATCTTACAGCACACGCGGACCAACTGGGAGTTTTACGCGGTGATCCAGGGCCGTTGCGGCGTTCTTCTCGATGGAGATGAGCAAATGCCCGTGCGTTCCAGGCGGCTTTGGGTCTTCCCGCCAGGCCATTTTCACGGCTGGCATGGAGAGGAGGAGCATTGCTCTGTGGTTGTGGTGCATGCCTCCTCGGTGCCGCTGCAATTGGTCGCCGCCGTCCCCTCCATCGGAATTCTTGAGCGACGGCTGACGGCGGTGCAATGCCGTCAGATTGAGGCGATCGGACGCGCGATTGAGCCGGAATTTCACCATCCCTCTCCGCTGAGCGAACTTTATTTTCATCGCGCCATCATCGACCTTTCCGTCATCGCGCTCGGCGGCAAGCTGCCCATTGTGCGCGGATCCCTGGGCCCGCGGATGTCAAAGTGCTCTACGCGGACCTTGAGTCTGGAAATTCGCTCCTAGCCAACGGTGGGCAAACTTTTTCCGTCCACCCAGTTGCCCTCGATGAGCACCAGCCGGGAGACGGGCGGAATGCCCCGGGCGTTGTCCCGGATTTGGGACAAAAGCACCAATACCGCTGCGCGCCCGATTTCTTCCGGGTTCTGCTCGATGCCCGAGTCCAGAGGTACGTCCGGGAGGACGGTTGTTGCCAGTCCAAAATCCCGAGGCGCCTGGAGGCCAAGCGCCTCCAGTTGAAGGAAGAATTGCCCGTGCTCGATCAAAATACCATCGGGCCGGTATTTTTTAAGCCAGCGCAACGGCTTGTCGAGATCCTCCGGCCCCTCCCAGAACCGGTGCAACAGCGGAGGCACACGCTGGCTCACCGGGACGCTATGCTGTGCCTGGCTGAACCCGGCCAGACCTCTCCATTCCTTCTCACTCGATCCGGCAAAACCGATGCGTTTGTATCCTTTTTCCTTCATCTTCATGAACGCGACGTATGCGTTTCCACATTGGTCGGCTGTCACCGCGTGGAATGCGGGTAGTTTTCGTGCGGTGAAGCCGAAACGAACGGCTGAGAAGCGATCCCAGTTCAACTCGTGCCAGGGCACCTCTATGGCGGCGTGGGGAGGGATGAGGATGCCGCTGATGTTGCGGGCGCGGAGGATTTTCTCGATCCGGGAGAGAGTCATCTGCCTGGTCACGACGAATTCGTCCAGGCGATATCCGAATTTCTCCGCAGCCCTGGAAGCGCCTTTCCAGTAACCGGCGAACTGCGGGAGTTGGCGGAGCTTTTCCGGCTGGGGCCACGCGTTGAGCCACGCGAAAGCCGCTTCCGTCGGGATCGAACGGGACTCGTGCCTGTGGTGGGCAAGCGATGTCGCGACGGCATTGGGCCGGTAGCCCATGCGCTCTGCCACAGCCTGGATATCCTTGCGGCGTGCTTCCGAGATGCGCGGGTTGTTTTTCAGCGCAAGTGAAACCGCCGCAGTGGTCACCCCGACTTCCCTCGCAATATCCTTCATCGTGACATTGGGCACTGGTTTATCCTCTGATTCCAGCGGGGTGGAATTCTTCATTGAAAAAGTGTAGACTTTCCGAGTTAAACGCACAAGCAACTTTACAGTGTCAATACCCTGCAGAGGGCGTAACCTTTGGAATCTCACCGAGATCCACCCATGACGCGGTCCCCCCTACGCTTAGTCCATCCGCACTCCCGTCGCAAAGGTCGGTGCCTGTCTGCTTTCACTTTGGTCGAGCTCCTCGTGGTCGTGGCGGTCATCGTGGTCATGACGGGGCTTTCCGTTCCGGCCTTTAATGCCGTACGGGGCGGAACGGATTTCACCAGCGAGGTTTATGATGTCGCCGGCACGCTCGATCAGGCGCGTTCGTACGCGATGGCAAACAATACATACGTCCTCGCGGGGATCGCAGAAGTACCTGCGCAGCAAGGCATCTCTGCCACGCCGGAGGTGACCGGTACGGGCCGGATTATCATGGCCATCATTGCATCGGCGGCCGGCACCCGGCCTTATCAGAGCCTGCTTAACACAGGGTCGCTTGAGAATTGGCCAATATCCGGCTACGGCACTGGCGCCGCCTTTCAAACTGTCACGAAGTTATTGGTACTCCAGAACATTCACATGGTGGATTTGCAAAACAGCACCTCGGTCCCGCCTCAAGAGGGGAGTATGATGCGGCCGGCCGTTGGTAGTAATTTCAATCTTTCGAATGATAACGGCATCTCGAGCACACAGTTTGCCTGGCCGCTTGGGACAACGCTCCCCAGCGGCAGTCCGCAACCGCAAACCAGCGGCGGTCAGCAGCCGCTGTATGTATTTACGAAGGTTATCGAGTTTGATCCACAGGGGTGCGCGAGGATTCTCTACGCCAGTAATAACCAGATTAATCCGGACACGATTCCTCCGTACATCGAAATCGGGCTGCAACCTGCGAACGGCGCGGCTGCGGCCGGGCCGCCCTCCAGCCAGTCCGACAATGCAGGGCAGATAGCCGCGATCCAGATCAATGGCATCAGTGGTGCCAACCATATCTACAGGCCATGAACAGGAAATTGATCCGGATGGGTGGCGAACCCGCAGCGGAGGCATTTAGCCTCATCGAGGTAACTATCGCGCTGGGTATTGCCGCATTTTGTTTGGTTACGGTCTTCGGGTTGTTGCCGATCGGCATTGTCAGCAACCAAACGTCATTTGAGCAGACGATGGCGGGCAATATATCGAGCGCGGTAATCAGTGACTTGCGAAGCGCACAACCGTGCGGCGCAGTGACGAGCCCGCGCTTTGGGCTTCCCATTCCCGCCGCAGGCGATGCCGCCACGGTGCACACCATATATATATCCTCCAGCGGAAGCGCCACCACCGTGGATGGCGCGCCCATGGTGAGCGGTTCGGCAATCTCTCGTTACAGGATGACGGTCCAGTTTTTCCCGCCACAGGCGACGGCTCCGTACGCGGCGACATCCGTACGCCTCCTGGTCACATGGCCGGCGCTGGCTGATCCAAATTACGCGGCGCTGCCGGTCAATTACGCCGGATCTTACGAGGCGGATACCACACTGGACCGTAATTAAGAATGCAAGGCCGTAAAACCAACATCGCATTCACACTGGTTGAGATGCTGGTTTCCATTGCGGTGCTGGTAATGCTCGTGTTGCTCATCGCGCAGGTTTTCAACAGCGCCACCGCAACGGCTACCCTGAGCAATAATCATCTTGGGGCCGACGAGGCGGCACGGCAGGTTTTTGACAGGATGGGGAGCGACATGGCTGCAATGGTCAGGCGGCCGGACGTTAATTACATCTTTTACAAGCAGCCGGGCGGTGTGAGCGATCAACCGGGAGATGACGCGATGTTCTTCTACGCCCAGGCGCCGGGATACCTGAATACAAGCGCCAGTTCCGCGATGGCAACCACCGGAAGCGCAAGTAACATGGCGCTGGTTGGATATCGGATCAATCGATACAATTCTTATTTTTCGGGGATCCCTGTGTTGGAGCGCCTGGGTGAGAGCCTGACATGGGGAGGCAGGCCGGATACCACCGGGACATTCCCCGGGGGTATGGTGTACCTTTCGAATCCCCTATCGGCTGTTTCCACACTCGCCGGCAACTGGACTTACACGCTGGGGATGCCCCCTTACAATGCCGATGTGCAGGGGAATCAGCAGGATTCAACCCATTATCAGGTACTTAGCGACTCGGTGTTTCGGATGGAGGTGTGTTTTTTGCTCAAGAGCGGCACCTATGTCTTGTCAGGCACAACTGCTGTGACAGGCACCACCGGTTACTCGAACGCGCCGACCGCCCTGCCGCAGGCGATTCCAGGCTCCTATATCACCGGTAATTACTTTACCAGCAGTTCTCTGCCTGACCTCGCCGGCAACGTATATGGATTTCCACCCGATCTCCGCGGGATCGTGGTTACGATCGCCGTTTTGGACGATCAAAGCCGTAAGACAGTGCCCAGCGGCAGGCTTTCCGCGCTCGCTGCGATCCTCAGCGATTCGCTCTCCGGTGCCGCGACCTTCGGCAGCGTTGAAGCGAATCCACAGCTTCCCGCCCAGATATGGCAGGGAGAACTCTTGCAAAATGGGTTGTCGCAATCAGTGGGCATTCCAGAGGCCGCACTGCAGCAGGTTCGGGTGTATGAGCGAACGTTTTACCTGGATGCAAACTGACCATTCCATTTTGGGATTGAGCGGTCAACATGTGTGGAGGCCTGGGAGCAATCGCCAGGGCGTCGCTCTCGTCATTGTCCTGGCTTTTGTCGTTTTGCTTACGGGGCTCATCATCGCTTTCTTCTCCAGATCCCTGCTCACCAGGCAGATCTCAAACAGCAGCGCGAACCGCGGCAAGGTGGATTCCTTCGCAGATGGCGTGACCAATACCATTGTAGGCCAGCTGAGAGAGGAGATCGTATTGAGTTCATCGGCGACGACTCTCACGTCCGGAACGATATACACCCCGCTCACACCCGCGGCCATGCTCCCGCAGCTTACAGGGACCGACGGGATTACCGGGCCAATCGCGCTAAATATTCTCAAAATCAGCGGCAACGGGCAGTTGTTTTATTCGGGTGTCAATTCCTCGGGCGCGACCGTAACGATTCCGGCCAATGGCGTGAGCAATGTCATTGCGGTCTCCACCACCGTCCCATCGCTCAATGGGCGCTCCTGCATGCCGGCTTACTGGAATGAACACTACCTCCTGCCGTTGTCTGGAAGTGCCTCCGACAGCACCCCGCTTAACACCTCTTTCATTCCGCCGAGCTGGATCCTCGTTGCGCGGGATGGATCGAATCCGACCACATGGAGTCCCAATATGGTTGCCACATCCAGCAGCCTGTCGTCGGTCGTCGGGCGGTATGCATTTGTGATTTACCACGAAGGAGGGTTGCTGGATGTCAACGCCGCCGGTTATCCCTCCACCACCAGCAGCAATCAATCCTCGTATAAGCCCGCTCTCTCGTATGCGGACCTCACCCAATTGCCCTACGGCCTCACGTCTGCCCAGATCGACAAACTGGTGGCGTGGCGCAATTTTGCTTCGATCCCGGTTCCGGGCCCGTCGTTCCTATCGCCCGGCTTCACTGCCGCGTCGGGCAGCAATTACTATAACTCTGTCGTCTCAAACACGAATGGATTTCTGACGGTCACTGGCTCCACAGGGTCGGGCCAGACCGATCAAAAGTTTGTCAACCGTCAGCAAATGATCCAGTTCTTCCAGACCGCACTCGGTCTCTCCGGCTCAAGTCTTAATATCCTGAACTATCTGACCACGTTCAGCCGCGATCTGAACCAGCCGTCCTTTATTCGCCCTCAATCGGTAAACCCGGGCAGTACGCTAGATTATAACCCAACAGCGCCGAAAGTCGTTGCGGGCACAGGGGGAAACAATGCCGCAGGGGGGGACAATGTCATCAATCCTTCGTTCCTGGCGGTGCGCGTGCAGTCGAGTTTCACACGCAACGACGGCTCGATCGCGAATGTGGGCGATCCGCTTGTGAACAAGCGTTTTGCACTGAGCCGGCTGGCGTGGATCACTTATCGCGGGCCGAGTGCGAACAATATGGGCGACCCGGTGGTGCAGCAATCGATCACGGGACTCGGAGGGAATCCGTCGAATAGCAACGATCCGGTTTACAAATTCGTTGCCCAGGGTACCACCGCCAACATCTTCAAGTATTTCGGTCTGAGTTGGGTCCCCGATCCCAACAATACAGGTTCCTACGAGTGGGTTTACAGTCACCCGGGAAATACGCCGCTGGTCAGCGCGGCCTCCGTTCCCCAAGCCATCATTAAAACTCTGTCATCCATAAGCGGCAGGGATCCGGACTTCTTCGAGCTGATGAAAGCCGGCATCTGTGTCGGCTCGCTCGGAAAAACGTATTCTGCCATTACGGGAGGCAATGCTGCGGGGTCCGGGACACCGGGTTACTACGAGGCGAACCGCGACCAATCGGTGGACACCCAAGTCGCCCAGATCGTTGCCAATATCATTAATCAATTCAAGGCGGACGGTTATCCGACCCGCATCTTATTTAATGTCACCGGGAATTTGCAGGAAGTGCGGGGCGTGGCGGACCTGCCGTATATTTACAATGTGCGCCAGGGAAACCTGATGATTCAAGACAGCAGTCCGGCAAGCGCCTCCGATCCACAGGTTGTCGCCGGCAGCGTGACTCAGGCCTCCAGTGGCAAAGGGGTTGTCCTCGAGGAGCCTTGCATCTGGAATCCGCACGCGTGGAACTCGTCAGGTACGAACTCGATCACTGCTCCCACTAATTTTCGCGCGATTGCGGTGACGACGGATCCGCTCGGAAATCCAACGCCGAATATTTCTCTGACTCCGGCTTGGAGGAGTGGTTTGCTCACGGGTGGCCCGTCGAATAATGGAGTCTACGCATCTACAGTCACGACGTCTCCGGCACCATTGACGGCGGCCAATACGGAGCTGGATTTCAGTATCCCGAGCAATAATCGCTCTCTGTTTCGCGAGCCGACACTTTTAATCAAACCAAATGTGCCCGCTGGCAGCAACCTGACTGCGGGCCCAATGAATACGATTTCCTCCCTTCCGGGGGCGAAATCAGGCTACTTGACAAGCGCCGTCGCGTCGCCAGCATACACGAATAACGGGGTCCAGGACAATTTGGAATATCTTGGTTTCGTGATTTCCGGCACCTCCACGCTTCCCGTAAGTTGGGTAGCCACTCTGCCGGCGGGAGCCATTTCGGGTACAGCAGGGAACTCGGTATCACCGATTACTACCTCCACATGCATTATTCCGGCCGAATATTTTCAGACGACGTCGGGCGACGCCATTACCTATCGCTTGCAATACCAGGATATAACCAACCCGAGTAATTATCTGACTTACGACGAAAAATTCGCGCCGTTCTCCTGCGCGAACAGTTACAATGGCTGGAAGAGTTCATCCGCCGGCTACACCTGGGCCTTTACCGGAGGCAAGACCCTCATCGGGATCGAACTTCAGGTGACTTGTTTTGATCCAAGGACCAGCCGATTTGGAATGTTCTACTCCTGCCGAAACGGTGCGAGAGGTAGTGGCGCCGAGGACACGCCGATTATGGAGCGTGGCTACCCCAATCCGCCGTATACATCCGCCTATACGGGTGGCTGGGCCTCCGCGGTGGGAACCTCCGTGAATAATGCCAGTTCCGCGGAACAGAACGCCATCTGGACGAATCGGCCGGATGAGTACCAAGGGTATCCGTTCGGCACGTACAACGGTTTGACGAATGGCTTTTGCCACGATACGGGGCCCGTCGCGCAGGGGTGGTATCCGGTTGCGCCGAATAGTAAGATTAACGATGTCGGATACACTTCCGCCGTGCTAAAGCCGGGACTATACGCGCAAAACAATCCGGGCGTTGTTATATCTTCCGGCACAGATCGATTCGCTGGCGACAACCAGGATCCGGGAGCCCCCACACTTGCTTGTTTTGCCGATGCAGATGGCGTTGTGCGCAGGGGAATGTCGGCCTATGTGTTGCCGACGGCGGCGGCTCCTGCAACAGCCCCGCCTTCGGGAGCTGCATCGGGCCTGCCGATGAAGACGGCTTATAGCTACACGACCGGTACGGCCGCTCCTGGCCCAGAGGCGATCAGTCGACCGATCATTTTGAACAGGCCGTTTCGTTCGGTGGCGGAATTGGGTTATGCCTTTAGTGATACCCCGTGGCGCAACCTGGATTTTTCGACACCGGAAAGCGGAGCGGCGGCGCTATTGGATCTTTTCTGCATCAATGACGCCGGCGGGTCGAATCTCCTGGTGGCCGGCAGAGTGAATCTGAATACACAACAGGCTCCTGTACTTCAGGCCATCCTTGCGGGCGCCTACAAGGATGAATTTTCACCTTCCAGTACTGCGGTGTCCGGCAGCGGCGGTGTCGCGACGGCGGATAAGATCGCCGCGGCGCTTGTGAGAAGAACGAATCCGTCGAGTGTAAATCCTCAACTGCTGACCAATATCGCGGACCTGGTCGGCAAATGGTCAACCAGTCGAACGATTAGCGGCGCGACAGCGCCACTTAATATCAACGGCGCCCAATCGTACATTGGCTTCAGCGGAACGGATGCCCAGTTTTCATTCTCTGCCGCAAGCAATCCTACTGAACTTAGCTCCGTATTCGCCGGGGATACCTCCACGAGCGGTTATTCGACGATGGTTGCTGAGCGATACCGGGAGGCTGCAATCCGGGCTCTGGCCAATGCGGGACAGACCCGGCTCTGGAACGTCATGATCGATCTCGTCGCGCAGACGGGGCGTTACCCGTCAGGGTCAAACGGGGCACTGGCCAATTTCGTTGTAGAGGGTGAACAGCATTACTGGGTGCATGTCGCCATCGACCGCTACACCGGGCAGATCCTCGATAAACAGGTGGAAATCGTACAATAATGAAAACGTCACTCTTGATATTGCTGCCAATCCTTTTGTGCGGGACAAGCCTGTGTGCGCAAACGGCGAACCCAACCCCGGCGGACCTCCCGCCCGGACCTCCGATCCAGAAGCGGGCGCCCGCGTCTTCTCAATGGCTGATCACCACTACCAACGTCAGCGGGACGACAGCCATGGAGCAACAAGGGAACGGTGCGTCCAATGGCCCGGGAGGCCAGTCCGCAACCGAAGTCATGGTCACGAAAACCGGGAAAATCTATCGCGTGGAACATCTGGACGAGGCCAAGCAGTTGTGGACGATTTGGGCGGCGGGAGCCACTCAGATTATGGTCTGGCAGGATAGCCACGCCGCTGCCGAACTTGCAGCTTCCAACAACCCGGACTCGCCGAATCCCTTCATGACAGACTTCTCCGCGACGGATTTCCCGGGGTTTGGGTGGGTTGGTTGGGATAAGTTCTCTGAAATCAAGACTTACAAGGGAATGAAATGCATTGTCTTCCAGGATCAACAGCCTGCCGCCTCCGATGCTCCGTCCGGTGGAACCAAGACTGTCACGGCATACGTTGATGTTGAGACGCGGCTTCCGGTCGCATTGTTGGATGCCAATCAGGCCAATGTCTTCGAGTGGAGGCCAACGCCCAAAGGAGTGCTAACTCTGCCGCCGAACGCATTGGCGGTTCTCCAACAGCGGCAGAAGGCCCAGCAGCAGATGAGCCAGCAGGCAGCGCGACCGTATTGAAATACATTTAATTGGATCGAGTAGCCCAGCCCATTATGGACACACCCCCCCGGAGGCCGGAGCTTGTTCTGGCGACCTTTCCCTGGCTTGTGATTGTTTTAATGCTGCCGTGCCATGTTGCACGCGGGCAGACCCTTGATACCGTCGTATTTGGTAATACGACATCCGAGACCGCGCATGGGTTGAGTACTGATTTCCCGGCGGTCACGGGTACGGCGGTGGTGGCGGCGGGTGGCGGAGTGAATCCCTCGAATCCTTCTTCCACGTTGCCCAGCGATACGGTAACCGGGGCGCTGGGATTGAGTGCCAGGCAGTTGTTGCCGCGGACTCCGAATGCTGACATTTACGGCGGCGAAATGTCGTTTACGATGACTGTGGATCCGGCAAAGCAGAATTACTTTACGATCAAGCTTTACGGTTCCGACACGAGCACGAACCAATGGTTTGTGCTGGATTGCAACGGCCTGGAAGTCGGATGGCGGCATGCGGGAGAGGATCAGGAAATGCTCTGGAATCCCGGGGTGGCATGGTTCCCAGGCCGGTTTATTTACCGCACAATACCGTTGCCGCTAAATCTGACCGTGGGGCAGACGAGTGTAACGCTGAAGATTCGCTCTCTGGGAGTGATTTCTTATTACGCCAGCGGTCCGTACTTTGGTGATTACCAGAAATTGATGAACGCGCCATCGCTAAGCGTTTACTCGGCCTATACGCACACGGGGAGCTATTTTGACGTGTCGTCGGAAACTCAAGGCACGGCTCCGACAGTGTTGACGCCGTTGACCACGCCCACGCAAGCGACGACGGTTTCCAACTGGGAGTCTTCGGCCAATTCTGAGGTGACAACGCTTCTTACCGGATCAGCGAGCAGTATGACACCGGCGAATATCGATTTCCTGGCGCAGTGTTACGGAGTGAGTTGGACCTCGGCTTATAATAACCCGGTTGTTCCTGGTACTGTAGTTGCCGGCATCGACGCGCTGGTGACCGCTGCTGCATCGGATACGAATGGGCTCATGAATTACATGGGTAATTTCGGGGATCCCAGTTGGGGCGGGTATCTCGGGCCGGCGGGAAATGCCGTTATGCTGATGTGGCCGGAGATCAGCGGTTCCATGTCCACCATGGTGGCATACGGAGGTTCGATTGGAACCGTGACCCGGCAGAGTGCATGGTCCCAGGCTCTGCGGGCGAGCGTGGATTACGGGAGGTTTAACCGGCGTGGGATCACTAATCAGGATATTTACTGCACGTGGAATATTTACCGGGCGAATCGGGGTCTTGAGCTGGTGGACCCTTCCAATGCGTTGTACGAAAGTGAGGCGGTGCAGTATCTTTACGAGGCAACAGGTATCAGCCCATGGTTGGGGGACGATCAGACAGGAGAAGGCCCAGTGCCAGTCCGGGGCACTGAGCCCAATGGCCCGAACTGGTACATGGTTACCAGCCAGGGCCTCACCAAGGAAGATGGAATGGTGGGTGGCGACTATGGAGAGAAGGCGGCATCCTGCTATTCAATGGGACTTCTGGCCAACGACGCGAACTTGATGGCGCAAGGACTGAAGATGCTCCGCGCCCGATCGAAACTGCGTTTCCCGGCTGTGGACAGCAATAATTACCTGGAGATGCAGGTGCCGGAGTTTATCGGATGCCGCAATGACCAGGAGATGCCCGGGCACGTGGCCTATTTGAACACGGATAACCTCGCGTCGGACATTGCCGGAACAGACGGAGCGCGAGTCGCGGGCCAGGGGGCCGCTTCCGTGGGGAACGACATCGTCGGATTTTTCAAACAAGGGATTACCGATGGCCAATATTACGCCAATTTAACCACTTCTCAGGGGGCATTGGAGTATGGTCCTTATTTCCCGGATGATCTCAATGCCGCCCTGGCCGCCACCGCTTCGGTTTCCAGTTCGAATGTATTGCCGATGACGGCTGGCCAGCCGAACTTTGCTTATGCGGATGAAGAGGATATGGTGGTCGCGGCCAAGTACGGCTCAGGGTCGTCCGAGGAGCGCTTTTTTGCCACGTTATATTGGCGTGGAGGGCAGGAGTCGACAGGTCCCAATGCTATTAATGGGCTTGCGAAGATTTTTGATGAAACGCCGCAAACAGCCTGGGTGGCTGAGGTACAGGAGGATGACGTCCAATATGTGCCGAGCGGACAGACGGTGACGCGGAATGGGTCTGTTGAAGAAAACGGCGGCGATACTCCGCCGGACAATCCGGTAAATGCAAACAATGGAGTCACCTTCCCGATGGCACTCAGGCCTGACCTGGCATCGCCTCCGCCCTACAATAAAGACGCGGGGCGCGGCACGGCTTACACGCTACGGTATGGTCATTGGCTGGTTGGGCTGAATGCGCATCCGACCAAAAGCTATACGATGAAATTGCCTTCCGGATTCACCTCAGCCGTGGATTTGGTGTCTGGCAATACCCTTTCCGCTCCGGTTACCGTTGCACCGAAGAGCTCTGTTGTGTTTTATCTCGCTACGACCAGTGGCACCACCACCGTTCCGGCAACACCGCTTTATCTAAACGCCATGGGTAATTCCAGCGGGATTGCGCTTTCATGGAATCCAGTCTCGGGAGCAACCAGTTACATCCTGGAACGGGGGACGGCCAGTGCGGGTCCATTCTCGGTCGTAACCTCCGGGTCGTCGCTTGCATATACCGATACCAACGTGGTTTCCGGGAACACTTACTATTATTCCCTCAGTGGGAGCAATAGCTACGGCCTGGGCTCCCAATCGAATGTGATAACCGCGGAGGCCGGGCTGCCGGCACCGTGGACGTCGACAGACGTCGGCACGGTATCCAGCCCGGGTGCGAGTTCGTTCTCGAACGGTGTATTTGCGGTCGACGGCTACGGGTCGGACATCGGGTCTACAGCGGACAGTTTCCAGTATGCTTACATGCCCATGAGCGGGAACTTTGCCATCACCGCCCGGCTTACCGGCCTGAATGACCCCTACGACAAGGCAAAGGTCGGCGTCATGATGCGCCAGAGCCTCGTAGCGGGCTCTCCCTATGTCATGCTCGCCGAGGAGGGCGGTACCGGCCTCAAGATGATCTGGAGAAGCGGATCCAATGCCAATACAACCCTTGGCCTTGAGAACCCCGCCACGGCCCCCCAGTGGATGCAACTGGTCCGAACCGGGACAAATTTCACGGCCTATTACTCCACCGATGGGAACACATGGACGGCAACCGGCGATAACTGCGCGGTCTCGATGACGGACCCGATTTATGTCGGCCTCGCCGCATCTTCAAGATCCACATCAATTGTCGACACGAACTTCCAAAACGTGAATGTGCCGGGGTGGACGCCGCCGGCGGAGCCATCGGCCCCGCTGGCGACGCTGAGCGGGAGCAATGTCGCCCTCGCGTGGAATCCGGTGCCAGGCGCAACCAGCTACAATGTCAAACGTTCCGATTCCAGCACCGGTCCATTCGATACGATCGCCTCGGGAGTAGCCAGTACTGGGTACACCGACTCGAATCTGCAGGGCACTGCGACGGGCCAGACTTACTATTACGTTGTCTCAGCGCTCAATGCCGAGTCGGAAAGCCCAAATTCCCTGCCGACCGTGGCATCGGTATATTCGCCGCCGAGCGCGCCGATCTCATTTACAGCAACAGGTGTCAATCCTGGACAGGCGGCATTGACTTGGTCCGCGGCATCCGGAGCCACCGGCTACGAGATTTACCGCTCCGGTACATCGGACGGCCCGTATGGATTGGATGCGGGTGGTATTACCGGGACCAGTTACCTCGACACAAGCCTGAGCGCAGGATCGATCTATTTTTATGTGGTGACGGCGACTGACGCTTACGGCCAGAGTCTTTATTCAAACCAGATTGCCGTGGTTTCCGGCACCTTTACTCTGACGGGTTCCAATCCGTATAGTGGGGAAATTGCGCTTACCTCCGGCGGTATTCTCAACATCGATAATACGACCGGCGGATATGCCATTTCAACCGTGCGTGCAAGCGGGCTGGGCGTTTGCGGCGGGCAGGCATTTCAACCCCACTCCACCAGGAATGATGAACCGGCAAATTTTAGCGTCCTGGGGTCCGGCACGGGAAATACAGATGATATCTTCGGCCCGCTCACACTCAATTCAGGTGCACTCTTCGGAGTCATCTCGCCGAATACGGCGTACAACGCAACTGTGACTTTCGCCAGTTTGACTCGCAACCCTGGCACAAGGCTTAACTTCGACCACTCGACGAACTTCCCGAACTCTCCCTCGGCCGGCGTCGGCGGGTATCCGATAGGCACCGGAACCAATTCCGCGAGTGTGGTCTTCTCCAGCGCGCCGGCCAGCTTGCTGGTGGGTGGTGGGGGCGCCGCCGGCACGACGACCGTGAGCATATTGCCCTTTGCCTGCGTGAACGACGACCTGACCACCTATGACTCGACTTACGGCTTGCGTCCGCTGAACACGAGCACCGAGATGGCCACGCTCGCCAACGGGATGACCGGCGCGGAAAATGCCAGCATTAGTGCAAACACTACGATTAACGGTACCACCTCGATCAACGCCCTGTATGGCACCAGCGGCACTATATCCGGAACCGGTACGCTCAATGTCGCCAGCGGAGTCATCGTCTGCAATGCGAGTTACACGATCGGCAATAGCGTGCTCGCCTTTGGCTCAGTCGAGGGAGAAATTAACGTGGCAAACGCGCGGACCTTGACGATTAACAGCGTGATCACGGGCAGCGGGGGCGTTACCATATGCCTGGAAGATTACAATGGCACCAGTGCGAATCTTGTGCTTGGCGGATCAAATACTTACACGGGCGTTACGACCGTGGAGGGTAATAGCGCGAGCATGGTGGTCGAATTAATCAGTGGCGGTGCGCTGCAAGATACCACCCTGGATTACAACAACTACGGAGCGAGTGTTGAGTTCGGTCTCAGTGGCAGCAAGAACCTGACGAGCGCGACATTCGGCGGACTGGACGGTCTGCAGAATCTCGCGCTGACCAACATTGGTCCAAGCGGAGGAGGGGTGTCGCTGACGGTCGGCCAGGATGGAGCCAGCACGGTTTACGGCGGCGCGCTGAGCGGTGCCGGCAGCCTGGCAAAGTCCGGTACCGGAACACTTACGTTATCCGGGTCCAATACTTACACCGGCAGCACCAGCGTGAGCGCCGGCAGCCTGTTCGTCAACGGCAGCCTCGCCAGCGCAAGCGCGGTGACCGTGAGCAGTGGTGCAACTCTTGGAGGAACCGGTACCATCGCCGGCCAGGTGACGGTGGCAAGCGGGGGCACGCTCGCCCCCGGGGCAGGAACGCCCGGGGTTTTGAAGTTGACCGGAAGCACCACATTGAGTGCCGGCAGCAGCCTCAGCATGGCGCTTGGGGCCAGCGGCAGTTCCGGCCAGATTATCCTTGCCGGCGGATTCACTGGACCGGGGAGCGGCTACGTCACGATCAATATTCCCAGCATTACAGGCACCTCTCCAACCAACTACGCGCTCATAACTGGCGCCGCCGGCATCGTTGCCTCAAATTTCAAGCTCGGCAGCGTTCCCCAAGGCTATCTTTGCGCCTTGAGTGCGACCTCGGGCACCTTGGTGTTGAGTACTTCCACGCCTGCCGCGCCGGCAGGATTGGCAGCCTCCGGCACCACCGGTTCGGTTCTCTTGAGTTGGAGTCCGTCGGGTAGCGCCGGCAGTTATAATATCCTGCGCAGCGTCACCAGCGGCACGGGATTCGCAAGCCTAGTCTCCGTCTCCGGATCCACATATAGCGATGCGACCATCACGAATGGAACTACCTATTACTATGTCGTCAACGCGGTGAACGCCGTGGGAGCGGGCCCGGACTCCGCGCAGGCAAGTGCGACGCCGCTCAGTCTGCTCCAGGCCTGGCGGCTCGCGAATTTCGGCACCATCCTCGATGCTGGCAGTGCTGCCGATACCGCGTGTCCAGCAAACGACGGCATTTACAACTTGCTCAAATATGGAACCGGGGTTGCCCCCTCCAGGCCCACCCCATCCGTCGCTGCACTCGGCCTTTCCGCAACGAGTAATGCTTTGACCCTGACGTTTAGTCGAATTGCCGATCCCGCCCTTACCTATTCGGTGGTGGGCTCGCTGGACTTGGTGAACTGGCAGTCCGTCTGGACCAGTTCCGGTGCGCAAAACGTGGCCGGCACCGTCATCGTTACGGACACTTCATCGTTTTCCAGCAATCCGGGACGTTTCCTCGAGTTGCAAATCTCCTACTGAGCAATACGCCAGGCAACGGCGCGCGCATTGGCGGATCTTATCATCCCAATCACTTAACTATGAATACACGCTACATCCTCAAAAACAAAAGCGGCATGAACGGCCTCGGCGCAGGGGTCTGGAATCTGGGTCCCGGGGGCGACCCTTTTGGCGGCCCTACTCGCCCGGCTATTCCGATCATTGACCGTCTGCCGTTACTTGCGGAAGCGGGCATGAGCTTCTATGAGGCGCACGACCATGAAATCCCGGCCAGTGATGCCGGCAAGGCCAGGAAATGCGCCGACGCGATTGGATTGAAATGCGCAATGTACACGCCCAGTTTTTTTGCCGATCCCGTTTTCAAAGATGGGGCCATGACTTCCAATGACGCGGACGTTCGCAAGCTCGCCTTGGAGAACGCAAAGCGTGCGGTGGATACGACTGTCGAGCTTGGGGCAAAGGTCATGGTATTCTGGAACGGTCGCGAAGGTTTTGATTTCGTCCTGGCCAAGAACGGACGCGATTCCTTCAAGCGCCTTGTCGAAGGCTTCAATGCGGTGGGGCACTACGCGCAGGAGAAGTATGGCGACACGGTTCGTTTTGGACTCGAGCCAAAACCGAACGAACCACGAGCCAATATGTATCTCGCCAATGTCGGGGAGGGCCTCTATCTCATCAGCCGGCTGGATCCGGACATCCAGCCTCTCTTCGGCATGAACCCCGAGACTGCTCACAGCCGCATCGCCGGACTGGATTTTGTCTGGGATATTGAGCTGTGCCTGGAAGCAGGGAAGCTTTTCCACATCCACCTCAATGCGCAGGACGGTCAACGCTACGATCAGGATTTGCCCTTTGGATATACTGAGCCGCTCAAGGATATGGCGCTCTGCGTCGTGCTGCAGGATGCAAAATATGAGGGCATTATCTGTTTCGATGTCAAAGCGCCGCGCACTGACGATCCAATGAACATCCAGGATGTGCTGCACGTAAGCGCCAGAAATCTGACATGGTTATGGAACCGCGCGCTCGAAGTGGATCGGGCAAAGATCGAAGAACTGCGTGCGGAAAATCGCGGAACGGCGCTGGCCGGCTATTTGGCCGAGTGCCTTTATGGCCGGTGACTGCATCGCGTCTGCCTTGGGCAATGGCCCCAGGGGGCTTTTGAAGGCGGATATCCCCGGCGCGAAGTTAATCGCATAAGCAAACTTCCTGTGTCAATGCCTCGCCCGTGTCGTAACATGGGCGACGCTAGAAATCCCACCCCTTGAGATTGCACGACCACCGCCCCCACTCTCTTTTCATCCTCGATTCCGAGTTTTTCCCGCTCATCTATGGCGGGGAAGAACTCGGCGAGTTGGAACACCTGGCGCACTTTTACGCGCCCCCGCAAACCCGCGAATCCATTGCAGAAAATAGCGCGCTGCTTGCCGATGCGGAGGTTATCTTCTCCGGGTGGGGAGCTCCGGTAATGGATGAGGATTTCCTTAATGCGGCGCCCAAGCTGCGGGCGGTCTTTTACGGCTCGGGAACCACCAACCACATTACGACCGACGCATTCTGGCAGCGTGAAATTGTTATCAGCAGCGGGTATGCCGCCAATGCCAAGCCGGTGGCCGAGTATGTGCTGGGGGCGATCATGCTTAGCCTCAAGAACTTCTGGCGCTTTCAAGCAAAGGCAAAGAGGGGACAGGGGTGGGGGAGTCCCGCAAGGCATCTCACAGGGGGCTATCGCTCCACTGTTGCGCTCATTGGTTGCGGGATGGTCGCGCGAAGGGTGATTGAGCTCTTAAGGCCCCTGGATATCCGTTGTATTGTCTACGATCCTTTCTTGAGTGACGCTGCGGCTACCGAACTGGGCGTGGAGCTTTGCGCCCTGGACGAGGCGTTTGCCAATGGGGATGTGGTATCCATGCACGCTCCGGACAAGCCGGAGACCTGCGGTATGATTACCGGCGACCACTTTCTAATGATGAAGCAGAACGCCACATTCATCAATACGGCTCGGGGCCGCACGGTGCGCGGCGCAGAAATGATTTCGGCATTCCAGCGGCGGCCCGATATCATCGCCATTCTCGATGTATGCGATCCAGAGGAACCTCCCTTGGATGGATCCCCATTATACACACTGGATAATATTATACTTACACCGCACATTGCTGGCTCCGTGGGACCGGAGTGTCAGCGACTCGGTCGCTATATGGTCGATGAGTTTCGCCGCTATCTCAAGGGCGAGCCGTTGCAATGGGAGATCACTCGTGAACTCGCCGCAAAAGTGGCCTGACGAACTGGATTCAATTCAGCCCGGATCGGCCAGGCGTGATTATATAAAAATGCGCTACGCGGTATAATGGATACCCGCATGAACACAAGGGATGGTCGATGTTGAGACCCAAGAGGACAGCGCGGAAAATAGGCCGTTCGTTCTCTAAAGACGATGAGTTTGCTCGCCCGCGTTGACCGCGATTGCAAAGGCCGCTGGTGTCTCAATCAGGGTCAACCCCGATAGCTATAACATTGCGAATATGCGCGAATATTCCAGAATTCGATGTGCCATGCAAATTGGAATGATCGCGCGGTTCAAATCAGACAGACCGGCGATGGCCACTACGGTCACTCCCAGAAGCGATTCTTTTGACACGCTGGGGCAAGTCTCGGCCGAGGCAGGAGAATGCAGGTGTGAAGAATGTTATCACGATTTGCACGAATCCGCAAAGTCAAGTTAAACGCACAAGCACCAAACCCATTGTCAGAAAATTTCGGACAGCTATTTTTTCCTCATTCAGCCCCCTTTCTTAACCCGTACCGTTTGCCCCCAATGAATCAAAAACCTTCTTGCATCCGTTATCGCAGCAGCGTTTCAGCATCTCGTTCAACTCCACCCACGTTCAACCCCCGCCGATTGAGAACCGATATGAAAAATCATCCCCTCAGCAATCCATTCCCCCTGTTTCTCGGGCTCCTTGCAGCGCTGTTTTTGCTTGCACCCCGGTCGCAAGCTCAGAGTACGTGGGCAGGCAGCGCCGCCACCACTGGGACCCTGGTTGGCACCGGCACTTCGGGCTATTATTACTCCGCCGCCACGCTCAGTGTGGGCGATACTGTTTATGCGACCGCTAGTGCCGACGGACTGACGTCCAACGCGATCTACTATATCATTGGCATCAGCGGCACCGCTTATGAGCTTTCGCTCTCCCCTGGAGGCGCCATCGCCTCTTTGACCAACACCGCCGGCACAACCACCGCAACCAAAGGCGTTTTCACCTGGGATGCGGCGACTGCCACTGATGAGCAAGCCGGCGCAACGTGGAATACCACCCCGAATGGCGTTGATGCTGTTGCGAATATTTCAGGTCAAGGCAGTAGCAGCGGCAACGACGTAGCGATCGTGAACCCGGAAACCGTTGGTACGATTAACTTCTCGGGCGCAAGCAACGATTTGAACTTGATATCATCGAATAACGGCACCACCACCACTCTCTCCGCCCTGACATTTGCGACCAGCACAGGCACGCCAACGATCAATGACACCAGCACCAATCATATTATCCGCCTTGGTGCAAACGATGCGTCGGCGCATGATGGTCAGTTGGCGATTTCCGGCACCCAGGGGTTGATCCTTGCAGCTTCCAACGCAGGGACTGCCATCCGGATTGATAATGTGAACTGGTCCGGGTTCACGAATGGCAATGGCGGCATGGGGACACTGACTCTTCAATCGGGAACTGCAGCGACGGAGAACGGAACACTCCTGGGCTCGGGAACGGGCGCAATTAATCTCGCCGTTGGCAACGCCTCAACCACTGGCAGCGCCGGCGCTATTTTTGACCTTGCCTCCGGCACTCAAACGGTAAACGTCCTGAGCGGTGCGACCAACGGCTACATTTATGCGGCGACAGCCTCGACAGCGTTTACGCTAGGCGCGGGTAATGGCACCGGTGGCGTTTTTGCCGGTGACATCGGAGTGAATCCTTACGCGGCGGCAGGAGTGAACAATACGATTTCCTTGATCAAGTCAGGCACTGGTACAGAGACGATTTCGGGCCAGATTGTTGGGAGCAGTACGACCACGAATACGGTAACCGTCAACGCCGGCACGCTCATCCTCTCCGGCAGCAATAGTTATGGCGGCAACACGACAATTGCAGGCGGCTTGTTGCAGTTGGGCAATCAGTACGCGTTGGGATCCGGCACCATTGCATCGGTGGGTGCGGGGGCGGCCCTGGACTTCGATGGCAATGCGATCTCCAATCCCGTAGCTGACAAGGCCATCTTGAGCGGCACGTTGATGAACTCCGGATCGGCTGTGGTTTTGACTGGGCTGGGCACTATCGGCGCCACCGCCGCCCGGTCGTTCTTTTTGGATGGCACCGGCAATATGACTTTTGGCCAGCAGTTCACGGGCGACTATTCAGTAACCAAGAATGGCTCCAATACGGTGACCCTCTCAGGCGCGGGGGCCAATAGTTTGACAGTGACAGCGATCAATAACGGGACGCTCGTGCTGGCCAAGAGCGGCGGGGTCAACGCCGTTAACGGAGCCAGTCTGGGAATCAGCGGCGGCACACTGCAGTTGGCTGGCGCAGGTGAGATTAACAACGGAACGGCAATCGTACTGACCAGCGGCGTGTATGACTTGAACGGCCAAAGCCAGACAGACGCCAGTGTGAGCCTTGCCGGCAACGGCATCTCCGGGGGTGGCGCATTGATTGACAGCGCCGCTTCCACCAGCTCCACCCTCACTGGCGTAGTCACGCTGACTGCGGCATCCAGCATGGGCGGCAACGGGAACTTGACTCTGGCCAGCGGCATCGGCGACGGCGGGAATGGTTATGGCATCACCAAAGTCGGTACAGGCACGTTGACGCTTAATAGCACGAGTACCTATACTGGCGCGACGAGTGTAACAGCCGGCACGCTGATCGTCAGCGGCTCGCTTAACGGCTCGAGCAGCGTTTCTGTAACCAATGCCACCCTGGCCGGCATAGGCTCGATCACCGGTTCGGTCACCATCGGAAACGGCGGCGGTGCTGCCAGCTCAGCGGTCATCGAGGTTGGGCTGCCCGCAACCACCGGCACTCTCTCCACGGGTGCGCTGACACTGAACTCGGACGCGGTTTATAAGTTCAACCTCAATCCCACCTTGAACACGAGCGATCTGCTGAACGTCAACGGCACAATCTCGCTCGGCAGTGGAGTCGCGGCACTCTCCGGGAATGTTCTCTCTGACGAGATCCTGAGTGGCGGCCGGGTCTTCGAGATCGCCAGCGCGACCTCGCCGATCTCGGGATACTTCGCCAATCTACCGGATGGATCCACCTATATTCTGGGGGATAACTCCTACATTATCAATTACGGCAACGGTGACGGCGTAGCCGATGAGATCACATTGACATCGGAGGCCATCCCGGAGCCCGGCACCTGGGCGATGATGCTGGGCGGGACTGGAATGCTGCTGGCTTTCGGGCGCATGCGCCGCCGGAAACTGCCAACTCATTGATTTGCCCGATGTCGCAATTCAGCCAATGGAGACTGAATTATGAATCAGTAAGGCTCACGGAACTCTGTGATGCCGACCGGGGTCGGCTGGGGACACAGGGGCACGTGATCCTGCCGCCGCGGTGTGGGGACACCGCGGCGGCACTTTTTTAGTCAGAAAACCGTGATTGCAACTTCAGCTTCAACACCTGATTATACGCTCACGCTGGTTCTGCAACCCCTCCGGGAAGCATGCTTGCGACCGTCATGACCAAATTGCTTCCCATGAGTCCGAAATCACGCGGATTTACTGGCATCCGCCTCTCTGGCAGTCCGTGAACCTCTGCCAAGGACGTGAAAAAAAGTGTCGAGCCAGAAGCCACCAGCACCGCGGTCGGTGGCAAGCCTTACACCGCGCCCGGCCGTGAGATTTGGGCGTGGGGGATTGGAGCGCTCGCCGCTCATTTGCTCATCCAGACATATGGGCAGGCCTACAGCATCTTCACGCTTGGCTTTGGACTCAGTCCTGTCCTCGTGAGTTGGTGCATGATGCTGCCGCGCATCCTGGACGGCATTACCGATCCGTTTATCGGCCACCTCTCGGACAATACCCATACGCGGTGGGGCAGGCGCAAACCTTACCTCGTGCTAGGCGCCGTGTTCGGGGCTCTTTTTCTTTCGGCCATCTGGTGGGCGAATCCTGCGTGGAGTGCGAAAGTGCAGTTCGCGTATCTGCTGATTCTATGCATTTGCTTCTACATCACCTACGGGATCTACGCTATGGCGTGGTCGGCGGTTGGCTATGAGTTGACAGACGATTACAATGAGCGGTCCAAAGTCCAGGCCGTCGGCAGTTTTTTCCTCGCGCTCGTGTCATTGACCGCCGGCTGGATGTATTGGCTGGCTCTCCGCAGAGGCTTCCATGATGGCGTCATCGTGACAGTCCGTTCTCTTTTCGGCGCCGGCTTTGACTATTCAAAGGTATCGGCGGTTCTGTCGCATGCATTTCAAGACACGGTAAAAGGATCCAGCAGCGAAATCTGGGGTATGCGGTGGATTGCGACTGGAGTGGGAGTTCTCATTATTCTCTCGGCGTCTGTGGCTGCCTGGGGCTGCCGCGAACGTTTCACACACACGAATCGCGAACACACTCCCATTGGGGCAGCGATCAAAGAAACGTTTCGGAACAAGCCGTTCGTGATCATCCAGGCGGTCTATGTATTCCAGACGTTCGCGCAACGGTTGGGAGTGGTCGGGTTCCTGGTCTTCATTGGCACCTACTATGTCTGTGGAGGTGACAAAGGGCTTGCCACGAAGGTTATCGGAGCGGGTACCACGATCGGTACAGTGCTGGTCTTTGGTCTCCTGCCGATGATGAAGCCCATCTCGAAATGGATCGGGAAAAAAGGCGCCTTGCTGGCCGCAACCTCGGTCTTGATGGTCGTTGCAGTCATGCAGCCTTTTACCCTCAAGCCAGGCCATCCCTGGCTGCTGCTTGTGCCGCAATTGATCTTTACCCTGTTGACCCCATTTTGCTTTACGCTCATAAATGCCATTGTCCCCGATGTTTGCGACCTGGATGAACTCCATTCCGGTCATCGTCGCGAAGGTCTTTTCGCGGCAGTAATGGGGCTCCTGACCAAGATGGCGATATCCCTCAGTACTCTCCTCATGGGTTATCTGTTGTTGTGGTTCGGACTGGGTGCAATGGGGAGCGTTACGCCGTCGCCCGCAATGTTGCAAAGGCTTATCTGGGTTCCCGTGGCATTGAATATTTTCTTCAATCTTGGCGCGCTGGTCTTCACGCTTATGTTCCCGATGGACGAGGCTGCTGCGGCCTTGGTGCGCAATCAACTCGATGAACGCCGTCTTGCAAGGGCGGCCGCCGGCGAGCCGACTGACGAAGTGGCCGTCGATTTTGTCCACGAGCACCCGGACCAGGCAGCGGCCTTCCTGAAGCAGCATCCCGAAGCGATTGAGGAGATCAAACCTTAAGGATTCCCGGGCAAAGGCATCTCCGTGTAAATGAAAGAAAGAAAAGGCGGCGCCGTATCCAGTAGTGACCAATGATCCAGAATCCAATCCTGCGCGGCTTCCGGCCAGATCCTGCCATTCTCCGCCATCGCGACGACTACTATATCGTCAATTCCACATTCGAGTGGTTTCCGGGCCTGGAGATTCATCACTCGAAGGACCTGAAGCACTGGCATCTTCTTGGCCATGCCTTGACGCGAAAGAGCCAGCTCGATCTTACCCGAACCGCTCCTTCCCATGGGATTTGGGCGCCATGCCTTACTTACAACGAAGGAGAGAAGCTCTTCTACCTTTGCTATACCCTGGTTAACAGTCTGACCAGCTACCTGTTCGATCTTGATAACTACCTCGTCACCGCCCCGGATATCGAAGGACCGTGGTCTGACCCCATTTATCTGAACAGCAGCGGATTCGACCCCTCATTCCTTCACGATACCGATGGAAGACAATGGGTTGTGTCGCTGGTGTGGGACTTTCGCGAAGGCTACGAGCACCCCGGCTACATTTGCCTCCAGGAGTATTCCCGCGCGGAAAAGGCGCTGATAGGGGAGCGTTATGACATTTACCACAGCAAAGAACTCGGATGCGCCGAGGGCCCGCACTTGTACCGGCGCAACGGTTATTACTACCTGATGACAGCGGAGGGGGGCACCGGGTATGGGCATGCGTGCATGTTATCGCGTTCGCGGCGCATCCAGGGGCCTTACGAGCCGAGCCCTTACAATCCGCTTTTTACCTCAGCCAGCCGGAAATACAATGGCATCAAGCATCTGGATTATAAAAAGCCGTTTCTGTATAACCCCGAGTCCGTCCTCCAAAAGTGCGGGCATGGTTCGCTCGTAGAGACACAGACCGGTGAATCCTATGTCGCCCACATCTGTGCGCGCCCGCTTCTTCCGGAGTTGCGCTGCATGCTCGGGCGGGAGACGGCATTGCAACAAGTCGCGTGGACTGAGGACGAGTGGCTGAAGCTGGCTGCCGGGGGACATCTGGCGCAGGCTGAAGTGCCTGAGCCAAATCTCCCTGAAGTCAGGTTTGAACAGCCGGCTGTGCGGGACGATTTCGATAATCCGGTTCTGCACGCCGGATTCAGTTTCCTTCGGCAGCCAATGGACGAATCCTGGGCTTCGCTCACTGCACGGCCTGGATACCTGCGGTTGCAGGGGAGAGAGTCACTTTGTGCGCGGAACAAGGTGAGTCTGATTGCCCAGCGAATGCGGTCGTTTCATTTTCAGGCAGAGACTTGCGTGGAATTCGAGCCGCAGAATTTCCAGCAGATGGCCGGTCTGGTTTGCCTCTACGATGACATCAACCATTACTATCTGCGCATCTATCACAGTGATTCGTTGCAATCGCGTTGCCTTGGATTGATGAGCACCGACAATGGAGTGCGCTCGGAGCATTTGGATTGTCGCGTGGCCATTCCTGCGAGAGGGAGGGTCTATCTCAGGGTTGTGGTCCATGAAAGGGAAATGACTTTCCACTACTCGCTCGACGGCGCCGAGTGGTCGGCAATCGGACCCGTATTCGATGCTTCCAGGCTGTCGGATGAATACTGTGTGAACGGACAATTTACTGGCGCCTTCGTAGGCATCACTGCGCAGGATTGTTACCTGAGGCGCACTTACGCCGACTTTGATTACTTTGAGTATTGCGAACTCACATCCAACCAAATCGCCAAACACATTTTATGAGACCAACCAAGAAGTACGGTGGCGCCCGGAACAGATGGCTGCTGTTTCTTCTGCTGATGCCCGCAGTATTCGGCTGTGGAAGGTCTGGTTCTATCGCAGGAGCGGAGCCGGCTGCCACCAATGTGGCGCCTGATCAGCCGACCGCCGTCCTCGATGAAATCGTATTTGGCGACGCTGCCTCCGAACAAACCCACGGATTGAATGCGGTGAAGAGCGAGTCCTATCGCGGAGGATTGCAACAGCCTGCCCGCAGGCTGTTACCCGGCGGCAGCCATCCATGGGAAGGCGGCACGCTTGAGTGGACCATGCGGGTCGATCCGACGGCGCAGAACTATTTTACCGTAAAGCTATGGGGCTCTGACAAAGGGATGGCTTCCGGGCGCCTGATGTTGTTCGCCAATGGTCTGCAGGTCGGTTACCGCCTGGAAAGCGATTACGATGTGCTAAACCAATGCGAGGAGGAACCTCTGGCGCCCGGGCGTTTTGTCTATGTCACGCTTCCGCTTCCGCCGAAGCTCACCCAGGGCAGGACCAGCCTTGATTTAAAAATCGTTTCTCTCGGCCCGACATGGTATTACGGCACGAATTTCGCCCAAGAGCAGAAGGATCTTACTCAGCCCACGCGTGGAATTTACTGTGCCTACACACACACAGCTTTGCGTTTTGTTCCTGCTGCCTCTGAGAGACAAGGTGGGATGCCAGCCGCGCGGACGCGTTCAACCCCGGGGAAAGAGGTAATCACAGAATCAGAAGACGTTGTAAAAAATCGCCTGACAAGGCTCCTGTCGGCCCGGAACCCAGTTGCGCGTGCCCGGAACGATCGGAACGCTGAGTTGTTATTGCTGGGTGCGGCTTACAATACCGCATGGACACCTGCTTATCGCAATCCGAAGGCTGTCGACCAGATTGTCCGCGATGGCGATTCGATGGCGGATGACTATGCCAGTGCTCCAAAGGACGTCGAGAGCTCGGCGAGCTGGGTGGGCGCGGGCCCGCTCGGCCGGGCCATCATGGAGACGTGGCCGGCGATTGGCGAAAAAATGGATGCCAGCGTCAAGGTGGGCGCCGCCGAGCGGACTCGCAGGGAAGCGTGGGCCAATACCTTGCAGGAGAGTGCGGATTACTGGCGTACACACCGCCGCGACTACACCAACCAATCCATGATAGTGGACACCAATATCTACACCGCCAATCGTGCTCTTGAGCTCATCGCACCCGAGCGCGCACTTCCCGACGCCAGGGCGCTCGATTTCCTCTACCAGGCCACCGGCATTGAACCCTGGCTGGGAAGCGACCTCCCGGGCGGCGGCAGCGAGAAACCCTTTGGCGAGCAATACTATCTGGTCACCCGCAAAGGTCTCTCGCGCGAACTAGGTTATGTGGGAACTTACGGGGAGACCATCCTCTCGTTCACCAGGGATATGGTTGCGCTTACGGGTGATGAAAAAATCCGCGAACAACTCCGGAAGCTACAGGACGCCCGGCTGATTTTCCGCTATCCCGGCTTCGATGCCGAGGGTTATCGATGCATGAAACTTGTGAGTGAAATTGATAATCGCACCGCGCATTATCCGCTCGCGGGCAGCGCGTATAATGCGCCGGGGATCCGTGAAGCGTGGTGGATGGAAACCGCGGCCATGCTCCCGGACGATCCCGCGGTCGTAGGTGCCGCGCAGCAGTCAGTGGAGGAGGGACAATATTTCGCCTATATTCAGGGCCGGCTCAAAGACCCGGACACCCTGGGGATGATGCAGAACGTCGCTGAATGGGAAAAGGTCAGCCAGCTGCCTCCGAGTCCCCAGAGGCTGCCGATGACTCCCGGCCAGCCCGATTTTGCTTTCGCGGATGAAGAGGATGCTGTCCTTGCGCTCAAGCATGGGGATACCAACCTGTTCATCAATTTCTATTACCGCGCGGAGCATGGGGTGAATCGCGTGGCGCGTGTCTATGAACTGACACCCACCATCACGCGACTTGCCACCGTCCGTCCGGATGTGGAAGTGATCAACAGCGGCAAGACCTATGTGCGCCCGGATTGGATCGACCGGCTCCGAGACCGGGGTAATCCGCCTCCCGAAGACATTCATCAGGCATGGGCCGGAGAAACCATGCCGATCGCCATGCGCCCGGATGGTGCCAGCCTGCCAAAGTATGGCGATTGGGGACCTTTCCTTGGGAAGGCGGCCTTTTATTCACTGCGATATGGCAACTACCTGATAGGGATGAATACAACGGAAAATCAATCCTACGCTCTGCATGTCCCTCCCGGTTACAACCAGGCACCGGAGCTGATCACGGGCAAGGAGATCGGACTTACGGGCGACATTACCGTCCCTCCACTCTCAACTATTGTACTCTATCTTGGGAACTCCGATGCGCCTAATCGCTAAATGGACGGCCCCAAATCCCTTGAGGCCTGACTATCCCAGCGAGCAATGATCCACAATCCAGTCATCCCAGGGTTCAATCCCGATCCGTCATTCATACGCGTGGGCGGGGATTATTACATCGCGAATAGCACGTTCGAATGGTTCCCAGGCGTGCAGATCCACCACTCGCGCGATCTTGTAAACTGGCGGCTCATCGGCCATGCGCTCACGCGCCGGTCGCAGCTTGATCTGCGCGGCATCGTGAATTCCGGAGGCGTATGGGCGCCATCCTTGAGCTACCACGACAATCAGTTCTGGCTCATCTACACTAACATTCGCTATTGGGGAAAGGCGCAGCCATTCAAGGACATCGGAATTTATCTCACGACCGCGAAAGATATCCTCGGCCCCTGGTCGGAGCCGGTCGTTCTCAACTCGATCGGGTTCGATCCGTCGCTCTTCCACGACGATGACGGCCGCAAATGGTTGGTGAACATGATGTGGGATTTTCGCAAAGGGCGCTCCCGCTTCGCGGGAATCGTCGTGCAGGAATACGATCAAAGGCAGGGGAAGCTCATCGGGCCGATGACGAAGATTCTCGAAAAGGATGTGCTGACGGAGGGACCGAATATCTACAAGCGCAATGGCTGGTATTACCTGATGCTCGCGGAAGGAGGCACGGGCTGGAATCATGGAATCTCGATGGCGCGCTCGCGCTCGGTCACCGGCCCGTTCGAACTTGACCCGCAATCATCTGTCCTCACTGCGCGCGACGAAGCATCGCTTGCATTGCAAAAGGCGGGACACGGCGAGTTGGTTGAAACGCCCTCCGGCGAATGGTATCTCGCGCATCTCGCAAGCAGGCCGCTGAGAATGGACCCCGCTCGCTCACCTCACAAAACACCTGACGGCGCACGCACTGGCTGGTGTTGCCCGCTTGGCCGGGAGACATGCATCCAGAAGGTCCAGTGGTCAGCCGACGGCTGGTTGCGATTGGCCACAGGGGGGACGGCCGCCCAGGTGGACGTGCCCGCACCGGCGGACTTGCCGGAAACGCCATGGCCAGCCGCGCCGAAGTGCGACGATTTTGCCTCGGACAATCTCGACGTGAGCTGGAGTTCCTTGCGTGATCCGGTGGATGCCTCGTGGCTTTCGCTTATTGAGCGTCCCGGCTCGTTGCGACTGCGTGGACGCGATTCGCTGTTCTCGTTTTTCCACCAGAGCCTTGTCGCGAAACGGCTGACCAGTTTTCGCCGCACCATTGAGACTTGCGTCGATTTCGATCCGGATCACTTCACCCAGATGGCGGGCCTCATCTGCTACTACGATACGCGACAGCATTATTACCTGCGCATCACGCACGACGAAGCGCGCGGGAAAGTGCTCGGCATCGTGCTGACCGACGATGGCGTGTATGATGAACTCGACAGCCAGATTTCCGTGGGGGACTGGCCGCGTGTATACCTTCGCGCGGAGATCGATGCCGAGCGACTTCAGTTCAGCGCCTCGCCGGACGGCGCGGCGTGGCGGCCCGTTGGACCTGTGCTCGACATGCTGAAGCTATCCGATGACTACGGCAGCACCTTGCGCTTTACCGGCGCGATGATCGGACTTTGCGTGCAGGATGTCGGCGGCACTTTCAAGCACGCCGACTTTGATTACTTTGAGATGAGCTAAGTTGCTCTCTTGAGAAACATCACATTCGCGCAACGCACGGACCCTCAATTCTGATCTTCGACTCATCCATGAAGCTTGCCATCAGGACAAATCCTCAAGTGGAGCCCTTTCCACTTTCGCAAATCCGATTGCATGAAGGTATTTTTAAGGAACGTCAGGAGGTTCATGCCCGGTATTTGATGATGATCGAGCCGGACCGAATGGTGGCGCCTTTCCGCGTGCAGGCCGGACTGCCATCCAGGGCCGCCCGCTATGGCGGTTGGGAATCACGCGACATCAGCGGCCATTCGCTCGGGCATTACCTTTCGGCGCTCTGTTACCTCTACGCGAGTACGAGCGACGAGTGTGTGCGAGAGCGGATCAATCATATCGTCGATGAACTCGCAGCCTGCCAGGAGGCAAACGGAGACGGCTACGTCCTGCCGGTGGACAAGAAGGCGTTCGAGGCGCTTCGCGAGGGAAAGATCGACGCGTCACCCTTTGCACTGAATGGTGTCTGGGTGCCGTTCTACACGCAGCACAAAGTTATGGCCGGGCTGCGCGACGCCTATCGGCTCGTATCAAATGCAAGAGCGCTCGATGTTGAACGCAAGATCGCCGATTGGCTCGATGGCATTCTTTCCGCGCTCGATGAGGTACAGATTCAGCTGATGCTGCGGACTGAACACGGCGGCATGAACGAAGTACTGGCGGACCTCGGCGCAGACACCGGCGAGGAGCATTACCTGCGGATGGCAGCGAAATACTTCCATCACGCGACGGTCCTCGAACCTATGTTGAGCGGCGAGGATAAGCTCAACGGACTCCACGGCAACACGCAGATTCCGAAAGTCACCGGCCTGGCGCGCGAGTATGAACTTACCTCCTCGCCGCGGTATCGCCTGGCGGCAGAATCCTTTTGGGATAACGTGGTGAACCGCCGTTCCTACTCCATTGGCGGCCACGGCGAGAGTGAGCATTTTTTTCCCCCGGAACAGTTTCCCCAGCGGCTCACGCCCAATACCTGCGAAACCTGCAATACTTATAACATGCTCAAGCTCACGGGACACCTGTTCTCGTGGGAGCCGCGTGCAGCGCAGATGGATTTCATTGAGCGGGCAATGATCAATCATCTTGCCGCAAACATCGGGCGGAGGGAGGGTGAGTTTGGTTACTTCCTCGGGCTCGGGTCAGTCGGGGTAAAAGTCTTCTCGACGCCGTTCGATGCGTGGTGGTGCTGTGTTGGCACCGGGCTGGAAAACCCGCCGCGTTACGGCGAGCACATCTATTACAAAGGTCCCGGCGCGCTATGGGTAAATCTCTATGCGGGGAGCACGCTCGCGTGGCCGGAGATGGGCATCGAGTTACGGCAGGAAACTCGTTTTCCCGAGGAGGAGAGTGTCCGCCTTGTATTTACGTGCGAAAAGCCCGCAGCCCTCGCACTAAACCTTCGCCACCCCTATTGGTGTCAGGATCCCAAGGTAAAGATCAACGGTGGGCCGGTGGAGGTGCAATCTTTACCTTCGTCCTACATAACACTCGAGCGGACCTGGAAAAGTGGCGACGTGGTGGAACTCAGCCTTCCGATGAAATTGCGCATGGAAGCCCTGCCCCATTCCGATGACCAAATCTTCGCTGTCATGTATGGCCCAACCGTTCTCGCCGCCATTGTTCCCGATGAGCCCGGCATATTGAATCCAGCCAGTCAGCGTTTCAGTGAACACTTGAATGCGCGCGGCAAGACCGACGTGTTTCCGCCAATGTTTGTTGCGTCACGCGCTGAGGAAGTGCTCGCCCATCTACAGCCCACCGGGAGCAGCTTTGCTGAGTTTCGCAGCGTCGGAATTATCAAGCCCGACGACCTCACTTTCGTGCCGTTCTATCGTGTCTACGAGGAGCAATACGCCGTCTATTTTCCTCTAAACACGGTCGAGCAGTGGACCCGGCGCGAAACGGAAATCCGCACCGAGCATGAGGCTCGACAAAGGCTGGAGGCCAGCACGCTCGACTCGATTACTCCCGGTTACCAACAGCCTGAAGTCGAGCACGGCCTGTGCAGCGAAGGGAGCGAAATCGAAGACTTTGCCGACCGCAAGTGCCGGCTCGCGCGCGACGGCGGTTGGTTCTCCTACGAGGTTACAACGGACCCCGCCGAACCAGTTGCCCTGATCGTCACTTATTGGGGTGGCGTCTGGCATTTGCGCATCTTCGACATCCTGATCGACGGCGAAAAACTGGTAACCCAGCGCCTGCTTACCAACCGGCCCGGCGACTTCTTTGACAAAGTCTACAATATCCCGCCGGCACTGACCGTTGGAAGAAGCAAAATCACTGTACGCTTTCAGTCCCGCCCGGAGGATATCGCAGGCGGCATCTTCGGCCTCCGCCTGATGCGCGGAAGCGCTGTAAAAAGCACTTCGTAATCGCATCAGAAAAGCGAACTGATGTTCGCATTCCTCCGCGGGTCCACTTTCAGATGAGGTCTCAAGGATTGCCTTCAGCCTGCGCGACGCTCTGCTCCTGGCGAACTACTTTGCCATCGCGGGATTCAACAATGGTTACTCCGATATTCTTGCCCTGTTCGATATCATGTATCTCCAGATCCTGCGAGCGGCCGTCCGTTAGCTCGACATGGAGTTTGTCAGGGCCAAGGGCTTCCGCGGATTTCACAACGGGCGCCGTTTCGTATGGTTCGATCAAAGTGAGGAAACGGGCTTCCGATTGATCCGCCACTCGAATCGCGTACACCTTCCGCCGTTGCGCTTCCGGTCCCGGAGGGTAGTCGCTCCCGAGCACGGCCTTCAATCGCGTGGCGTGAAGTCCGGTCAGGTCCAGATGAATTAGCCCCGGATGGCTGGAATCCTTCGGTTCGGCGGGAACTCCCTGCTGGTACTCATTGCCGGCAATTTTGATGGGCCCGCCAAGGTAATCGTGCGCGGGATCCCTGGTCGTGACGATATTATCCATTGTTACGGGCAGCGCGGATAGTGGGATTTCCTTTCCGTCGGAGGTTTCAATGCGTGCGTTGGCCCAGAATAAGGTCGGCCTCTTGGAGAGCTCGGTCGAGGTTTCCAACTCCAATTGTTTCACACCGCTGAGCGGCAGATCGATATCGGCTTGACCCAATATCCATGCGCCGAATTTTCCCTGGGCCAGCGTCTTTCCGTCTCCGCGGACGCTGTAATAGAGCCGCTTCTCGACATCGTGCTGCTCGGGAGCCGTGGCCACCATGATCTGCTGCGATTGCGGCCAGAGGGAATGAACATCCAGGTTCAGTACCCCATTTTCATTGGCTACGGAACGCGAACCCTCGTTGTCCTCGCCCGGGCCCCAGCGTTCTTGAAAGCGGGCAACCGCGGGTGCGTGGACCGAGTACCAATCACAATCCGTGACAAACTGACCGCCGCTCAGAGGGTCGGTGGTCCATTGCGCGTCATGCTTGAGGAATTGCTTTTGCGGCGCGTTCAGTCCTTCGAATCCCTTGATCTGGAGAAGGCTTTCAAAAGTATGCGGATTCGTGCCCTTGAGATAGTCGGCAAGCACCACATAGTCATCGGTCACCACCATAAGCCTGCGCTGAAGCACCGGCTCCGTGTAGCCTGTCACCGCGCCATACGCGGGTGGGTGTGGTGGAATCGGTACGAACCGGCCTTCACGCCACGTCTTCTCCGCAAAGGTATTCACCGGCACATAGTCGTAGACCATGCCGCCATAGGGAGGATACGACCACCGCGCAGTGGTCTGGACCGCCGCCGCCTGCATCATCGTGCCGCTGTAAAATAGCAACCGTTGCCCCGGGGTGGCCTCCTGCATCTTCTCGTCCACCACGACCATGTTATGATTTTCGGAGGTCTGCGTGTAAAACTTGTACATGAACGGCTCGTAAACGTAGAAGACCGACTCGGGATTCCAGAAGCTGCGTCCGTATCGCATCAGAGAGAGCAGATCAGTGCGGTCGTAATGGCCGTGCGCCCAGCCATGTGTGCCGTAGTGCAGGACTGCCTGTATCTGTTCGCGAATCGGGCGGTTTGGTGTCTGGGAGCGCAGCATCGCCAGGCCGACATTATCCGCATAAGCGGAGTCGCGATATTGCTGCGGGGTATTCTCCGGTAAGTCCGGGACACTGTACAGGAGGTCCCGGTGGCCGTCGCCCAGCTTGATCATCGCCGCATAACGGGGGTTCCTGAATACATTATAAGCGAGCTCAAAAGGCTGGCCTCCGACTTCTGTGCGGTAGCCCGTAACCTTGTTTTCGGTCGAGTCATTCACGCCGAACATGACACCGCGGTAGTCGATGAAAGGGAGCATGCTATTCCAGAGATCCGTGATCGTGCGATAAGTGCGGCGCAGCGGTCCGACGACAGTGGGGTCCATCCCGAAGGGCCGGTCTGTCTGCCCGGGAGATACGACCCCGCCGCTCAGCTCCGGCGCCAGCATCACCATCGGTGAGTAACTGGCGGGCACCCACATATCGGCAAAATTTACCCCGAAGGGCCGCCATGCCAGCGCAGCCTGCGTAAACTCGCTTGCGCACCACAGGTTGTAACTAATCGAACATTCATACCACCAGCCGTCATCCATGGTCCCCTTTGCCAGTTGATCCTTGATCCCTGATGGTCCGGAGAAGAATCGATCCGCGGATACCAGGTCCTGCATTGCCAGGGAGCAGTAAAATGCCCCTGTCACCTCGGAAAGATTCCAATTATTGATTGCGCCGCGCCGGTTCTCGCGATCAATCGTCTGCATGAAGATGCGGAAAGTTGCCTCAATCTGCGCCCGGTCCGCATCGTTGAGGACGCCGGAATCCAGGATCATGTCATAAGCCATTGCCAGGTGCTGGAAGAAATGGCCCTCCTGCACCAGGCTTTGGTTGCAACCACGCAGTGTTATTGGATAACCGTCGCCCGGGTCCGACAGCCGGCGGAGAAAAAGGGCAACCTTCTGGGCGGAACTTTTGTCTCCGGTAAGTTGCCAGGTGTATGCGCATGCCAGGAGGCCGTTTTCACTATCCGTGTGGAAAAGGTAGGGCCCCATCGTGTCATTCGGATCGTTCGTTGGCGGTTTTGCCACTTCAGGCACTGCCCACGCCTGCGCGGTTTTGACGTAGGCTTCCTGGGCCTCTTTTGCCCATGGATATTTCGTCACTTTATTCCTTATCTCGGTCCAACCCGCCGGCGTTTCCGTGATGTAAGGATGTTGGAGCAGCGAGACGGTGACGAACGGGAGCGTTTCCGCCGCGGCTGCATCGCCGTTTGCGATTGCTTGCAAAGTCTGTTCCTCATGGCCGCCGGCCGGCACTCTGTCCGATACCCTTACACTTACTGTGCATGTTTTGCTTTCTCCCGGCGCCAGTTCCAGCGTGGAGGGCGTGACAGCCGGCTCCATGACTTCCCAACCATGGCGGATGAAGGAGAGCGATACTGCTTCAGGCTGCGCTGTGCAATTGCTCACAATGACAGGGTACACCGCCAGTTGGCCCCTCGCGGCGGACTTACCCCGGATGGCGCACTCGAGCGAGACTGCCGGCGCCTTGATGAGGCTGACATTGCCCAGTGTCAGTTCCGCCGCCGGCTTGCCATCTTGAAATCGGGCGGTAATCGTCAATTGCTTGACGAAAGTCAGCGGTGACGTCCGGATTTGTTGAAATTGAAAAGCGCTCCAGGGAAGGGTGACGGTATGCCATCCGTCACCGGCGATATTGACGGTGCTCGCAATTGGTTTTCCAATCCCTCCGCCCGGCGACGCCGGGGAGAAAGCGGCGGTCAGCATAACCATGCGATCAGCCGGGAGCTTGATCTGAAGCCTGAGGCCGTAGAATTCATTCCAATCCGCAGTGCCGTCGTTTTCCACACGGAATCCATGTTTGTAAAAGCCTTTCGGGCCATCCGGATAGCGGAAAGTGACTCCGTCCGGCGGGGATTGGATGAGCGCCCCGTCCGGCCCCGGCGTCACTCCGGCCCATTGCTCCCAGTGGTCTCCTCCCAGGTTCTGTACCGGCGGAGTAACACTTGCTACTTGCGCCGCCAACTGGGTCGCAGCCAGTAGCAAAAGACTAATGCAGGCCAATGGGCGAATCATGAATGCGGGTTCCCGTTACTTAATCAGGCAAAAGGTGCGCTCTACCGGGGTGGCGGTCTTGAGGCGCGTCCCTGTCGCGCGTCCCCATTGCCATGCCACCACCGTGACCTTTACGGGATACTTCGCGCGAGGCGGGATGGGAGTGAAGATCAGGATATCCCCATTGATCTCCGCCGGACCCTCACGTACATAGTAAGAGACTGTCGCCCCCGAATCCGATGTGGCGGCAAGCCTTACACGGGTCGCGCCGGCGGCCTGGTCTGGAATTGCCGGAAATGTAATATGCTGGTCGGTGCCGCTCGTGTTGGGTTTGATCCTCATCAGGGCCTGCTGGAGGATGCTCTTGTAATGGCCGTCCCCCGCCTGGGTGGCGAGGAGCCAGATATCATTGGCACGCCGGTCCACCGTGGAGGCGGTGCGATTCAGGCTGATGGCAAAGGTATCATCGTCGATTTGCCTCACCGGACCCGTGATGCGAGAAAGCGTAATTGGGCCGCCGCCTGTGGCGTGCCCCAGCGGACTTCCCACGGGCAGCCCGGTCCAGCGACTCAGGTTTGGTGACCCGGCTTCAACCGTGTCAAGGAAGGTGCCGGACAATTTAAATGTCATCCCGTCCGCCATCGGCTCGAAGCGCAACGCAACCTGGTTATGAGTATTAGTCTGCGGTACGGTCTTCCCATCCTGCACGAATCCGAGAAGCTGCGGCCCCTTGCCGATTTGATCCGCGCGATAATCCTGGATGGCAAGCGCCATCTCCTTGTCAAAAGCCCAGAATGCCTGTTGCGGATCGCCCTTGTAACTGGAGTAGGGAGCGGGCGCAATCCCCCGTGGCTGATTGAGATACCAGCGTTCCACGAGCCAGCCGTCCTTTGGATTCACCGGCTTCAATACAGGCGCTTTGCCATCGGCGATGTCATTGGGAAGGCGCTGTTCCGCGCTCTTGCGGATAAACATGACGAGAAATTGGATCAGCTCCTTCGAGACATCAAAGTGGCCCCGCCCGGGCTCGGCGAGAACGGCAAGGGGAGTGGCGGGATGTTCGGCGCGGAATTTGACAGCAGGCGCCAGCCTTCCCTCGAGCCACTCGTACTCGCCCATTATCATCAAGCCAGGAATGCCGTCGATGCTCCGCTTGCCCCAGTCCGGATTCGGATGACCGCTCCCGGTCATGTTAGTAAGTGGGGCGTCGCCATGTACGGACAGGATCGCCAGGGTGCGTCCCGGGTTCCATGCCGCGAAGTTCCACGGGAAAGAAGCAGCCGCAGAGTGTCCCATGGGTATGACGGGAGCATAATCCAGCTCTGCGTATCCGGACTCATCCGCCAGCGCTTTCATGATGGCGTTAAAGCGATCTCCCGCGCCTTGATCGAACCGGAATACTCCATCGAAAGGCGGCGCCACCCAAACTTCAGCCATGCCGAGGTCTGAAAGCGCCTTGCGAAACTCAGGGTCTTCCAGAATGGTTTCCTCGATCATATTGTGCTGTGCCACAACGACTGCGCGCACCCGGTCGCAGGTGGATGGAATCCACAGGAAGGCGCGGGAGCCGGTCATGCCAGGAGTTTCAACAGACCACTGCCATTCTCCCGCGGCGTTCGCGTGGGTAAGGAGCCTGCAGAGAATCACAGCAAGGGCCGCGAGTCGGAGCCACCGGGAGGATGAATTGTTCCGTGCGATCAAGGTACGTAATGGTGAGGGGAGCACACTAATTATGCAGCAAATGTTTGCCGCCGGGAGGTTTGTCCCAGTTATGCGCATAACTTGGAAAGCTACCCGGCCCGGCTCCATCCGAAACACCCGTCGGCTAGAGCCGGCGCGGCAGGCTGGTGCCATCCACCCACCTGCCCGGGACCAATATCTCCCGATGCAACTCCGGCACGCCTCGGTCATTGTCATGAATCATCGAGATGAGCAGCAGCACTGCCGCGCGGCCGATTTGCTCAGAGTTCTGGTAAATGCCGGAATCGGCATTCCCGTCAAGGAGGCTCATCGTGGCGACGCCGATATCTTCCGGGACCCGGTAGCCGGCGTTCTTGAGCATCGTCACGGCGGTGGGAACGGTGTTGATCACCGCATCCGGCTTCTCTTTCTTCAGCCAGCGGGTCAATTGCGTCATGGTGGCCCGGGGGTCCTTTTCGATGATGCGAAAAATGGGCAGACGTTGCCGCGGTTCCACTCTTTGCTGCGCCATGAGGAAGCCCGCTTCGAACAAGTACCATCTCTGGGAGGCCGGCTCGGCCACGAATCCGATCCGTTCATATCCCAGGCGGCGTGTCTCCTCAAACGCCAGCATCATATTCGCAACCTGGTCCGCCGTGACCACGTGGGTGGCTGGGTTATCGATGGATCGTCCGAACCGGACCACAGAAAAACGCTGCCAATGGAAATCGCCCCATTTTTCGCGCCATTCGTCCATTACGCCTCCGTGAGGTGGCAGGAGGATGCCGTTGATACCGCGGGCGAGAAGGACGGCCTCAATGCGGCTGACGTGCATATCCGCGCAAGCAAACTCCTCGAGTCGATAGCCAAATTTCTCGGCAGTCGCGGTGGCGCCGAGCCAATAGCGCTCGAATTCTCCATGGCTTCGCAACGCCTTGGGATCGGAATAGAAATTGAGCCACGCCAGGGCTGCCTGCACCGGCTTGCTTGCGGATGTCCGTTTAAAGTGCGCCAGGTTGACAGCCGTGGAGTTGGGCCGGTATCCCATTTCAAATGCCGCCGCCTGGATTTGGCTGCGGCGCGCTGGCGTGATTTTGGGGTCGTCACGCAGCGCCATGGACACGGTCGCCTGGGTCAGGCCAAGCGCCTTTGCGACGTCGCTTTGAGTGACGGCGCAGTGACGATCGAGTTCTTTCATCCGCTTGCAGGAATAAATGCTGGCAACCGGGTGGCGGAGTCAAGCGACGGTTATACGGTTAACTGACAAACTGGTTCACCGCCTGCCCGATCAGGGAAAAATGGAAAACATTCGGAATTTATTCGCATAAACTACGCCCGCCTTTTGACCGGTGCAATATGCGGCTACAGATTCTCAAAGAGGCAGGCCGCAAACCAGCTACCCCCCTGACAAATTACCCCGGCCATCGTGCCGCCTTTTTTGGGGAGGCGCGGCGGCGCCTTCAGTCGATTGTTCTCCCACCCCCATGCAACCGTTCTGTCTTCCAACCGATAAACTGACTTCCGGAAACCGTGGCCGGAGGTTTCTCCTCCTGCTTTCGGCAATTCTGATGGCCTGCTGTTGGAACGCACCTTCAGCGCTGGCAGGCAATGGCACCTGGATCGGAGGCGGCGGCAACACGAATTACAGTAACACGGCCAATTGGTCTGGCGGGACTGTGGCTTCCGGAACGGCCGCAACCGCAACCATCAATGCGTCCGGGTCGATCTATATCGACGCAAGTCAAACCATCGGCACCTGGTCGGCTGCCTGGAATAACGGGACGAGCCTGAATCTGACCGGCAGCTCGGCCGCATCATTGAGCTTCGCCGTCTCAAGCGGCACACCCCTGTTCAGTACGGCAACTTACTACAGCCGGAACGATTACATTGGAACCCTCAACCTCAGTGGCACGCAGGGAATTTCTTTCAAGACAGCGTCCAATGATTTGGTCCTCCAGGCGGGGTTGGGCTGGGTTGGTTTCTCGGGAACTGTTACCCTCATTAATAACAACAACGACGGCGGGGTCCTATACGCACAGGCAGGCAATGTGTTGCCGGCATTGGATTTGGTAATGACACCCGGCAACGAGACGAACGGCTATGGAAACAGCAAGCTGATCCTTGGCGGCTCGACGAGCCAGACCATCGGCGCGCTGATCAGTGCCAATACGACGGATAATACCGCCTATATCTCGATGTACGACGGAAGCGCCAGCCTTGGCAGCGCCGGTACGCCGCTGGGCACCAATGTCACGGGCCCTGCCGTGTTGACCATCGGCGCGGATAACCACAGCGGCACCTATGCGGGTGTCATTGGCAAAGGATACAATAACTCAGGAAATGCGGTCTACACCTCCGCAAACGCCGCCAATCTTTCGATCTTGAAGGCTGGCACTGGGACGGAAATTCTGTCCGGTTCGTTATTTTATACCGGGACGACCGCGGTCGCGGCGGGCAGCCTGCTGATCAATGGTACCCAAACGGGCGGCGGGGCCTATACAGTGAGCAGCGGCGGGACACTGGGTGGTACTGGCACGATTACTCCCGTGGATACCACCGGCACTTTGGTGATGATTAGCGTACAGAGCGGAGGGGTGCTGCGCCCGGGCAGCGGTGGCACTGGCGCATTGACGTTGAGCGGTACGGCATCGCTCTCGCCCATCCTTGCATTTGCCAGCGGCGCAACGGCGACATTCGATCTCAGCGCCGGCCTTGGAAACGGCAAGGCCATCATCGTGGGCGGAACGGCGGCGACCGATGTCACCTTTGATAACACCGTCCTTAATTTTAACGACCTGACATCCGGGAATCTCGGTGCCGGACAATACATCTTGTTTCAAGGCGACTCGAATACCGGCTACGGAGGGCTCACCGTCAGCGGCAGCGGTTATATTACAGGCGGCCTCACCATTGGCAGCGGATTGTCGGCATATCCGTCGTCCACTTTGCAATTGGTGGGAAACAACATCGTGCTGAATGTCGTGCTGCCTCCGCCCGGCGCGCCCACCGGGCTCGCGGTAACGGGAACCGCCGGTGGCGTGGGCCTGGCGTGGTCTCCATCGTCCGGTGCGTCGGCTTATGCAGTTCAGCGATCCACGTCCAACGGCACCGGGTTCGCGACGATCGCAACGGTATCCGGTACGACCTATACGGACCGGAGCTTTGTCACCGGCACGACTTATTATTATGTAGTCTCCGCCTCCAATCTGTACGGCACAAGCGGCAACAGCAACCAGGTGAGCGCGACACCGGTGAGCACCAGCGGCACATGGACTGGCGGTACCGGGACCTACTCGGGGACGACAAATTGGAGCAACGGGATCGTAGCGTCCGGCGTGGGGACGACGATGACCATCGCCGCGGCAGGTACGATCAACGTGGATACAAACGTCACCCTGGGCAATATCGCGGCAACATGGAACAACGGAACCAGCCTGGTGCTCAGCGGAGCCGCGGGGGGTTCGTTGAATTTCTCCAATATCAGCGGCACGCCAGTGCTGAGCACGGCAACGTATTACAGCCGTAATGATTATCTATCGGGCATCAATCTCTCCGGCACGCAGGGCCTCTCGATCAATACTTCATCCAATGTTCTGGTACTGCAGACCGGCGTTACATGGAGTGGATTCTCCGGCGGACTGTTGCTCTTCAATTACAACAACGACGGCGGCGCTATTTACGCCCAGGGCAACAATGTTCTGCCGCCCACAGACCTGACCTTGACCCCGGGAAATGAAACCAACGGGTATGGCAACACGAAGGTGATCCTGAACGGGCTGACAGCCGAATCCATTGGTGCGTTGAACAGCACTACTACTGCGGATAATACGGCGTATATTTCCAGTTATGCCGCGGGCGATATCGGGAGCGGAGGAACGCCCTCCGGAACCAATACCGTGGGCCTCGCGACATTAACCATTGGCGTCACCAATGACAGCGGCGTCTATGCGGGGAACATTGGGGAAGGCTTTGTGAGCGGGGGTTCCGTGGATGCCAGCGCCACGGCCGCGAACCTGGCCATCGTGAAGAATGGATCGGGCACGCAGGTCTTCGCAGGCTTTCTCGATTATACCGGCACCACCACGGTGAACGCCGGTACGCTGTTGATTACCGGTACCGATTCCGCGCTCGCCATCTCGGGCACGGCAACTGGTGCCTATGTCGTGAATTCCGGCGGCGCCCTCGGCGGGACAGGGGTGATCCGGCCCGCAAGCAGCGCAGGTTCCAATCCGATGCTTGTCATTTCCGGGACGCTCGCCCCGGGGAATCCGTCGCAAAATGGCGGAGTTGGCACGCTGACACTGGACGGAGCGAATTCGTCGGAGCCATTGCTGCAGTTTGCTTCGGGTGGCGTGCTGAGTTATGTCCTCGGTGCGGGCGGCACGGGCAGCGCGGTGGACATCGCCAACAGCCAGGCGGGAGATGTGATTTTTAACAACAACACGATCAACTTCAATGATCCGACATCGGGTTCGCTGACCTCCGGGACGTACGTGTTGTTTCAGGGAAACAGCGGCGGTGTATATACGGGACTTACAACCAACGGAAGCAATGTGATCACCGCCGGGCTAAGCATCGGCAGCGGGCTTTCCAATTATCCCGGCTCAACTCTCGCGGTGGCCGGCAATAACATTGTCCTCATTTTAGCCCCATCCATTGTCGCCGGCACGCCGAGCGGTGTGACCGTTTCTTCATCCGGCACCCAGGTAACGGTAAGCTGGACCGCTTCCGCCAATGCCATCTCGTACACCATTTATCGCAGTACGACGCCGGACGGGACCTACTCCAGCATCGGCACCTCCGGCACGACCAGCTATGTGGATACCACCTCTTCCAATGGGACGACCTATTACTATGAAGTGACGGCATCCAATGGCTCGGTGCAAAGCCCGGCCTCCGGCGCCGTCTCCGTGACCCCGTTGAACATCAATACCATCTCCGTTGTCGGCGTGCATCTCAGGGCTTACAACACGTATGGGATGGCGGTCTCGGATACTGCGGGAGTGGTTCATGTGCCCTACTGGAATAACTTCCTGGGGCCGGTGGTACAGGGGGAGACGACCGCCATATCTTCGCTGACAAACCAATTTGGAGTGGTGGTTCCGGGGCTGTCCGCATCATGGACGGCGGGAAATACCGGCGGTTCCTACAACAGCAGCGGCACCATCGAGACCGGCAGCGATGCAGTGACCGTGCCCCCTGCGACCAATGATGTGAACCTCTATGCGAGCGTCTTTGACCAGTGGACGACCACTCCCAGCACGCTCAGCATCGCGGGCATCCCATATTCGAGCTTCGACTTGATCGTGTATGTGTACGATGGCGGATCCAGCCGGGGAGGGAGTGTTACAGTTGGTGCCACGACTTATTATATCCGCGGGGGAGCGGGCATGCCTGTGACCAGCGGCTCAGGGTATGTCCAATCAGATGACACCACGCTCGGCGCGGGCACGAATGTCGAGGAGGGCAACTACGTGCGGTTCAGCGGACTATCCGGTAGCAGCGTCAGTGCGACCTTCGTTGCGCAAGCCATGGGCGACAGCACCGAGCGGCTGAAAGTGTCGGGATTCCAGATCGTCAGCCACGATGCCGTTTCATTGCCGATCCAGGCGCCAGCCGCCCCCGCCGGGTTGTCGGCGATTTCCAGCAATCAGGAAATCGGATTAAACTGGAGCGCATCGCCAACGGCCACATGGTACAATATCTATCGCGGCACGTCGCCCGGCTCTTATACTTTGTTAACGGGAGGTTCCGTGACCGCGCCGATCACCAGCTATGCGGATGTGGCCGTGACAAACGGCACCACTTATTACTATGCCGTCTCCGCAGTCAATAGCGTGGGGGAGGGGGCGCAATCAACCGGGACGGTGAGCGCGACGCCGGCGATGCCTTCATTCACCTTGCCGCAGCGCACGGTTTACCAATGGTCATTGCCGATGGCGCCGTTTTATACCGGTACTGCCGGCACCTACTGGCCTTATGACTCGCAACGCCGCGCTTATCTCTGGATTCCGCCCGCATGCACCAAGGTGCAGGGGGTGGTGGTGGGGCTGCATAACATGCTCGAGAAGCCTCTGTTTGACGATCCATCCATTCGGCAGGCCTGTACGAATGCGAACCTTGCAATTCTGTTCATTGCGCCGGGAGACGCGGGCGTGTGGACGCCGAATGGAGTTGGCAATTATACCTCAGTAGTGCCGGCAAGCACCGCGATCACCCTGGATCCCGATAACTACGAAAGCCAGGATATCGTCAGTGGCAGCACTCACTATACCACGGATATCAACCCGGCCACAGGTACCCGCTTCGCGAATCAATCCGAAGAGGCCGGGGCGGAATTGGCGCAATTGCTCACGAAATTCGCAACGCTGAGCGGTTACCCTGAATTACAATATGCACCGGTGCTGCTTACCGATCATTCGGCCGGAAGCACATTTTGCTGGGTTCGCACGGTTCCATCCTCGGCCGCGCTCACCGGGCGTGTATTTGCGATATTGCCGAACAAAGGGACTTACCCAGGCAATATCTCGAATCTGTTAGGCATCCCGATTTTCCATGTATCATCGGAATGGCAGGAAATCAGTGACTGGGGGAATACATGGGAGGTCGGTGATGCGCCCAGCTTGCGCGCTCTTCGCGGCGGAGGCACCAATTGTCTCATCGGGGAGTGTGTCCAACCGGGCACGGGCCACTATGAATACGCGCCGGAGCAGGCAACGCCCCTGGCCGACTTTATCCAGGCCGCGGCGGCAGAGCGGATTCCTGCGAATTGGCAACCCCCCGGCTACCCGACATTGAATAGCATCGATCCAACCACCGGATGGGTCGTTGATGTGCGGACCATGGGCTCGGGCACGTGTCAGGCGGTTTCATACAATAGCTGGGTGGCCGCGGGGAATGATCCGCTGCGTGCTTATTGGTATCCTGACGAAACCACCGCCCAGGATGTGTGCAATACTGCAAATGCAGGCTTCTCGAAAAAGCCGCAGATGATCAGTGCCTTCTCCAATCTCACAGGTACGGCGCCGGCCCCGCTTGGTTCGCTCAACAGCGCAGGCACGATCGGTGTTGGATATGTCCCTTATAGTCCGACTTTGGAATCCGACGGTGTCACATTCCAGGTGCGGGCGGCATCAGTGAACCAATCGCCGATCGCGCGCCTCAACAATGGTAATGCAATGGGAATCGCAACCGGCCCAATCTTATTCCGGGCAAATGGTAGTGGATCGCTGAAACAAACCGGAGCCAATACTTTCCAGGTCTGGCTGGATCGTGAAAGCGTGACCAAAGGGGGCCAGCCGTGGGAGCCGTTCATCCTATGTTATCAACCGGGCGACAGCCAGTATCGAAGCGCCTATCGTCCCATCCAGGTGCTCACTTCCGTCCCTGTCAATCTCATCAGCGGCAGCACCCAGACAATTACGTTCCCTACGTTGCCGAATGTGACCGGCACGAATCTGCAACAGATTACCCTCAGTGGATCGCTCGCGGCGACGGCCAGCTCCGGCCTGCCCGTACAATATTGGGTGGCATCCGGACCATACCGGAATGATGAGAACAACAGTAACGTGCTCATACCCGATACCGTTCCGGCGAATGCCAGTTTCCCGATGCCGGTAATCATTGGCGCATGGCAATGGGGCCGGCCGTCATCCGTAGGTTCGGCGGTTCAATCGGCAACTCCCGTGTTCCAGACTTTCTGGATTAATCAGACTGCGCTTAATAATTGGCGTCACGCCTACTTTGGCACCTACAATAATTCAGGCAGTGCCGCCGATACTGCAAGCCCTGCGGGTGACGGGATTTCAAATCTCATCAAATACGCAACCGGGCTTTCACCACTGGCGGCGAGCGGTACTCCGCCCGCTGTGATGGGAAGTACCAGTTCTGGGAGCATGAATTACCTTACCGTGACCTTTAATCAGATCGCCGATCCCGCATTGACATATACCGTCGAGGCTACCAGCGACCCGGCGGGAACATGGTCGTCGATATGGTCCAGCACGGGAGCGGCAAATGTCGCTGGCAGCGTCACGGTCCAGGATACGGCACCCATTGGCCAGCAGTCTCAGCGATTCCTGCGGTTACGAGTCTCCTATTAGACGGCGGTTTCGGCGAGGAGGGGATTGGACGGGAAGAATGGAAGTTATGCGCATAAGCAGAAAACGACTTTCACACGATAAAGATATTTTTATGTTCATAAACAACCCCACCCTCCATGAACACCTCTCATTTATCCAAACTCATTCTCTCGAGCGCAGCCTTTGCTTTCCTGGCAATTCCCAAACACGGCAATGCCGCTTCCGGAACATGGATTGGTGGCGGCACGTCTGACTTTTACAGCAACACCACGAATTGGAGTGGCGGCATCGTGGCCAGCGGTACGGACGCCACGGCGACCCTGCCCGCGTCTAACTCCATCTACCTCGATGCAAACCAGACGATTGGTAACATCACCGCGAGCATGAGTGCGGCCTATTGGTATGTGGACTTTCATGGCTCGACATCAGACATTCTGACATTCGCAACATCCAGCGGCACTCCAACGATGAATTTGGCCAATTATTATTTTGGCCGATTCGACTGGGGGACGATGACCATAGCCGGCAACCAGGGGTTGAACATCGGCACTGGGTATAACACACTCGTACTTCAACCGAGCCTGAGCTGGACGGCGACCGGGACGCTTGCCTATTACCAACCGGGGAGCGACCCCAACAACGTATTCGCGAAAGGGAATAACGTCCTCCCCTCCACGATGGACCTTAACGTAACCGGGGGCAGTGCGGGTTCGCTGACAGAAATTAATGGCGGCACCACGCAGACGATTGGCGCCTTGACCGGCAACAGCCTGGATTACATCGCGACTTACTCCAGCGGGAGCGGCCTGCGCGCCGATCCGGGTGGCACCAATGGGACAACCTCGGCGGCTACTTTGCAGATCGGGAACACCAATAGCAGCGGAACCTACGGAGGGACGCTCGGGCAATTATCCTCCAGCGACACATCAGATGCATCCGCGGAGGCCATTAACGTCGCAAAGCTTGGCACCGGTACACAGACCCTCTCAGGCATTATAAATAGCACCGGCAGCCTGACAGTGAGCAGCGGGATCATGCAACTGAGCGGCGCAACGCTCGATGTAACGGGAGCCACAAATGTTAACAGTGGCGGCACCTTGGAAATCACCGGCATTGATACCGAGACCGCGGGTAGCGAAGGCCGGATCTTCGTCAACGGCGGCGGCACGATTACGGGAATGGGTACCCTCAAGCTTTCCGATACGACCAACAGCCTTACCGGCCTGAGCATCTTTGGTAATGTGTCGCCCGGTGTCGGCAATACCATCGGGACGCTGACGTTCGATCGTACGAATAGCGACCGGGCGGCGGTGGCGTTTGAGACTGGCGGATCGTTCACCATGAAACTTGGGCTCGGCCTTACTTCGGATGAAATCGCCTTCACCGATGCGCAGGCGAGCGACGTGTTCTTTAACAATAACACGATCAACTTTGACGATCTGACGAACGGACTGCTTGGCGACGGGCAGTACGTCCTGTTCAGCGCTGACTCGGCCAATGCGTTTGACGAAGGCATGTACAGCGCGCTGAGGACGAATGGCAGCGGGTATGTGACGGCTGGACTCACCATCGGCACCGGGCTCAGTGCCTATCCTGGCTCAAACCTGCAATTAGTGGGCAACAATATTGTCCTGAATGTGGTTCCCGAGCCGAACACCTGGGGTCTTATCGTGTGGGGGGTCGGGATGTTGGGCGTCTGGCAGCGCACCCGGCGGCGCAGGCGCTAGGGCGGGCTGCGTGAAAACCGCCGACCATCGGTGCATGGGCAGTCGGAATAAGATAGTGTCCGATTCCCGGCGCGATCGCTTGGAGATTGGCCTGTTCAGTCGTGCGCTCCGTGCTTCCGCAGCAGTTCCAGCACAACCTTTTCCTGATGCTGGCCCGCCTCCTCTTCACGCAAGGGCGTGGCGCCGGCTTTATTCGTTGCATTCACATCGGCGTTTTGATCGATCAGCAATTCCGCCACATCGGCATGCCCGTAAGCCGCAGCGAGGTGCAGCGGTGTCTCCCCGCGGTTATCCCTGGCATTCACTGCCGCCCTATGGGCAAGCAATGATTTCGCCACGTCCGCGTGCCCATAGACCGCCGCATAGTGCAGCGGCGTAGCCCCATTTGCATTCACGGCATTAACATCCGCCGCATTCGATATGAGCAGATCCAGCACATCTTCGTGTCCATATATGGCCGCATAGTGCAACGGCGTCGCCCCGAGGTTATCCCTCTCATCCACCGTGGCTTTCGCCATCACCAGCATTCGAGCCATCTCCTCGTGCCCACTCAATGCTGCAGCGTGCAGCGCGGTCTCCCCATTTTGATCGCGCGCATTTACATTCACCTTCGCGGCGAGCAGCAACTCTGCGACCTCCATTTGGTCATTCAATACCGCGATCTGCAATGGCGTCTCGCCAGCCGTGTCCCGTGCATTTACATCCGCATTTTGGGCGAGAAGCAATTCTACGACCTCTTTCCGGCCCTTGTCCGCCGCCCACAGCAATGCAGTCCAGCCATATTGGTCCGTACTGGAGACCAATTGCGGATTTTTATGAAGCAGGGCCTTTACTTTGGCGATATTCCCGTCTCTGGCCGCGATTTGAATATCACCGGCCATCGCGGTAGCGCTAAAGGCGACCAGCAGAAGGGCGATGGAGGAGATGCGCTGGTTAAAGGTGCCACTGGTCGACGTCACGGTATGTTCCCGGCAGGCGTCGCGATGACAATGTAAGTGGCCTGGCGCAGGTTCGGGTCGGCTCCCGGTAGCGCCGGGTTGCCGGTGAATACGTTCATCAGCGTGCCGCTCGAGGAATACTCGTCGATGTCACTCGTGTGGTTATTGACGACAAAGAGGTCGCCTGAGCTGTCGAAGGCAAGACCCACAGGATTGTAGAGCCCTTGCGGGTTGGTGGGATTGCCGGGGTTGCCATTGCTGATGAAGACCGAGGCGGCGCCGGAAGGCGTGATCTTCTCGACCGTGTCGGTCCCGTAACTGGCCACATACAGGTTGCCGCTGGCATCGAAGGCCAGGCCCTGGAGCTGGTTGACGACCGTCCCGGTGGTATCCTGGTAGAAGGTCGTCATGACGCCCGCAGGCGTGATCTTCCTGATGGAGTTATCCCCCTGGTTGCTGACGTAGATATTGCCGTCGGGTCCCACGGCGATGCCCTGCGGATTGCTGAGCCCGCTCGTGACAAGGTAGGATTGCGCCCCGGAGGGCGTGATCTTCAAAATCGAATTGTTGCCGTTGGTGACAATGTAAAGATTACTCGATGCGTCGCAGGCCATTCCCTCCGGGTGGTTGGTGCCGAGGGCGAAGTTCTGGATAAAAGCGCCGCTCGGGGCAAACTTGGTGATGTTGCCATTGCCATTATTGCCGACGTAAAGATTGCCTTGGGCATCGAGCGCGAGGCCGTTGGGGTACCACGTATCCACCTTGGTATTCGGTAGATTTCCGATGTCCGTGTTTACCGCGGCGAGTCCGCTCGAGCTGTACTCTTCAACGTAGTTATCTGAGTTGTTGTACGCGATATAGAGCACGGAGGCCTGTGCTGATGGCGCTTGAACCCCGAGAACCAATGTGGCGCTGCCGGTGCCGCTGGCGTTCGCAGCGCTGATCGTGACACTGCTGGTGCCGGTGGCTGACGCCGTGCCGCTAATGACACCTGACACGGAGTTGATGTTCAGCCCGGCAGGCAAACCGCTCGCGCCGAAGCTCCCCGGCGCATTGCTGGCAGCGATCTGATAAGTAAATGGCGTCCCCGTGAAAGCAGTCGCGGTTAGCGAGCTCGTGATTACCGGCGGAGGCGGCTGCACCGTCAGCACGAGCGTTGCAGTACCCGTACCCGTGGTGGTGGCCGCGCTGATTGTGACGTTGCTGGTCCCTGAGGTCGTCGCGGTACCGCTAATGAGGCCCGTTGCGGTATTTACCGTGAGTCCGGATGGCAACCCGCCTGCGCCGAAACTCGTGGGGTTATTGGTCGCGGTAATTTGGTAACTGAATGGTGAACCCGCCGTGGCGGTCACCGCCAGCGAACTGTTAACGACCGGCGGCGGAATGACAGTCAGGCTCACCGCCTCCGTCTGGCTAAACCCGGTCCCCTGGTCGGTAAAGGTAATGGTCGCCGCATAAGTTCCAGACGCGAGCGCGTTCGCTCCCGAGTTGATCGACGCCGTCACCGTTGCTGAGCCGTTCGCGCTCATTGTCCCGCTCGCCGGCGAGAGAGTCACCCAGCTCTGGTTCGCGGTTGCGCTCCATGCCAGCGGTGCGATCGCCCCGTTATTGGCCAATCCATAGCTGTCGGTGGCCGGAGTAAACGCGCCGCCCACGCCTCCGCTTGCGACGAACGATGTCGTTGTCGAGGATACCGCCAGGTTCTCGGTGGCTGGCTTGATGGCGATATAGTTTTCATCGCGCAGGTTTGGATCGGACCCGGGCAGCGACAGGTTGCCCGTGAAGGTATTGATCAATACCCCCGTCGACGAATACTCATCCAGATAGCTGATGCCGTGCCCCTCGTAGATTTGCCCCGGCACCTGGGTGTGATGGAAATTCGCCACGAAGAGATCCCCATAGCTGTCAAATGCCAGGCCGATCGGATTGTACAGCCCCTGCGGATTGGTCGGATTACTCGGGTTGCCATTGTTCGCAAACTGCGATGCAACCCCCGACGGCGTCACCTCCTCGATGCTGTTGGTATTATAACTCGAGATGTAGAGGTTGCCGTTCGCATCGAAAGCCAGGCCCTCGAGCTGATTAACGACCGTGTAACTCCCGTCCTGGTAGAAGGTGCTCATCACTCCCGATGGCGTGATCTCCTTGACCGAGTTGTCGCCGTCGTTGGAGACATAGATATTTCCATTGGGACCCACAGCGATTCCCTGCGGATTGTTCAATCCAGTGGTGACAAACGGGGTAACAACTCCCGCCGGCGTGATCTTGCTGACGGTGCTACTCCCGGAATCGACGACATACAAGTTCCCGAAGCTATCAAATGCGATCGCTGAGGGCGCGGTGAAGCCGGAGGCGAATATCCCTAGATAAGTTCCATTCGGGCTGAACTTCGTAATAGTGCCTGCCAGTGAACCCGGTCCGTCGTTGGAGACGTACACATTACCCTGGGAATCGAGCGCGATGCCATTGGGGTTCAACGTGTCTGTGTGACAATTGGGCATCGCACCCAGATCGGTGTTGACGCCGCCAGGTCCCGTGGAGCTGTACTCCTCGACGTAATCGTCCCCGTTGCTATAGGCAACATACACGGTTTCGAGCCCCGAACTGCCCGTGGTGGTCGTTGTCGCAGCCGGCGCCATGTTCAGCACCAGGGTCGCGGTCCCCGTGGCAGTCGTTGTCGCCGCGCTAAGGGTGACATTGCTCAAGCTGCTGGCTGCCGCCGTCCCGCTAATAAGCCCGGTCGACGCGTTCACGCTCAGGCCCGAGGGCAGCCCGCTGGCGCCAAAGGTGACCGGACTGGTGGAGGCCGTAATCTGATAGCTGAAGGCGGAGCCCGCCGTGCCCGTGGCTGTGAGCGGGCTGGTGATGGTTGGCGTCGTGATGACCGTCGCCGCATTAACCACCAGGCTTGCACTCTCGTTTTGGCTGTAACCGGTTCCAAGATCGGTGAAAGTGATCGTGGCGGGGTAAGTGCCGGAGGATAGCGCGCTGGCGTTGGCATTGACCGATGCAGTGACCGTCACCGAGCCGGTGGCGCCAAT
>Ga0302319_10000700_pt1 | contig 75190 bp, 63 predicted proteins | sample Bog_T0_2_FD_203319 | JGI IMG/M metagenome (GOLD analysis project Ga0302319, IMG submission 203319) | Peat permafrost microbial communities from Stordalen Mire near Abisko, Sweden - Bog_T0_2 | ecosystem: Environmental > Terrestrial > Soil > Wetlands > Peat | place: Sweden: Abisko, Stordalen Mire...
GCTTCTCGATCAGCCCGCGCAACGCCCGCGCGCCCGTGCCTTTTTTCAGCGCCTGCGCCGCCAGTTCGCGCCGCGCGTCGGGCGTGAATTCCAGTTCCACGCCTTCCATCGCCAGGAGCTTGGCAAACTGCTTGGTCAGCGCGTTCTTCGGTTCGGTGAGAACGGAAATCATCTGGTCCTCGGTCAGTTCCGCGAGCGTCGTGACAATCGGGAGGCGCCCGACGAATTCGGGAATGAAGCCGGCGTTCAACAAATCCTCCGGCTCGATGTGCGACAAAATCTCGTCGCGCACGCCGTGGACGGCCTTGTTCGTCTCGTGCAGCGCGCTGAAACCCAGCGCGTGCCGGCCCAGCCGCCGTTGGATGACTTTTTCCAGGCCGACGAACGCGCCGCCGCAGATGAATAATATGTCCGTCGTGTCCACGCGGATGTATTCCTGCTGCGGATGCTTGCGTCCCCCCTGCGGCGGGACGTTGCAGACCGTGCCTTCGAGGATTTTTAGCAATGCCTGCTGCACGCCTTCCCCGGAAACATCACGCGTGATGGACGCGCTTTCCGACCGGCGCGCGATCTTGTCAATCTCATCAATGTAAACTATGCCGCGTTGCGCGCGCTTCACGTTGTAATCGGAATTTTGCAGGAGCCGCAGAATGATATTCTCCACATCCTCGCCCACGTAACCGGCCTCGGTCAATGTCGTCGCGTCGGCGATGGCGAACGGCACGTCGAGAATTTTTGCCAGCGTGCGCGCGAGCAGGGTTTTGCCGGAACCGGTCGGGCCGATCATCAGGATGTTGCTCTTCTCGATCTCAACGTCGGCATGTTTGTGGTGCAGGCGTGCGGCCGGCTTGACGGGCTGGAAGCCGGTTTCGCCTTTCGCGGCTTCTTCGCTTTCCACCACCGGTTCCGGTTTGATGCGCTTGTAATGATTGTGGACAGCGACCGCGAGGGTCTTCTTCGCCTGTTCCTGCCCGATGCAATAAAGATCAAGCTGGCGCTTGATTTCCGCCGGTTTGGGCACGGTGAACTTCGGCAGCTTCTTCTCGGCCTGCACCTGCAGCTCGCGGTCGAGGACGTTTTTGCAGAGGATGATGCAGTTGTCGCATATGTAAACGCCCGGCCCGGAGATGAGCTTGCGGACTTCCGCGTGCGATTTGCCGCAGAAACTGCACATCGTAAGGTTGGTGGGACGCGCCATTTAAATTAAACTACCACCGAACTTTTCTCCACGCCGGGAATTTCCTTCCGCGACTGCACGACCAAGTCTACGAGGCCGTAGGCCTTCGCCTCCTCGGCGGTCATGAAATTGTCGCGGTCACAGTCCTTCTCCACCTGTTCCACCGGCTTGCCGGTGTGCTTGGAGAGGATGGCGTTCAACGTCTGCTTGAGCTTGAGCATGTGCTTCACCCGGATTTCCACGTCGCTCGCCGGGCCTTCCGCGCCGCCCAGCACCTGATGAATCATGATGTTCGCGTTCGGCAGCGCGTAACGCTTGCCCTTCGTGCCGGCGCACAACAGCACCGCGCCCATGCTCGCCGCCTGACCCACGCAATAGGTGTTCACGTCGCAGGTCATGTATTGAATGGTGTCATAAATCGCCAGCCCCGCCGTGACGCTGCCGCCGGGCGAATTGATGTAGAGATGGATGTCCTTCTTCGGATCGGCCATCTGAAGAAACAGAAGCTGGGCGATGACGACGTTCGCCACAGTGTCATCCACCGGCGTGCCGAGAAAAAGAATGCGGTCCACCAGCAGGCGGGAATAAATGTCCCAGCTCCGCTCGCCGCGCCCGGTCTGCTCCACCACAATCGGAACGAAATAATTTTGCATGGCAAATAACTACTCCATTTTTGGCGCAAGTAAAGTCGTGAAGTTCCAACGACAGATGAAATTGTCGCGCAAAGGATGTGAAGTTTGCGAAGATGATTTATCCTGCGCCGCTTCGCGTCCTTCGCGCGACATCAGGTTTTTCTCGGTGACCTCTGCGCCTCTGTGGCCAAAAACATTTTCCAAATCAACACAAATGCGCTTGCGAAATCCTGCGGCTTCTTGCTCACCCACTGCGTCACCGCGTCCGGCGCGAACCATGCGCCGGTCTCGATTTCATCGGGATGCAGGACGAACGGCCCTTCGTTTTCGCAGCGGTAAACCCAGCAGAATTCCCAGCCCGTTTCCCTGCGCGCGTCAATCTTGAACAGCCGGTGCAGTGGCTGCGACGCCCCCGTCGCAGTTTTGGCCGCGAGTTCCAGCCCGATTTCCTCGCGCACCTCGCGCACTGCGCACGCGTCGTAAGCCTCGCCACTGTCCAGATGGCCGGATGCCGACGAATCCCATTTGCCGGCGGCGATGTCCTTTTTCAGTGAGCGCTTCTGGAGAAACACCTCGCCGCGCGCATTGAACACCAGCACATGCACCGCGCGATGCCACAACCCGCGCGCATGAACCTCGCGCCGCGTGTTCTGCCCGACCACCTCGTCGCGCTCATTGACGATGTCAAAAATTTCTTCGCTCATGCCTTGAATCGCCTCCATGAAGATGACAGTGAATCGCGCGAGGCTTTGTATCCGAGTGGCAAATCTGCCAACTCGGCAAGCGTCGGGTCGATTTCAACAATCTCGGATAAAGCAAGTATCATTGCATCTTCGTCTCGCGCAATGTCGCCTGAATGAAATTGCCACGCCCCATCGTCAGCATCATTGGTCACAAACAAAATAGGCTTCCGTTCTTTTACGACTTGTTCTGTTGTAAATACAGCTACGTTTTGCGGGTCTTCAAATAGCCAATGTAAAATCGCTGACATAATTTAGTTCAAAAGTTTTGTCAGTTGCACGAATTGTTCCAAGCTCAATTTCTCTGCGCGTTCCTGCGGCGAGATTCCTAATTCGGCAAAGGCGGCCGCCAGTTTGTCCGCCGCCCAATCCTGTTTCAACAGTTTCAACATCATCTTGCGCCGCTGCGAGAACGCGCGTTTCACGATCCTCACGAACGCGGCGCGCTGGCCATCGGCCAGCAATGGCTTTGCGCGCCGCAACAAAACCACACACATCGAATCCACGTTTGGCGCGGGGAAAAAGCATTCCGCCGGAATCTTGAAGCTGTCGCGCGTTTCGTAATCGAGCTGGACCAGCAGCGTCAGGATGCCGTAATCATCATCGTCGGCCTGCGCCATGAGCCGCTGCGCGACCTCGAACTGCAGCGTCGTTACCAGGCGCTCTGGTCGCCGGGGTGATTGCGCGAGTTCCACGAGGATCGGCGAGGCGACGGAATACGGCAGATTGGCCACCAGCTTCCAATCGCTCCAGTCGCGCGGCTCACGCTTGAGAAAGGCCAGCGCATCATCATGCAACAAATGAAAGGCCGCGCTCTCGTTTGGCTCGGCCGGCTTTTCTGTCTGCCCGGCCAATGCGTCGGCCAGCAAACCAGGATTTCGTTCTTCCGTGCCGAACCGCTCGCACAAAAAATCCACCAGCCGCGCGTCCATCTCGATGGCCAGAACCTCGCCGGCTTTTTCCAACAGTAATTCCGTGAGCGGCCCCAGCCCGGGGCCGATTTCAAGGATTTTATCCGTTGGTTTGATTTCCGCCGCGTCCACGATGCGGCGGAGCTGGTTGCCGTCGTGCAGAAAATTCTGGCCGAGCGAGCGCGTCAACTGGATGTCACGCTTCGCCAGCAGAGAGCGCATTTCGGTGAGGTTCATTTTTTGAAACCGCGAATCATGAGGATAAAACTTTTTGTAGCTCGGCAACCGCCTTCGTGAGTTGTGCTTTTGTGATTGTGAGCGGCGGCGTGAAGCTGATGACGTTGGCGTGTTCGCCTTCCGGCAGAAAAATGTAGCCACGATGCAACAGCTTTTTGATCGCGGTCAACACTGTTTCAGTCGCAGGCTTGCCGTCCGGCAGATTCAATTCAAGTCCGGCTATCAGACCGAGGCCGCGCGCCTTGACTTTGGACTTTGGACTTTGGACTTTGGACAATTCCGCCATTAAAAATTTTCCGAGCACCGCGCTGCGTTCGCAAAGCTTGAGCCGCTGAATTTCAGAAAATTGCGCCAGCGCCATCGCGCAACCGACGGGATGGCCGAGGAACGTGCTGGTGTGGATCGCCTCGCCGGTCGAGGCCGGCCACGCGGCATCCATCAAATCGGCGCGGCCAACGCACGCGGAAAGCGGAAAGCCGCCGGTCAGCGCCTTGCCGAGACAAATCAAATCGGGAACTACGCCGCTGTGCTCACAGGCAAACCATTTTCCGGTGCGGCCAAAGCCGGTGTAAATTTCGTCGAGAATAAGCAGCGCGCCAAACTCGTTGCAGAGTTTTCGCAGCAGCGGCAGGAATTCCGGCGGCGGAATGTTGATGCCACCGCGCGCCTGGACTGGCTCGACAAGAATCGCCCCAATTTTTTCGCGGCCGAAAATCCGGCGGATGTGTTTTTCAATCTTCGCAAGATGTTCTGGCCTGGTTGGAAATTCCGCAAAACTTCCGAACTCGCGGAGTTGCGACCGAAACGGGCCGCGGAAATGTCCGCGGTGCGTGGCGTTGAGCGCGCCGTAGCCGAGTCCGTGATACGCACCGGCAAACGCGATAACGCCGCGCTTGCCGGTGGCGAGCAGCGCCGTCTTGAGCGCGGATTCAACGGCCTCGAAACCGGAATTGCTGAAAATAGTTTTGCCGGATTTATTGCCGTTGCTCCAGCGCTCGAAAGTGATGCGGCCCAACTCACGCGCCAGCTCGGCCTTGCGCGCGTGCGGATGCACGTCACCCATCGCGTGCAGCAGTTTGGCCATTTGTTTTTGCCCGGCTTTGACGACGTTTGGATTCGCATGTCCGGCGGCGGCGACGCCGAAGGCGGCGGTCAAATCCAGATGCTTTTTCCCTTCCGCATCCCAGACATGAACGCCTTGCGCGCGTTCCCAGACAATCGGCCAGGAACCGTCCGGTTCGGTGAACAGCACGTTGCGCGATTCATATCGGCGCAACAGTTCGATGACTTTTTTGGTTTTACTCATTTCAAACGCCGCGCTGTTCCGGTGGCCAGATGATCTTGTGCTGCTGGATTTGAAAGCGAACCGGCAGCGCGTCGGCGATGATTTTTTCCGCCAAATCCTTTCGCGAAATCGGCGTGAGTCCGGCGGGAACTCTTTTCAGCACCTTGCTCTGCTGCTCCGGCGCGAGCGGATGCACCCAGGAAAACAGCAGCGAGCAAATGGAATCCAGCTTGTGCGCGGCGATCTGCGCTTTCGCCCATTCGTAATCTTCCAGCGTGCCGATGACGAATTTAATTTCGTCGGTGGTTTTCAGGTGCGCGATGTTGGAAAATAAATTTCGGGCGACTTCGCCGCTGCCCGGGCATTTCAAATCCATGATGCGATGCACGCGCGGATCAATTTTTGAGATGTCATGCGCGCCGCTGGTTTCGATGAGCACGGTGAAGCCATCGTCGCAAAGCAATTTCATCAGCGGCAAAGAATTTTTTTGGAGCAGCGGTTCGCCGCCGGTCAGTTCGACCAAAGGCAAATGCGGATGGCGGATGGCGGATGGCGGATTTGAAAACGGTTTCGCGACGAGTTTCACTTCCGCCAAAATTTCCTCGACCGTTTTTTTTTTGCCCTCGGTGAAGGCGTAGGCGGTGTCGCAGTAGGAGCAGCGCAGGTCACAGGCGGTGAGCCGGATGAAAATGCAGGGTAGGCCGGCGAAGGTGCTTTCGCCTTGCAGGCTCAAATAGATTTCGTTGACAACGAGCGTGTCGGACATCGTGTCAAAAATAACGGAAGGGCAGGAATTAAACAGATTTTTCAGCACGCAAAGCGATTCGGGAATTGAGACGTATGGCATATTGAAACCGGCCGGCAGTCTTTTCCTGTGAGGGTGCCGGATGAAATTTTTTGCCTGATTTTCCGCCAGTTTATTTGCTTTTCGGCAAAATTTTCCACGCCAAAAAAACTGTAAAAAACAATTTTTATATGTGCTTTAGCGCGGCGCTGTGCCGCCGAATAGGAGGCGATGAAACGCGTCACCATCGCGCGGTTGTGGTCCTTGATCGGGGTCGGTTTTGTGCTGGCTGGCGGGCGGGCGCTGCCATCGGATTTGGACACCGTCGGCGCAACGCTGTTGCAGGGGCTGGTCACTAATCTTGATGGCTCGGGCATCGCGGTGCTCCAGCCGGAGGCGGGTGCTGGCACCGCGACCAACTGGCAGGTGGATCCGAGCGTGCTGGGCCAGCCCGGTGCGGCGTTCACTTATTCAGCCAGTGCCGGTTCGACAAACCGGTTTCCAAATTCGCTGGGGGCCAGTTCTGGTCACGCCGGCGCGGTGGCTGAAAATTTTCACGCTGTCGCTGCGGGCGCACCGCGTCTGGACAATTGCGAGGCGAACTATTTTTACAGTTTCGTGGTTGAGCCGCTGGCCGCAAAGTTTGCCGATCCGCTGGCCAACCAGAGTTTCACCTTTGGCAATGTCAGCGTCAGTTCACAGCAGGCGATCGACTGGAACTTCGACAATTACGCATCGCAATACAACACGCTGTTCATCTCGGCGGCCAACAATGGTGGCGCGGTCAGTCCGCCGGGCACCAGTTATAACTGCATCGGGGTCGGAGCTTACGGCGGTTCTTCCAGTGTCGGGCCGACGATTGACAACGGCCGGGCCAAGCCGGATCTCACCGCGCCCGGCAGCTCCACCAGTTTTTCCACGCCGCTGGTGACCGGCGCGGCGGCGTTGCTGCAACAGGCCGGCCTGCGCGGCGATGGCGGCGACACCAACTCCGCCGTGGACATGCGCGTGACCAAGGCGCTGCTGTTGAATGGCGCGATCAAGCCCGCTGACTGGACCAATCAAGCCCCGTCGCCGCTGGACGCCCGCTACGGAGCCGGCGTGTTGAACGTGTTTAACTCCTACCAGCAGCTCGCCGCTGGAAAACATGCTTTCAGTGTGGCCACTTTTTGCGCCACAAATACCACGCCAGATCCGGCGGGTGAGGGGAATGCCATCAATGTTTTGAGCGGCTGGGATTTCAACACCAATGCCAGCGTTGCGGCGAGCAACGGCGTGAATCATTATTATTTCAATGTCACCAATGGCGTGGCCGGTTCCACGTTTACCGCCACGGCCACGCTGGTCTGGAACCGCCATCTGCGCACGGTGGGCATCAACAATCTTGATTTGTTTTTGTACGCCGCTGGTTCGGGGGCGCTGGTGGCCTGCAGCACCAGCCTCGTGGACAACGTGGAGCATGTTTATCTGCCGCGCCTGCCGCAGGGCTCCTATGATTTGCAGGTCGTCAAAAATGGCGGTGTGATGATCAGCGCCACGGAACCTTACGCGCTGGCGTTTGAATTTTTTTCCACGCCGCTGAATGTCGCCGCTTCCGCCGCCGGCACGGTGCTGACCTGGCCGGTTTATCCGGCCGGTTTTACGCTGCAAACGGCCTCGGGCCTGGCGTCGCCGCCGGTTTGGATTTCGCTCACGAACCTTGTGCCGGTCGTCACCAACGGCCAGAACTGCGTGGTGCTGCCGGCCACCGACGGCATCCAAATCTTCCGCTTGAGCCGCCAGTAAGCTGGCGTTTTCTGCGGGAGGGCTTATGATTTTGGCTGATTCGCATGATGAAAACCCCTTTGCGTTGCGCTGCCGTGGCCGTTTTAATTTTCTGTTTCGTTGCGCAAGGCGCAACGCTCGATGACATTGGCGTGACGCTGTTGCGGGCGGTGACTACCAACGTGGACGGTTCCGGCATTCGCGTGGCGCAGCCGGAGGCTTTCGACTATGGCACGACAAATTGGGAGGTGAATCCGGCGAGCAGCCCGGTGTTGCAGTCCGCGAGCCTGTTCTTTTACACGGCCGACGCCGGTTCGGTGAGTTTTTTCCCGAACACTTTGAGCGGCGAATCAGGTCATGCCGACTCGGTGGCGGGAAATTTTTACGGCATTCCGGCGGGCGTGGCCACGAATGTGGCGCAGGTGGACAATTACGACGCGGATTTTTTCTACACGAACTTCATCGCCGCTTCGCCGTTTCAGCCCGGCCTGAACAGTCTGGTCGTCAACCAAAGCTTCACGTTCGGGAACGTGTCCTCCATCCTTCCCACGCCGACCAATTATCTCTCGGTCAGCGACCAGCAGCAGGTTGATTCGCAGTATGACAACTACGCCGCGCGCTATAACACGCTGTTTGTCTCGGCGGTGAACAACGGCGGATCAGTCAGCCCGCCGGGCACCGGCTACAACGGCATCGGGGTCGGGGCTTATGGCGGCAGCTCCAGCGTCGGCCCGACGGTTGACAACGGGCGCGCCAAGCCGGACATCACGGCACCCGCCGGGGCCACCAGTTTTTCCACGCCGCTGGTCGCGGGCGCGGCGGCGGTGCTGCTACAGGCCGGATTGCGCGGCGACGGCGGGAGCGACACCAATTCCGCCGCCGACATCCGCACGTTGAAAGCGCTCTTGCTGAACGGCGCGGTCAAACCCGCTGACTGGACGAACAGTTCCCCTTCCCCGCTGGACGCCCGCTACGGTGTGGGCGTGCTGAACATCTTGAATTCTTACGAACAGCTTGCGGGCGGCAAGCGGGGCTACATTGTTTCCACCAGCACCACCACCAACAGCCCGCATCTGCCGACCGGCGCTGTGGGAACCATCAGCGTGTTGAGCGGCTGGGATTTCAATACCAACTCCAGCAGCGCCACCACTGATGGCGTGAACCATTATTATTACAACGTCACAAATGATTTGAACAGCGCCTGGTTCACCGCCAGCGCCACGCTGGTTTGGAACCGCCATCGAAATAAAACCAACATCAACAATCTGGATCTGTTTTTGTATGATGCGCTGTCCAGCAACCTCGTCGCGTGCAGCACGAGCCTCGTGGACAATGTCGAACACCTCTGGCTGCCGCAGTTGCCTTCCGGCCGCTATGACCTGCAGGTTTTGAAGCATGGCGGATCGACGGTTACCCCCAGCGAACCCTACGCGTTGGCGTTTGAGTTTTTCTCGCAGTCGATGCAAATAACGCAATCTGGAACAAACGTGGCGCTGGTCTGGCCGGTTTATCCGGCGGGATTTCTCATCGAGTCGGCGACCAGTCTGATTTCGCCAGTCGTCTGGACTACGAACGACCTGCCGGTGCCGGTCATCACGAACGGCAGCAATTACATTTTGCTCAACCCGACGAACGTGAACCAGTTCTTCCGGTTGAGCCGCCCGAATCTTTGAGCGGGAAATTTCCGAGCGCAAAGTGGTTCCCGATGCGGTGGCTGCCGGCAATCGCCGCTGTGATGAAGTTTTTCCCGGTTTCCACGGCGCGCGGCAGATCGCGGCCGAACGCCAGCGCGGCGCAGATCGCGGCGGAATAAGTGCAGCCGGTGCCGTGCGTGGCAACGCCCCGCACAAACGGCGCAGACAGGAGCAGTTCCGTCTTACCATCGAAGAAAATGTCCATCGCCGCGCGGCAGCCCTTCAAGTGGCCGCCCTTCACCAAGATCGCGCAGCCGAAGCGCGAATGTATTTTTCGCGCGGCGGAACGCAAATGTTCCGGCGTGGAGATTTTCTGGCCGGCGAGCATTTCCGCCTCGTCCAAATTGGGCGTGACGAGCGTGGCCAGCGGCAGCAGGTTTTCCATAAATTTTTTTACCGCCGCCCCTTCCAGCAATTTTGTACCGCTGGTGGAGATCATCACCGGGTCCACAATGACCGGACATTTTTTCTCTTTGAAAAAGCCGGCGACGACGCGGACATTTTCCGCCGAGAACAACATTCCTGTTTTCACCGCCGCCGGTTTGAACTCCGCGAACACCGCGTCGATTTGCCGTCGCAGCATGTTGGGCGAACACGGTTCCACGGCAAGAACGTGCTTTGGGTTTTGTGCGGTGAGGCATGCGATGGCGCTCGTGCCGTGGACGCCCATCGCGGCGAAAGTTTTCAAATCGGCCTGGATGCCCGCGCCGCCGCCGCTGTCCGAACCGGCGATGGTCAGGGCCACGGGCAATTGTTCGCTGCGCAACATGAAGTTCAACTTACCGGGGTTCGATCAAAACGGCACGGAAAAGACGGCACGGCGGAGGCATTTTAAGCCGGGCGTTTGTCCGCCGCAAGCCGTAGCAGCAGGTCATTGAGTTCTTGCATTTGCGGCGGTTTGCCGACTACGGCGTCCACTTCGGGCGCGGTTTCGCCGTCGTCTTTCATTATGGAGCCCCAGCCGGTCATCATGATGATGGGTGTGTGTGACGATTCGGCCTTGATGGTTCGGGCCAGTTGGTGTCCATCGATTTTGGGCATTCCCAGGTCCGTGATGACGGCTTCAAATGGCTCTTTCCGAAGCATGGCGGCGCGGAATAGTTCGATCCCTTGTTCACCGCCGGCGGCGGTGACCACGCGGTGATTGAAGTGGGCAAGGCAATCAGTGAGGAGCTGGCGGATTGGCTCTTCATCGTCAACGCAAAGAATATGCAGGGAACGCCCCGGCCCGGCCGCTGGCAGGGGTTCGCGGACGGGAGTCGCCGTTTTTTCCAGGATGGGGAAGGTGAGGCGGATGCAGGTGCCATGGCCGGGTGAACTGTCAATTTGAATGTTGCCGTCGTGACGTTGCATCATGCCGTAAACCATCGCCAGACCGAGGCCGGTGCCGCCGCGGAGGGCTTTGGTGGAAAAGAACGGCTCCAGGCAGCGCTGCCGGATTTTTTCGTCCATGCCGGTGCCATTGTCTTTTACTTCGACCTGAAGCTGCCGCCCGGCGGTGCCGTTCTTTTCGGAAGCGGGAACCTTGAGGGAACGCGTGACAAAGGTGACGGTGCCGCCTTGCGGGAGGGCGTCCACGGCATTGAACACGAGGTTGATCAGGGCTTCCCGCAATTCACTGGGGTCGCTGGACAACAACGGCAGTTGCGGTTCCAGTTCGTGCTGAATCTGAATGGAAATTCCTTCGCGCTGCGAAATGTCGCGCCAGCGCGGACGGGTGAGCTGGGTTACTTCCTGAATGATCTGGTTAACGTCCACCGGAACCAGTGGCTCGGAGTCGGAGCGACGCCGGTAAAATTCCCGCATCCGGGAGACGATTTTGGCAATGTCCTCCCCCGCTTGTTTGATGATTTGCAGGTAACCCTTCGATTCGTTTGGCAGATCCGGCAGCGTCATCAAAAGTATTTCCGAATAGGCGACCACGGGAGACAAGGCGTTGTTGACATCGTGGGCCACGCCGCTGGCCATCTGGCCCAGGGCGCGGAGCCTTTCCTGCTGCACCACCACTTGCTGGGTCTGGCGCAATTCTTCGTAGGCCTTTTGCAGTCCGTCGGTGACACGCACCTGATCATAAAGGCTGCGGCATTGTTCCTCGGTGGAAAGGATCTTGACCTGCAGGGCCTCCTTTTCAGAACGCACCGCCGTGATTTCCGCGAGGGTTTGCTCGTTTTTATAGCGGATCTCCTCCAGGACCAGCACGATCATGCTCACTGCGATGAAGAGCTGCAGTACCGCTGCCACAAAAAATCCGGCGCTGGAAAGATGTTCGTCCTGCTGGGACAGCGGATAGCTCCCCAAGTAAAGTCCCCAGAGAAAAAACCCCGTTGCCAACATGCCTGCGCCGACAAACGGCATTTTTTTTCGCAGTCGGAAGAAACAAACCCCGGCAAACACGCTGCTCAAGCCAAGAAGGATGAACACGGGCAGTTGCATTTCCAATTTGCGTGACTTGGCATCCAACCCCTCTGAAATGATATAGGGGCCGGCGAAGGTCCAGACCAGAAGGAACATCATAAACAGACCGAACAAAGTCTGCCGGACGGGGATTTTTAGAAAACGCAGGCTGCCCCACAATAGAAAAACCGCCGAAACGGACACGCAGCATTGCTTGAGTTTGAAAATGAGACCATCCGGCGAGGAGTCCTCGAATTTCAGGCCGAGCGTCAGCCACAGCGCATAAAACAACCAAGCCGCCGTCCAGACGGTGAAATAGTCCCGCTTGGTATAATGATTGAGGTAGTAAAAAAGCCCCACCAGCATCCACACGCTCAACAGTGACACCATGAGCGCCGCCCGCAGGTATTGCCCCGAGAAATCCGCTGAATCCACGCCCAAAATATTCATTGGTTTGACTTCCTGACTGCGCCGCGATTGCCCGGAGAATCCGGCAACTTTTATTTTTCAATCTCCGACAGTTGCTAATGACTACCGTAACAGCATTTAATCAAAAGCGGCAAGCCTGTCAAATTTTCTTGCAGACTATGAACGCCGACCAACTTCTCCACTTAAACTTTTGCACCCGCCCGGTTCCGCTTATACTAAAGCGCATGGACAAAGACATAGTTGCTGAAATTCTGGTGGCAATCGGCACGTTGCTTGAATTGAAGGGTGAAAACCCGTTCAAGACGCGTGCTTATGCAAATGGCGCCCGGGCGATTGAAGGTTTGAGCGAGCCGCTGGCCACGCTGGTTGCGGAAAAACGGCTGGGCGAAATCAAGGGCATCGGCGGGGCGCTGGAACAAAAAATCACGGAGCTGGTCGAGACGGGAAAATTGAAATACTACGACGAGTTGAAGGCTTCGATTCCGCCGGGGCTGATCGAAATGCTGGAAATCTCCGGGCTGGGACCAAAGAAAATCCAGGCGCTTAACAAAAAGCTTGGCGTGGATTCAATTGAAAAACTGGAGGCGGCCTGTCAAGCCGGCCAAGTGGCGGAACTGGATGGTTTCGGTGAGAAAACGCAGGCGAACATTTTGGAGGGCATCGGACGCAAGCGCGCTTACGCGAGCAAGCATTTGTTGAGCGACGCGTGGCTGGCGGCGGAACCGTTGCTGGAAAATTTACGGTCGCATCCCGACGTGATCCGGTGCGGCACGGCGGGCAGCCTGCGGCGGTTCAAGGAGGTCATCGGCGACATTGATTTGCTGGCATCTTCGAAAGCGGCGGCGGCGGTGATTGAGTTTTTCATTTCTCAGCCGGGCATCGTCAAGGTGCTGGCCGAGGGCGAAACGAAGGCGAGCGTGATTCTGGAGGGCGGCATCCAGTGCGATTTGCGCGTGGTGAGCGATGCGGAATTTCCGTTCGCGCTGGCGTATTTCACCGGCAGCAAGGAGCATAACATCGGCATGCGGCAGCGGGCGATCCAGCGCGGTCTGCGGCTGAATGAATATGGACTGTTTAAATCGAAGGAGGAGACACGCGATGCGAAACTGCTCGTGTCGTGCAAGACCGAGGAAGACATTTTTGCGAAGCTGGACCTGGCTTATGTGCCCCCGGAATTGCGCGAGGACCACGGTGAATTTTCGGCGGCGGAAAAAAACGACCTGCCGAAACTCGTCGAGTGGTCGGATTTGAAGGGCGCGCTGCACAACCATTCAAACTGGAGCGATGGCCGCAACACGCTGGAAGAAATCGCGGAGTTCATGGACGGGCTGGGCTTGGAATATTGGGCCATCACGGATCATTCGAAGTCGTCGGTTCAGGCGAACGGCTTGGACGTAAACCGGCTGCGCGAGCAAATCAGGGAGGTCGCCGCGCTCAATGGAAAATTTGCCGATGCCGGGCGCGGCTTCCGGCTTTTGACAGGCAGCGAGGTGGATATTTTGAAAGACAGGCTGGATTTCGAGGATGATGTGCTAGCGGAACTGGACGTGGTGGTGGCGAGCCTGCATGTTCCCAGCGGCAGCGAGGCGGAGAACACGAAACGGCTGATTCGGGCGGCCGAAAATCCGTTTGTTCACATTTTGGGCCACCTGACCGGGCGGCTGCTGTTGGAACGCGAATCGTATCCGGTGAATGTTCCGGCGGTGATTGATGCATGCGCGGCGACGGGGACATGGATCGAGCTTAACTGCAATCCGCGCCGGCTGGATTTGGACTGGCGGCACTGGCCTTACGCCACAAGCAAGGGCGTCAAATGTGTCATCAATCCGGATGCGCATCGCAATGAACATGCTGGGTTTCTACGGCTGGGTGCGGGCATGGCTCGCAAGGGCTGGTTGAGAAAGGGTGACGTGGTAAACAGTTTGAGCTGGCAAAAACTGACCAAGGCATTGCGGCGGACAAACGGCGGGCAAGGAGCCTGAACGCCGAATTAACCCGCTCAAAGCTAATCCCTTTAAGGTGAAAAAACGAGCTAAAAAAAGCTTTGACGGCGGACTTGTTCAACTGATAACCTCCACAAAGTCATCCGATGCGTTCGTTTTTTTGAACGAAAAGAAACATGGACAGTCAAAGAATGAGTCAAGAAGCGCTATGAAAAAACTTTTTATCTCCGTGGGGCTGGCGGCAGCCGGAACCGTCAGTTTGCAGGCCGATTATGCGCCCGATTTGAATTCCATGCAGACCACAAAGATCTGGAGCGCCTCGGCCTCGCTCCGCGGATTTTATGACGACAATTACAACACCGCGCATGACAAGCAGGGCAGCGCAGGGTTTGAGGTCAGTCCTTCGCTTCAGTTGAGCGTCCCCTTGCAGCAGACCGAAATTGGTTTGAAGTACACCTACGGCTTGTATTATTACCAAACAAGGCAAAATCAGGGGAATGATCCGGTTGACCAAAGTCATCAGGTGGATTTGTGGCTGGATCATGCTTTCACGGAGCGCTTTCAGGGGACGGTTAAAGATACGTTTAGATATGGCCGGGAACCATCCCTGCTTAATCCCAATGGCGGCCCGCAATCATTTTCCCGCATCAACGGCAACAACATCGCCAACTACGCGAATGCGTCGTTGACCTCGGATTGGACCCGGGAGTTCAGCACCGTGTCAACCTACAACAATAGTTTTTACAATTTTCAGAACAGCGGCACCACGGTGGCGAATTTGTCGACACAAGGTGCCAGCCAGGCCGGCCTGCTGGACCGGATTGATCAATCTATTGCAAATGATTTCCGGTGGTCGGTGTCTCAACAAACGATTGTGTTGATTGGTTATGCATTTGGCTGGGTGGACTATACGGCAGGTGAGCCAATTCAACAGTCCGCTACGACCACGTTTTACAGCAATGATCGCAACTACCGTTCCCACACCGGTTACGTTGGCTTTCAGAGCACGGTTCTGCCCAATTTGAATGCCTCAGTCAAGGTGGGTGTGGAAGACGACCAATATTACAGACAGTCCTATAGCCAACTCGGACCCTATTTGGTTAGCACGGCCAGTTATACCTACGCGCCGGGCAGTTATGTGCAGGTTGGTATCCAACACAACCAAAATGCATCGGACATTGCAGCGCTGGGTAGCAACGGACGACCCACCTTAAGTGAGGAAAGCACGGTGTTCAGCGCCTCTCTCAATCATCAAATCACTGCAAAATTATTGGGGTCGTTGGTGGGAAGCGTGCAGGATTCCACATACAATCAAGGAGCATACAACAATAATTCCGATTGGATCTATTCGCTGGGTGCGAATTTGAGCTATGCTTTCAATCAGCATTTCTCAACGGAAGTGGGCTATAATTTTGACGATCTTCAATCCAATGTTCCTAATAACAGTTTTTCGCGCAACCGGTTTTATCTGGGGGTTACGGCAGCCTATTAAGTTGGATAATTACATCAACATGCTTTGCCAATTGAGACGGGAGCCAAGTCTTTACTAAGGCTCCCTCATTTTTGATATATGGATTCGCCCCAACCCCAGCCGCAGGAAGCCAGACTGCATTTTTTGGACTACTGGCGGATCATCCGGATTCGCAAGGCGATCATCATCACCGTCTTTCTAATAACGGCCATCATTGCCACGGCAGTGACTTTCATCCTGCCGGTTTCCTATTCCAGCACGTCCCAGATTAAAATTGAGCCGGATTCCGTTTCGGATATTGCCGGCATGTCCGGCATGACGACGGCCAATCAAATTTACGACGCCTATTTTCTTCAAACCGAACTGGCGATTCTCAACGGGCCGATCGTTTTAGGCAAGGTGATTGACGCCATGAATCTGAACGAAGTGTGGGGTAAAAAATACGGTGTCGGCCTCTTCAAAACCTCCGAGACCATGGAGTTTTTGAAAAACCAGATGGCTTTAAGCCCCGTCCGCAACACGACGCTGGTGGACATCACCGTTTACAGCGGCGACAAGAATGAGGCGGCCGCACTGGCCAATGCCATCGCCAAGGCCTATCAGGAATACCGGCTGGACCGGCGTTCGCAACAGACGGAGGGTGGCATCAAGGTTTTGGAGGAACAATATCAGGGCGAGGTCGATAAAATTCAGGCAAGCAGTGCCAAGGTGGACAGTCTGCGGAAAGAACTGGCCATCATTGACACCGACCCGCAATCCCTTGAGCCGTCGCCCACGTTGAGTCAGGAACAACTCCATCAATACAACGATACGATGATGGAAGGTGAGACCCGTTACAGCAAGCTCAAGGAGCAGTTGGATCAACTCAAGGCGTTGGACCCGGACAAATTAAGAGACGTTCTGCCGGCCATCAACCCCGATACCGTGTTGTCCGGTCTGCTGGACAAGCTGCACGAGGCACAGCAGGAATTTGTCACCAAGACCAACGATTATTCGCTGGCCAACCCGGATGTCATCCGGGTTCAGTCCATGATTGACGAGGTGAACCAGCAGATTAATGACCGGGTTACCGGCATCATGATCAGCTTGGAAAATAATTTGAACACCGAAAAGGCCGCGCTGGACACGATCAGGGAAAAGGTTGACGCAGCCATCAACAAGGACCGGGAAGAAGCCGTCAGAGGCCAGCCTTACTGGGAGGAAAAACGCAATCTGGTAAATTTGGAGGATTATAAAAAGATACTGGCCATCAAGATTGCCAATGACAAAATTGACCAAGCCATTCCCAAGACCTCGGTGGTGGAGATCACCGCGATTGGCGAGCCGGGCAAGGATCCTGTCCGGCCCAATAAGCCGTTGAACATTACGCTCGGCCTGGTCTTTGGCCTCATTGTCGGCGTCGGCCTCGCCTTCTTCATCGAGTATCTGGACACCAGCGTCAAGACGATTGACGACGTGGAGCGCGCGTTCCAGGCACCGGTGCTGGGGGTGATTCCACAAAATGTCGGCATTCTCGCGGACGAAGGCCCCGAAAGCCGCTATGCCGAGGCCTACCGTGTTTTGCGCACCAATATTCTATTTGCGCGCAAGGATGAAAAACTAACCTCGGTGGTTGTCGTCAGCGCGGGCGCGGGCGAGGGCAAATCTACCACCACTGTAAACCTGGCCACCGTGTTCGCCCAAGCGGGGATGCGGGTGTTGATTGTGGATTCAGACTTGCGCCGGCCCACGCTCCACAAGCTGTTCCACGTTGCCAACGACATCGGCCTTACGAATTACCTTCTCAAGCAAAACACGCTTGAGGAAGTCATCCAGACCACGGCCGTGCCAATGCTCAATTTCATGGCCAGCGGCAAATTACCCAGCAGCTCTATGAGCATTCTGAATTCGGCGCAAATGAAGCAGATGATCGCCGAACTAAAGCAGCGTTACGAATTTGTCTTCTTTGATTCACCGCCGATTTTGGGCGTGAGCGACGCCTCGGTTCTGGCCAGCGAGGTGGACATCGTTGTTCAGGTCATCCAATATCGCCGCTACCCGCAGCCGATGAACCTGCGCGCCAAGCAGGTGATTGAAAAAGTAGGCGGCACCTTCCTTGGCATCGTGCTGAACAACATCAACATGTCACAGGACGAAAGCTATTATTATTACAGCGGCTATTACCACGATTATTACGCTTCCGCCGACGCGAAGGATCAGGAGGCCGACGCGCTGAAAACGCCGGATGATCCCGACCGCATCGGAATCAAACAAAAGTATTAGATCCGGCGATGAATTTTACAACGATTAGTCCAATGAAATTTTTTGTTCGCGGGCTGTTTGCCTCGGCCGTGCTGCTGGCCGGCGTGTTTTTTAACGGCTGCGCTTCGGATGTTGGCATGATGGGTGGCGGACCGGCTGTCGGCGGTAGCCAGCCCAATGCCGAAGTTGCCCGGTTTCACGTCGGGGAGACGGTCAGCATCATTTTTTCCGGCACGCCGGATCAAATCCTGCCGCATGAGGAACTCATCAAGGAAGACGGCAACATCACCTTGTCGCTTATTGGTTCGGTGAAGGCGGTGGACAAGACGGCGGGGGAATTGCAAAATGAAATTCACGACCTTTACGTTCCCAAATACTACGTTCGTCTGAACGTCGTGGTAAAACCAGGCGACCTTGTTTATTACGTCCGGGGTGAAGTCAAACAGCCAGGCCGCCAGCTTTATGTCGGCGAAACCACCGTCACCAAGGCCATCACCTCCGCCAGTGATTTTACGGATTTTGCCAGCCACAAAGTATCGCTCATCCGCGCCAACGACCAGGTCATCAAAGTGGATGTGGACAAGGCGTTGGAAGACCCGGCGCTTGACCCGCAGGTTTATCCCGGGGACCAGGTCGTGGTGCCCCGCCGGATTTGGTGATGATCCAGCTCAACATTCTTTCCGGAAAAAAGGCGGGCTCCCAAACGGTGGCCCGCCGTTTTCCTTTCCGTATCGGTCGCGCGCCGGGCAATGAATTGCAACTGGAAGACGACGGTGTCTGGGATCAGCACCTCGCCATCGAATTTCAGCCGCAAGCCGGCTTCAACCTGACCACGGCCGCCACCGCCCTCGTCACCGTCAATGCCCAGCCGGTTCAAAAAGTCCTCCTTCGCAACGGCGACACCATCACGGCCGGCTCGGTGAAAATCCAGTTCTGGCTCGCCGCCGCCCGGCTGGGCGGACTGCGCCTCCGCGAAAACTTTGTGTGGGCGCTGCTGGTCCTCGTCACGCTCGGCCAGTTCGCGTTGATTTACTGGCTGATTCGTTAGTGCCGGAAATGCCGGGTGCCGGTGAACGCCATCGCCACGCCGCGCTCGTCCGCCGCCGCGATCACTTCTGCGTCGCGCACGGAACCACCCGGCTGGATCGCCGCTGTCGCCCCCGCTTCCGCCGCAGCGATGAGCCCGTCGGCAAATGGGAAAAAGGCATCGCTGCACACCACGCTGCCCTGGAGCGACAGCTTCGCCTCGCCCGCCTTCCACACCGCGATGCGGCTGGAATCCACGCGGCTCATCTGGCCCGCGCCGGTGCCGAGCGTCCGGCCTTGGCCGACATAGAGAATCGCGTTTGACTTCAAATGCTTCACCACGCGCCAGCCGAACAGCATCGCCTGCAACTCGGCCTCCGTCGGCTGCCGCTTCGTGACGATTTTCAAATCCGCCGCCGTCGTGATTTTCAAATCCCGCTGCTGCAGCAAAAATGAATCCGCGCCCACGCTCCGCACGTCCCATGGCGGTGCCGTCAGTGGATCCTTCACGATTTGCAGCAGCCGGAGATTCTTCTTTTTCTGCAAGACCGTCAGCGCCTCTGCCGTGAATGCCGGCGCGATGATGACCTCGCTGAAAATTTCCGCAATCGCCTCCGCTACCGCGCCGTCCAGCGGCTGGTTGACGGCAATAATGCCGCCGAACGGCGCCTGCTTGTCCGTCGCAAACGCCTTGTCCCACGCCTCGCGCAGATTCGCGCCCTGGCCGACACCGCACGGATTCATGTGCTTCAAAATCGCCAGCGTCGGGCCGTCGTTTCGGAATTCCGCGATGAGCGCATTTGCGGCGGTAAGATCCAAAATGTTGTTGTAGGAAAGTTCCTTCCCGTGGAGCTGCCTGAAAAATTCGTGGAATTTGCCGTAAAGCGCCGCGGTCTGGTGCGGGTTTTCGCCGTAGCGCAACGGCTGCGCCAGCGGCGCGGAAATCGTCAGCACCGGCGGCAAGGAATTTTTTTCCGCCGCAAATTCCTTTTGCAGATACAACGCGATGGCCGCGTCATAGGCCGCCGTGCGAGCATAGACTTTCGCACACAGCTTCCGGCGCAGTTCCAAGGTGGTGTTGCCGTCCGCAGAAATCTGCCTCGCCACTTCCGCGTAGTCCGTCGGATCAACGACGACCGTGACGCTGTCGTGATTTTTCGCCGCGCTGCGGAGCATGGAAGGCCCGCCAATGTCAATATTTTCAATGGCGTCGTGCAGGCTGACGTCCGGTTTCGCCACTGTCGCCTCAAACGGATAAAGATTCACGACCACGAGATCAATGGGCGGAATACCATGAGACTTCACCGCCGCCTCGTGGGTGTCATTGCCGCGGATGTAGAGCAGCCCGCCGTGGACTTTCGGGTGCAGCGTCTTCACGCGGCCATCCAGCATTTCAGGGAAGCCGGTGTGTTCGCTGATGTCCCTGACGGAGAGGCCGGCTTCGCGCAGCGCTTTGGCGGTGCCGCCGGTGGAGATGATTTCAATGCCCGCCTGCGCGAGGGATTGGGCGAAGGGAATCAGGCCGATCTTGTCCGAAACCGAAATGAGCGCTCGTTGAATTTTTGCCATGGCCAGACAAAATCCTAGAATCCCACCGCCGCCGCAATCTCAAATCACGGTTTCGGATTCGCGTTTTGAACGACTTCCGCGCCGATGGCGCGCTCGAATTTTGCGCGGGCGGCGTCATAATCGTGCAGCGCCTGCACCTGTGTGCTGCGCGCCTGCGTGAGCGAATTTTCGGCGTCGAGCACGTCGAGCTGCGTGCCGGTGCCGGCGCTGGCGCGGGCGTTGGCTTCGCGCAAGGATTCCTTGGCCTCGGCCTGCACGGTTTTTTGGGATTCCAACACTTCCTGGGCCTCGAGGAAGTCGGAATAGGCGGTGCGCACCTCCAGTTCAACATTGCGCATCTCCTCGTCCACGGCGGTTTTGGATTTATCGTAAAGCGCCCTAGCCTGGACCACTTTGCCATGCGTCAACATGCCGTCAAAAATATCCCAGCTTACCTGCGCTCCGGCATTCCAGCCGTTGATGTCATGGGTGAGATCAACAGGCGGCGTGAATTGTGCGTTGTCCCAGTTGTAGCCGGCAAAAAGCTGGAGGGTCGGTTTGTAACCGGCCGAAGCATCGGTGATATTGAGCTTCTGCAGCTCCTGCGTTTTGCGCAAGGCGACCAGTTCGGAACGTCTTTCCAGCGCCTGCTGAAGCGCCTCGGGAAGATTGATTTGATATGGCTCGGCGTCGAGCGCGTCGGTGAGGTTCAGCGGGATGTTTTCCCAGATTTCGCGCGGCAGATTGTAGCCGAGCAGGTTGGCCAGGTTGTTTTTGGTGATACGATAATTATTCTGCGCCTGAATCAAGGGCGGCCGCGCATTGGCCACGGAAACCTTCGCGCGCAGCACGTTGAAATGCGGCACGGTGCCCGCATCATAGCGGTGCTGCTGGTCTTCCAGTTCTTTTTCCAGCAGGTTGACGGACGTCTCATTGACCGTGATTTGTTCCGCCGCGAGTAGAATGTCGTAATACGCCAGCCGCACGGACAGCAAGGTGTCCGCCAGCGTCGTCTGATACTGCGCCAAAGCCTGTTGTTTGGTGACTTTGGCCGCGCGCACCGCCGCCATCAGTTTGCCGCCTTGGTAAATGGACTGGACGATTTGAATGCCCGCGTTCCAGTTTTGGTTTGGCGAGGTGGGGGCATTGGGAAAACTCTCGATCGCGTTCCGGTCGGTGTCCTTGTATTGGCCGTTCGCCTGCAAATGCGGCAATGCGACTGCGCGGGTTTGCACCACCACGCCGTAGGAGGCTTCAAGATCATTTTTTGCCTGGAGTATTGTGGCGTTCTGATCAAGCGCGATGTTCAGACAATCCGCCAGCGAAAGCGGCCGCGTGAGCCACGACGGTGCGGAATTGGTTTCCTGGGCGGTTACGTTGAAAACCATGGCCAGCAGTGCCAGCGGTAATGCCAAAATATGTTTTTTCATCTCGTTTTTGTCGTTTTTGATTCCGGTAAATTGTTCATGGCCGCCAGCGAGAAGCGGGCGATGTGATCTGCCAGCCGGGTGATCTCGACCGGATCGAACGACTGCCTCGGAAACAACCGCAGGATGACCGGCTGGCAATGGCTGTAAAACATGCACTGGCTCACCACGCTGAAGCTGCACAGCCGCACCCGCTCGTCATCCACGGGGCAATCCAGAATCTCCGCGATGATTTTCCTGAGCTGTCCGGCCATGGGGCGGATCCGTTCCTCAACCAGCGAATCCAAGGCCGCCGTCGGCTCGATCATCTCGCGTGACATCAGCTTGCCATGCCACGCCGTCGGACCTTTGTCAAATATCCGCAGCAGCAGCGACAGCACAAACGCGCGCAGCTTTTTTTCCGGTGCCGCGTTGGGGCTGACATCCAGCAAAGGTGGAAATTTCTCCACTGCCCGCTGCTGCGAATAGCGCAGCACCTCGGTGTAAAGCGCCTCCTTGTCCCCAAAATGATAGTTCACCGCCGCGATGTTCGCGCCCGCGCGCCGGCAGATTTCGCGCACCGTGGCGTGGCGGAAGCCCACCTCCGCAAACACCTCGCCCGCCGCCTCCAATAACTGGTGGCGGGTCGCATCATCCGGGGACACTGGTGAATTCAGCTTCAATTTCAAACATAAGATTCAAACATTTGTTTGACACGTCAACCAAAATTTTGTTGAGTGGCGGCGAAAAGATGGTTTGCCGATGAAAGAAACACACATTCTGATGCTGGGGGCGTTCGCGCTGGCGGCGGCCTTTTTTGCCGGCTGCTCCGGGGGATCGCGCGATGAGTTTCAAGGCTACGTCGAAGGCGAATTCGTTTACATCGCCTCGCCGCTGGGCGGGGCGCTGGCCAATCTGGCCGTCGCGCGCGGCGATGAAGTGAAGTCAGGACAGTTTTTATTCGGGCTGGAACGCGAGTCCGAAGCCAGCGCTGGCCGGCAGGCGGAGAAAAATCTCGCGCAATCCCAATCCCAGTTGGCTGACCTGGCCAAGGGAAAGCGGCCGACGGAAATCGCCTCGCTCGCCGCGCAATTGCAGCAGGCGCAGGCCAATTTGAAGCTGGCCGGCGACAATCTGACGCGGCGCGAGCAACTCGGCGGCGTGGATGTGATTTCCAAGGAGGAACTGGATCAGGCACGGGCCCAACGCGACGCGGACCTGGCGCAGGTGAACCAGTTGGCATCCGATTTGGAAACCGCAAAGCTTGGCGGCCGGGAAGACGCCATCCAGGCCGCGCAAGCGGTTGTCGAATCACAGCAGGCTGCGCTCGACAAGGCGCGCTGGTCGTTTGACCAGAAGCAGCAGTTCGCGCCGGCGAACGCGTTCGTGCAGGACACGTTGTATCGCCAGGGCGAATGGGTCGCGGCTGGAAGTCCCGTCGTCGTGCTGCTGCCGCCCGAAAATCTCAAGGTGCGTTTTTTTGTGCCGCAGGAAATGCTGCCAAAAATCAAAACCGGCGAAACGGTGAACGTCAGTTTTGACGGGGGCGGACATCCGTATGCGGCGACGGTCAATTACATCTCCACGCAGGCCGAGTTCACGCCGCCGGTGATTTACAATCGCGAGAACCGCGCGAAGCTGGTTTTCATGATTGAGGCGAAGTTTTCTCGGGCGGACGCGGCGGAACTCCGGCCCGGCCAGCCGGTGGATGTGAAAATTTCCCCGTGAACCATGAGCGCCGGCGAACTCGTCATTGACGTGCGCGGGGTCACGAAAAAATTCGGCGGGCGCACCGTCGTCAACCACATCGCCATGCAGGTGCGGCCCGGCGAGATTTATGGTTTCCTCGGCCCGAATGGCAGCGGCAAGACGACTTTCCTGCGGATGCTCTGCGGCCTGCTCAAAGCGGACGGCGGCGAGGGCAGCTGCCTCGGCTACGATTTTCGCACGCAAAGTGCCGAGATCAAAAAGCACGTCGGCTACATGACGCAGCGGTTCAGCTTTTACGAGGATCTGAGTATCGAGGAAAACCTGGATTTCATCGCGCGGCTTTACGAAATTCCGCAACGACGGGCTGCCGTGGAAAAAAGCCTGGAACGTCTCGGCATGGTGGCGCGCCGCAAGCAGCTGGCCGGCACGCTTTCCGGCGGCTGGAAACAGCGGCTTGCGTTGTCCGCGTGTCTGATTCATGAGCCGCAACTGCTGCTGCTCGACGAGCCGACGGCGGGCGTGGATCCCAAGGCGCGCCGCGAATTCTGGGACGAGATTCATCAGCTCGCCGCCGGCGGCTTGACGGTGCTGATCACGACGCACTACATGGACGAGGCCGAGCGTTGCCATCGGCTGGCCTACATCGCCTATGGTAATCTGCTCGCCGCCGGCACCGTGGCTGACGTTTTGAAAGCCGCCGCGCTGATGACGTGGGAGGTGACGGGCGCAAACCTTCCCGTCCTCGCGGAAAAAATCCGCGGCCGGCCAGGCGTGGAGCAGGTGGTCGCATTCGGCACGGCGTTGCACGTCAGCGGTCGCGACGCGGCCCAATTGCGCGAAAGCGTGAGTCCATGGATGACAAGTGAATATCATTGGAATCAGATTCAATCCGGGCTGGAGGACGTATTTATCAGCCTGATGGACATGGCGGAGGATAATTTTTCGTGAAGCTGCACGAATTCAACTGGCGGCGGTTTTGCGCGATGGTCCGCAAGGAATTCATCCAGATGCGCCGTGACCGGATGACGTTCGGCATGATGATCGGCGTGCCGATGATCCAGCTCATCCTCTTCGGCTACGCCATCAATTCCGATCCGAAGCATTTGCCCACGGCGGTCTACGCGGCGGACAACAGCGTCTTCGCACGCAGCATCGTGTGGGGCATGCGCAACAGCGGCTACTTTGAAATCACGCGTGAGCCGAAGCATGAGGCGGAAATCAACACTCTGCTCGCGCAAAACAGGGTTCAGTTCGCGGTGACCATTCCCGTGGATTTTTCGCGCAGGCTGCTGCGCGGCGAAAAACCGGATTTGCTGCTCGAGGCCGATGCGACCGATCCGACGGCGGTGGGTTATGCCATTGCGGCAATGAATTCCCTGACGCCGACGGTTTTAAATCGTGATTTGACGGGGCTGCTGGCGAAACTTCAAGGAAGCTCCGCGCCGTTCAATCTGGTCGTCCAGCAGCATTACAACCCGGAAAACATCACACAATATAACATCGTGCCCGGCCTGATGGGCGTGATGTTGACGATGACGATGGTAATGATCACTGCGCTGGCCATCACGCGCGAGCGTGAACGCGGCACGATGGAAAACCTGCTTTCCACGCCGGTACGACCGGGCGAAGTGCTGATCGGCAAAATCGTGCCATATATCGGCGTCGGCTATGTGCAAGTGACGCTGATCCTGGTGGCGGCGAAGTTTCTATTTGACGTGCCGATGATCGGCAGTGTGCCGCTGCTGCTGGTGATGGTGCTGATGTTCATCGTGGCGAACCTTGCGGTGGGCATCACATTTTCCACCGTCGCCAAGAACCAGCTTCAGGCGATGCAGATGGCCTTTTTCTTTTTTCTGCCGTCATTGCTGCTGTCCGGCTACATGTTTCCTTTTCGCGGGATGCCCAACTGGGCGCAAAATATCGGCGAATGCCTGCCACTCACGCATTTTTTGCGCGTCGTGCGCGGCATTTTATTAAAGGGAAATGGCATGGTTGAAATCGCGCCGGACTTGTGGCCGATTGCGTTGTTTCTTCTGGTGATGCTGGTTATTGGCGTTAAACGTTATCGGCAGACGCTGGATTAGCTGGTTTCTATTAGGAAAATAGGGGCTTTTCGCGCAAAACTTGCAAATTGCGGCCATTTCGGCTCTCATATTCCCAAGATGTGGCAAGCTTATCGGCGTTTGGTAGTGATTGGTATTCTGTCGGTCGTGTCGGTCTGTGCCGCCTCGGAGTCTGCGGAGGTGAACCTCGATTATGTGGCGAAGCGGGCGCTGGATCGCGCCCAAAAGCCGTTTCACTCCCCGCGTGCGGACCTGCCGAAGGTGTTGCGGCAGGACAACCTCGACTACGACAAATACCGCGACATCCGATTCCGCCGCGACCATGCGCTGTGGACGGCGGATGACCTGCCGTTCCGCATTGAATTTTTTCATCCGGGCTATCTTTATCAGGAGCCGGTCCACATTTACGAGTTCACGCTGACACATGTCCAGCCGATCCGATTCGTGCAGGACTTTTTTGATTACGGCAATCTGCGCATTCAGAATCAAATTCCGGTCAACACGGGCTACGCCGGTTTCCGGATATTATATCCGCTGAACGAGACGAATCAGTTGGATGAACTGGGCGCGTTTTTGGGCGCGAGTTATTTCCGGTTGCTGGGCAAAGATCAGCGTTACGGGATGTCCGCGCGGGGGCTGGCACTGAACAGCGGTGAGTCGGACCGGCCGGAGGAATTTCCCATCTTCACCGACTGGTGGCTGGGCAAGCCGCAAAAGGAGGACACGGAACTGCGGCTTTTTGCGATTCTCGACAGCGTGAGCTGCGTCGGCGCGTATGAATTTCTCATCCGCCCCGGCGAAACAACCGTCTGTGACGTGGAAGCCGTTTTATATCTGCGCGAGACGAACAAGATTCATGCGGTCGACGGTAAACGGCAGCCGGTCACGACCCTCGGCCTCGCCCCGCTGACGAGCATGTTCTGGTTCGGTAAAACCACCGAGCGCAAGCCGGACGATTATCGGGCGGAAGTCCACGACAGCGATGGCTTGCTGGCCCGCATGGATGGCGGTGAAATCCTGTGGCGTCCCCTCGACAACCCGTCGATGATGCGGCACCAGATTTTTTCCGCACCGAACATCCGCGGCTTCGGTTTGATGCAACGCGAGCGTGCCTTCTCGGCGTATCAGGACAGTTTCAATCCCTATCACCTGGTGCCCGGCGTCTGGGTTGAGCCGCATGGAAACTGGGGCGAAGGCAATCTGCACCTCGTGGAACTGAACGCCGAATTCGAGGGGTTGGACAACATCGTTGCTTTTTGGGATCCAAAAAACAAACCCGCGCCGTTGCAGCCGTATCGTTTTGGCTTCACGCTTTACTGGACGCGGGAAACCGACCTGAAGCTGTCCGACAACAAGGCGGTGGCCACGCGCATTGGCCTGGATTTGAACTGCAAGGATTGCCGGCAAATCGTGATTGATTTCGACGGGCCAAAGCTAGATGCCGTGCCGGAAAACGAGCCGCCGCAGGCCATCGCCAATTGCAGCCCCAACGCCGCGATCGTGGACAATCAGGTCATCCGTAATGAAGACCTGGGCACCTGGCGCGTAATCCTGAAAATGCAGCCCAAGCCCGGCAATGTGGACCCGGTGGACCTCCGTTGCACACTGCAAAAAGGCACAAATCTCTTGAGCGAGACCTGGACCTACCAATGGAGTCCGCCGTGAACCCCGCGATTTTGCCCGACGCCTCCGGCCAGCTGGCTGGGCGCCCGCTTGAAGAGTGGAACGGCGCCTACGCCAAAGTTGAAAGTTATTTCCATGCCCTGCGCATTCGGAACAAGCCCCTGCTTGGCCAGCTCGTCCTGCGCGTGCTCGAACGCGCCCAGCGCCGCGCGCCCTCCGAACCGGGCCGCTCCGCCACGCAGCTCGCCGCCGAGGAAATGGATCGCATCGTGACCGAGTGGTTTTCCGAGGTGCTCCAAACCTCGCCCCTGAACACGGACCAAACCCTGTCCACACGCGGCCGGCTGGCGCTGCTCCTCGCCGACATGCCGGGAAAATGGCAGGACCAGTTTCTGCGTCCCAGTCCGTGGCCGGAGGAATTCACCAGCGCCATGCGTGAAACCTTTTTCCGCGCGGGGCCGGATTTCCAGCTTTCCAAAATGACGCCGCGCCCGCTTGACCTCGGCCCGATCACGACGCTGACCAACCTCGGCCGGCTGCCTTATTTCCGGATGGTGCTGGTGTGGGCCTTGTTTGCACTGCTGCTGGTCGTCGTTTTCTGGCTGACCCACGGCGGGTTTGAGCAGGTCAACGCCCGCCTGCTCCTGTTGATTGACTGGTTCCGGCAAAATGGCTGACGCACTGAACATTTCCGTGGCGGCGGCCCCTCGTTTCCAGCGCGGCTGGCGCGTGTTTGTCTTCTATTCCAGCGCGCTGCTGCTTACCGGCCTGGTCTCGCTGCTCTTCGCCGACCTGCTCTGGCGCACCGGCTGGTCCACGTCCCGCACGGTTCTGCTGGTGCTCTTTGTGATCCTGTTTTTGTTCGCCGCCATCGGCTGCATGCACGGCGTGTATGGTTTTTTCCTGCGGACGTTCGGCGACCACCGCCGCATCACAAACCTTAAATGCTACCGCGACCAGAACATTGACGGCATCAGCACGGCCATCGTGTTCCCGGTTTACAATGAAAATGTCGTGCGCGTTTATGAAGGATTGCGCGCCACCTACGAATCACTCGCCCAGGCCGGCCAGCTGGAACGCTTCGACTTTTTCATCTTGAGCGACTCAACCGACCCGGACAAATGGGTGGAGGAGGAGCGCCGCTGGTATGATTTGATCCGCGAACTCGACGCGCTCGGTAAAATTTACTATCGCCGCCGCCTGGTCAATGAAGCCCGCAAGAGCGGCAACGTGCGCGATTTCTTGAACACCTGGGGTCGCCGCTACCGCTATTTCATCTGTTGCGACGCCGACAGCGTCATGCGCGGCGAGACGCTGGTGGGACTCGTTAAATTGATGGAGGCTCATCCGACCGTCGGCCTGATCCAGACCGTGCCCGCGCTTGTAAATGCGGAGTCATTGTTTGGCCGCATCCAGCAGTTTGCCAACCGCCTTTACGCGCCGGTGTTCATCGCCGGGCTGAATTACTGGGCGCTGGATCTCGGAAATTATTGGGGCCACAACGCCATCATCCGCACCGAACCATTCATGCAATGCTGCGACCTGCCACAGCTGCCCGGGCGCCGGCCGTTCGGCGGCCAGATTTTGAGCCATGATTTTGTCGAGGCCGCCTTGCTGCTGCGCGAGAACTGGGAGGTCTGGTTTGCCTACGACCTTGAAGGCAGCTACGAGGAGGCGCCGCAGGCGTTGATCGAAAACGCGCAGCGCGAACGCCGCTGGTGCCAGGGCAATTTGCAGCACGGCCTCGTGCTGTTCGCGAAAGGCCTGCGCGGCGTCAGCCGGATGCATTTGATCCTTGGCATCTGTGGCTATCTCGCCGGACCGCTGTGGCTGGCGTTTCTGCTGACGTTCAACTGGATTTACTGGTATCAAAAATTCACCGGCCTGTCGGACATTCCCGTGCAGGCATTCAATCCGTATTTGAGCGGCTTGAGCGGCAGGGCGCACGCGCTGCTGGTTTTCGTCATCTGCATGGTCGTCATCATGCTGCCAAAATTTCTTGCGCTTATTGACCTCGCGCGCGATCGTCCGCGCCGCCATGCGTTTGGTGGACTGGCGCGGGCCACCTCCGGCGTGGTCGGCGAAACGGTTTTTTCCACCCTGCACGCGCCCTTGCTCATGCTCTGGCACACGCGTTTCGTTCTTACGAACCTGCTTGGCATCAGCGTCGGCTGGGCGACGCAAAAACGTTCCGCCGACGGCACGGACTGGTTTTACGCCGCGCAAAGGCATTGGGGCCACACGCTCATCGGCCTGGTATGGGGCACCTTCATGTGGCAGCTCGACCCCAGTTTGTTCTGGTGGTTCACGCCGGTGCTGGCCGGGATGGCCCTGTCCATTCCGTTGAGCGTGCTGACCAGCCGCCGCAGCCTCGGTGTGCGCGCGCGGCGGCTTCGTTTTTTTCTGACACCGGAAGAAACCAGACCGCCGGTGGAATTAGTTTCACTCCGTTCCCAGATGAAAATCCATGAACTCACCAGCGACACCACTCCGCCTCGTCCGCACGCGGGCCTGGCTGAGGCCATCCTTGATCCCTACGTCAACGCCATCCATGTTTCGCTGCTGCGCGAGAAACAACTCAACCCGGTTTACGCCGAGCAATTTTCAAAGCTCGGCGTGGGCGGCGAGCCGGTTCAGGTGTTGGGTGAAAAACTGCTGGCTGAGGGGCCGGACAAACTGACCGCTGCCGAACGGATGCTCGTTATGGCCGACCAGCGCGTGATGGTCTGGCTGCACCAACAAACCTGGCAACGGCCCGGCGAATCACTCGCTGCCTGGTGGCGTGGCGCGATTCTGGAATTCAGCCGTCGGGATTAGGAAACCTATCACAACAATTCCAGCACACGCTCCAACTCCGCGTCCGTGTTGTAAAAATGCGGCGAGAGGCGGATATAGTTCTGCCCTTTGCGGTCGGTGCGCAGGGACGCGACAATGGCCGCCTCGGACAGTTTTTGATTCAACGCCGTCAGGTCTTTGCCCGGTTGATAAAAGGAAACGATGCCGCCAGCGTTTTCCGGCTTCGCATCGGCGTTCAATACCGTGAAACCCTTCGTCTGCAATGCGGGCACGAGCCGGGCGCGTTTGCGGAGCAGTTCGGCGGCGATGTTTTCCACGCCGATTTCTCGCGCGATTTCCAGCGCGACAATCAAGCCGACCAGACCGAGCAGATTCTGCGTGCCCGCCTCGTATTTCACCGCGCCGCTGCGAAAGACGATTTGTTCCTGCGCGACAAAATTCGGGTTTTTTACATTGTGCCAGCCATAAAGCGGCGGATTCAAATTTTCCTGAAGCTCGCGCCGGACGTAAAGCACACCGGCACCGCACGGGCCGAGCAGCCATTTGTGGGCGTCGGCGGCCAGAAAATCCACATATTCTACGGTTGTCGGAAATGCGCCGAGCGTCTGGATCGCGTCGAGACAGAATAAAATCCTGCGTTCGCGCAAATATTTACCGATGGCCTGAAATTCCAAGCGATAACCGCTGATAAAATGACAGGACGCAAGCGCGACGAGCCGTGTGTTTTCGTCCACCTGGCCCATTACGTCAATCGGACGGATGACACCCAAGCCGCGTGTGTTGAGCAGTCGCACTTCAACGCCTTTTTCCGCCAGCGCCATCCACGGATAGACATTGGACGGATAATCGTCGTGATAGATGAGGATGTTGTCGCCCCGGCGAAAATTCAGGCCGGACGCAACGAGGCTCAAACCGAGCGAGGTTGGTCCGACAAGCGCGATTTCGCCGGGCTCGCAGTTCAGCAGTTGCGCGGCGAGCCGGCGCGCATCCTCCAGACGATGAAGCATGAACGATTCCTGGTCGCCAAGGGTTCCCTGCCGGGCGCACTCGGAAATAGCCTCGGCGACGCGGCGCGGCAGCGGGCAGACACCGGCATGGCCGAGGAATATTTTGTCGCGAACAACGGGAAATTCATGGCGGCGCAATTCTTCATTGGCGGACAGTTCGAGCAAAGTCATACAGCGATTTTACCCGTGAAAACCGAAAACGGCAAAGCGGAATCAAATCCGTTTGCCGTTTGAATGGGGAAATTTTCAGGCGGCGACGCGGTCGAGGCTGGCCTTGAGGTCGCGCTTGCTTTTCGCCCCTACCATCTGTTCGGCGACCTGGCCATTCTTGATCAGCAGCAGCGTGGGAATGGCACGGATGCCATATTTGGTCGCCAGCGCCTGTTGCTCGTCAATGTTGACCTTGCCGATTTTGATCTTGCCGTCGTATTCGTCGGCCAGTTCGTCCAAGAGCGGGGCGATCATCTTGCATGGGCCGCACCATTCGGCCCAGAAATCCACGAGGACGGGCGTGGCGGACTGGATGACTTCCTTTTCAAAATTGTCCTGCGTGAGTGCGGAAATGAGCGGGGATGCCATAATCGATTAAAGCGGTTGGAATTGGTGTTCTGCCTGCTAATTTAATTACTGTTGCAGTGCGTCGTTCAAAATTAGCAGCATCCACACGGTGGTGCCAATCGCCGCCAAGCCCAAAACGGCGGCGGCGATGGCGAGGATTTTGTCCAACGGGCTGAGTTTTGCCGCAGCGGGTGCAGGTGCAAGGGGCCGGCGGGTGGCCGGGGCCGCAGCCGGTGCGGCGGCGGTTGCTGCCGGACGGGGTTGCGCAACGGGCGCGGCGGAAGATCGCAGGGTGGTTGCACCGGGAGGGGTTGGCGCTAGCGGCGCTCCGCTGGACACACCGGTCGGGCCGCCGGGCGGCAGCGTTGGCAGCTTGATGGTCGGCGCTGCAGTCGGCTTGGGCGGCAAATTGATGCGAACGGTCTCTTTCTTGGGCTGGACGCGACCGGTGGATTTTTTCATCGGCTCTGCGCCCGTGGGTGCGCCCGGATTGATTGGAGGAATGTCGGCCATAGCTTTTAGCTCTGAAAGATAAGCGGCGTCCGGCGGCTGTCAAATGTAATTCCACAGGGAAAAATCGGGCTGGTGGAGTCCGCGTCCGGCCCAATTGAGCTTATGGGGCCTCAAGTTTTCTCTTCGATCAATTCCCGCCGCGCGCCGCCGAGCAATTGTTCAACAAAAGCGGTGGAATAGACGCCGCGCCGGAAGTTCGGATCCTGCATGATGGCCTGCTGGAAGGAGATCGTTGTCTTGATGCCAGTCACCATGTATTCGCCGAGCGCGCAACTCATGCGGTCAATCGCCTCGCGCCGATCCTTACCGTAGGTGATCAGTTTACCGATCATCGAATCATAGGTTGGCGGAATCGTATAGCCGGCGTAGGCGTGGGTGTCGACACGCACACCGCGCCCGCCAGGTTGATAATACATTTCTAGGCGCCCCGGGCTGGGGCGAAAATCATCAAACGGATCTTCGGCATTGATACGGCACTCGATGGCGTGGCCTTTCATCTGGATGTCGCCCTGCGAATGCTGGAGCGATTCGCCGGCGGCGATCAAAATTTGATAGCGAACGAGGTCAATGCCTGTGACTTCCTCCGTGACGGGATGCTCGACCTGAATACGCTTGTTGACTTCGAGGAAATAATAGTTGCCGTCATTGTCCACGATGAATTCAACCGTTCCGGCATTGGTGTAACGCGCGGCTTCGGCGATCCGGACGGCGGCCTTGCCGATTTTATCGCGCAGCTTGCGGAATTTATTTTCCAGCAACGGCGACGGTGATTCCTCGATGAGTTTCTGGTTGCGGCGCTGCACCGAGCAGTCCCGCTCGCCCAGATGGATGATGTGGCCTTTGCTGTCGCCAAGAATCTGAATCTCAATGTGGTGCGGATTCTCAATGAATTTTTCGATGTAAACGCCCGAATTGCCGAACGCCTTTTCCGCCTCGGTGCGTGCCGTATGGTAGCCTTTGACGAGCGAGATATCGTTGTGCGCCACGCGCATTCCGCGTCCGCCGCCACCGGCGATGGCTTTGATCATCACTGGATAGCCGATGCGTTTGGCGATGACCAGCGCGTCCTTTTCATTTTCCACGGTGCTTTCGGAACCGGGCGGCGTTGGCACGCCGGCTTTTTTGGCGAGTGCCCGGCTGATGGCCTTGTCTTCGAGCGCGCTCATCGCCCGTGGGCTAGGGCCGATAAAACGGATGTTGCAGCTTTCACAAACTTCGGCGAAGTGTGCATTCTCGGAAAGAAAACCGTAGCCGGGATGAATCGCGTCCACGTCCGCGATTTCCGCCGCGCTGATGATGCGGTCAATGCGCAGATAACTATCCGAGGCGGGTGCCTTGCCGATGCAAATTGCCTCGTCCGCCATTTGAACGTGCATGGAGTTGGCGTCCACCTCCGAATAAACGGCCACGGTGCGGATGTTCAGCTCTTTGCAGGCGCGGATTATGCGGACGGCGATTTCTCCGCGGTTGGCAACCAGAATTTTTTCAAACATGGTCTTTCGGTGAAGTCAGACAGGATTCAGGCGGGCGCACTACCGCCGTTTCAATTCGGACGAACTTTGAACAAAGGTTGGCCGAATTCCACGGGCTTGCCGTTTTCGACAAGAACCTGGGTGACAACGCCTTTAACCTCGGATTTTATTTCGTTCATCACTTTCATGGCTTCAATGATGCAAACGACGGAGTCGGGGTTGACCTCCGTTCCAATTTCGGCGTAATTGCCGGCTTCCGGAGAAGGGGCACGGTAAAAAGTCCCGATCATTGGCGATTTAATGTCAATTTCACCCGTACCCGCAGGTTGAGGGGCAATAGTCGCAACCCCAAGTGTCGGAATAGCCGGAGCCGCACTGACAACAGCAGGTTCATCATACTGAACAGCCGGCAAACCGCCATTTAATCCACGCTTCAGTTTAATTTTTGAGTCTTGTCGTTCCAATTCGAATTCCGTTATGGAATTCTTTTTCATCAAATCAATAATGGCTTTTATATCTTTTAGGTCCACAAGTCGTTTTTCGTTAAAGTAAAATTTATTGTCGGAATTTTTGCCATTAAGAAGGCAAAAGACGGCTGCTATTTAAAGTTTCATTAGACTTGCCATAGTCTATGATTTTGAGAAGTAATCGTCAAGAATCAAAATTGTTAAATCAAAAAATTAAAAAGGACAAAATCGGATGAATAAAAAAACAGTTTATTCGATATTTTTAGCAACTTTAACGTAAACCGCCGCTTCAAGGCCTAAAATGTATGATTTCCCACCAAAACCAGTTATCTGTCCTAGGCAAACCGGCGCAATCAATGATTTATGTCGGAACTCTTCGCGAGCATGGACATTGGAAAGATGAATCTCAATGGTCGGCACACCACCAGCGGCAATTGCGTCCCGCAACGCAATGCTGGTATGAGTATAAGCTGCGGCATTGATCACGATTGCCTCAAACTGTCCTTTGGCCTGCTGAATCCAGCCCACTAGGTCTCCTTCTACGTTTGACTGCCGGAAATCAATTTCCACCTTTAGTTCGGCGGCGCGCGCGCGCACTTTGGACTCAATTTCCGCCAAAGACGTGCGGCCATAAATATCCGGCTCGCGCTGGCCAAGCAGGTTCAGGTTCGGGCCGTTAAGGAATAGAATCTTCATTTGCGATCAAAAGATTAAGTTGCCGTCGCCTACTTGTCTATTTGATTTCCCGATGTTCCGGCCAGACATCCGAGGAGCGTGAAGGCTGTCCAAGCTAGGGCAGGAACGTAGAGACTGAACTCGCCGATTCCCTGAACGAACCAGCCGAGCAAGCCGAAAAGAATGGCAACGGTCATCGGGCTTCCAAAGCACCACACCCGCCGGCCAACGATTATCAGGGTCAGCAAAATCCATGCTGAGTAAAAAATCCCGCCCGGGACACCCGTGTCTGAAAATTGCTCAAGGTAATCATTATGCGTGAGCCGCGCCATTTCCGCGTCCGGTGATTTGAGTTGGGCATAAGGCCGTTGGAACGTCCCTGGCCCGGTTCCAAACCAGGGATGTGCAAAAGTGATTTGAACTGCCGCGTGCCAATAATCGAATCGTGCGCCGACGCTGGTGGCACCGCTGGCAAAGTAATTTTGGTAGCGAACGGCAAAAATTCCCAAGCCGATCAGCAGAAACATGGTCAGTGCCACGCATTTCAGTCGGGCCGGCCATTTCAACCGATACAGGCATGTTACGCCGATCCCAATCCCGATAAGCCAGCCGAGTTTTGATCCCGTCCAGAAAAACGCGGCACCGCCCAGAAATAGCGCCAGCGCGATGGCGGTTTGCCGGATGGCCGGCCGCAGTTTATTCGTCCTGGTGAAGACGAGCTCGAGGGAAACGGGAAATAGCAGCAAAATCGCGCCGGCCAGGGCGTTGGGATAGACGAGGGTACCGTTGACGCGGCCTTTGGCGAACTTGGCAAGGACGGCGGGATTCGCCACATCCACGTCGTTGGTGGTGATAATCACGTTCTCTCGCTTCATTTCCAAACGTGTTTCCGGTGGGAAATTTGTCCAGTCCGTGCGTTCACCTTCGATCAACAGCTGATGGCTTTGAGGAAATTCAAAGATCCGCTGGTCAACGGCGCGGACGAGGCAAACAGTGAACGCCGCCAGCACGCCGATCAACAGCCAGCGCAACAAGGGTTCGCTTCCCAAAACAAGCGCACCGAGAAAATAACAGGCGACACAGCCGAACAATTGCCAGAGTGTTGCTGCGGTGAGGTTAGCGTCCACGGTTTGGGTGGCGGAAAGCAGCTGCCACAGAAACCACAGGAACGGCAGAAGCCCGAGCCATTTGGTTTCCGGCCAGCGCCATTTCTTTGAGAAAGCGATTGCCGCGCCGGCCAGCGCCAGCGGCAAAATCCCCCAGTTTGCCCAGCGGGCCGGCCAGGGGTCGTTCCAAAAATCAGATGGCGAAACCGGCGGCGTGATTTTACTGTCGAGAATGACGGGGTTGCCGAATTTAAGAACCGCCAGACCGAGGAAAAGCCCGAAGATGAGGGCGTAGAATGTAGTTCCGCTGAATTTTTCCCCGGACTTCATGCGCTAATTCTAGCCGCTGCCGACGGAAATTAAAAATGCAATTTCAACAGGCTGACTTCCAGTGCAAGGGCTTCCTGCACATTCGTGTGCAGGAGCCGTTGCGCTTGTTCGAGCGTCTGCAAGTTTTCCAGGGCCTGCCGGGGCGTGATCCGGCGGGCGACGTTTTCCGCGCCGGCCAGCGCCGGAAATTTCAGCAGTTCCCGGCCCGCAGCCAGCGTATGCAGCCAGACATCGCGCAGCCACCATTGGACGAGCAGCAGCAGATCCGCGCGATGGCGGCGGTATTCGGCCTCGATGGCGGCGGTAAGCTCTGTTTCCCATTTGTCGCGCAGGTTTTTTTCGGCCTCCACATGCTTTTCGAGCGGCGAGCGGGCGGTCAGGGATTCATCCACGCGTGTCCGAATTTCCCCAAGTTTTTGGAGCAACACGTCGAGCAGCCGGTAACGGCCGAGCAGGCTTTTCTGTTCAACGGCGGCCAGCGCGCCGAAATGCTCAAGCCAATCCGATTGCGCCGCGTCGAGTGGCCGGGTGCCGTCGCCGGAAAAATTCAGGCGCAGGCAGCGCGAGAGAACGGTCTCCAAAATCCGCGACGGTTCGGTGGAGAGCAGGATCAATACGGATTTGGCGGGCGGCTCTTCCAGGGTTTTGAGAAAAGCGTTCGCGGCCTGCGTGTTCAGACGGTCGGCGGCGGCGATGATGGCGACCTTGTATCCTAATCCGGCCGGCTTGAGCTGGATTTGCTGCATCAGGTCGCGCATCTGCTCGACGGTGATGATCCGGGACTTGGATTCCGGCCGCGCCCAGTGAATGTCGGCATGGCTTTCATTGTCCGTTTTCCGACAGTTCAAACATTCATCGCAGCAATCCACCGTCTGGCCGTCAATTTTGACTGGGTTCTGGCAGTTCAGGGTTTTCGCCAGCGTGCATGCAAGCAGTTCCAGTTCGTCAAGCTGGTCGCCATTGAACAAATAGGCGTGACCGAGGCGACCGCGGGCGAGTGAGCGTTGCAACCGTTGGACACCCGCCGTCTGTTTCGGGAAGTTTTTAAAGGCCATGCGTGTTGTTGAATTGCGAACAGACATGACTTTGCAACCTGGACGCTTGACGGTCAAGACCGTGTTCCGCGTCCCCTGACGCCAAGTCAGCGATGGGCGATGGTGTAGCCGGTCAGCGCCTTCATGTATTGGGCGCGCTCGAAAGCGGCGGGTTCGGCGCAACTTTTTTGGCTTAAACTGCCCTTGAGCTGTTGTACGGAGTCGTATTCGTGTTCCTCCAGCCAAGTTGTCAAGTCACGTTCGATCAGGGCGATCTGCGGAATGCCGTGGCGGAGCAGGGTCGAGCAAAGCATGGTCACGTCCGCGCCCGCTAGCAGCATCTTCAACGCATCGGAGCCGCGGTGAATGCCGCTGCTGGCCGCGAGGCTGGCCTTCACGCGGCCATACAGCAGCGCGATCCAGCGCATCGGCAGACGCGCCGCCATCGGTGTGCTCAACAAAATGTTTGGCTTCACTTCCAGCGACTCCAGCTCGATGTCCGGCTGATAAAACCGGTTGAACAAGACCAGCCCGTTCGCGCCGGCTTGGTCGAGGCGCCGGGCCATGTTTGCAAAGCTGCTGAAGAACGGGCTTAATTTCACCGCGACGGGAATGGTGACGTTCGCTTTCACCGCCCTCAAAATATCAATGTAGATGTCCTCGACGACCCCCCCTGGAATATCCATGTCCATGGGAATGTAATAAATATTCAACTCCAGCGCATCTGCGCCGGCCTGTTGGATTTGCCTGGCGTATTCCGTCCAACCCCCGACGGACGAGCCGTTCAGGCTGGCGATGATGGGGATGCGCGTGGCCTTTTTTGCGTCGGCTATGTGCTTGAGATATTCCTCCGGCCCGAGGTGGTATTCTTCGGTGTCGGGAAAGTAAGTCAGCGACTCCGCAAAACTTTCCGTGCCTTGCTGCAGGTTTTGATTCAGTTCCAGCCGGTCCTGCCGCAACTGCTCCTCGAACAGCGAATACAAAACCACTGCCGATGCGCCAGCGTCCTCCATGCGCTTGATGTTGTCCACGTCCTCTGACAACGGCGAGGCTGAAATGACCAGCGGCGAACGCAGTTTCAGGCCGAGATAATGGGTGGTGAGGTCCATGATTTTATTGGGCTCGCGTTGAGGGTTCGGTTTCCAGGCTGGTCGTTGATTTGGTGGGGGCGATTTCAATCTTCGGGTCGCGCTGCGCCATGGATTGATAGAACTTCCAGCGCCGGTCGGCATCGGCCTGCGACTGGGCAAAAAATTTCTTCGCGTCCTCCGGTTTGCTCTTGGTCAGCATTTTGAACCGGTTTTCGGTCATCATAAAATCTTTCACCTGAGACTTGGCCGCGCCGGAATCGAGCTGGAACGGATTCTCGCCGCGGTCCGCGCGCCGCGGATCGTAGCGGTAAAGCAGCCACTGGCCGGACTCGACCGCCAGCTTCTGCTGCCGCGCGCCGATGCCCGTGTCGAGCGCGATGCCATGCGCGATGCAATGGCTGTAGGCGATGATCAGCGACGGCCCCGGATACGATTCCGCCTCGATGAACGCCTTGAGCGTGTGCTCGTCCTTCGCGCCCATCGCGACGCTGGCGACGTAAATGTTGCCATAGCTCATCGCAATCAAACCGAGATCCTTCTTGGCCGCCGCTTTGCCACCGGCGGCGAATTTCGCAATTGCACCGCGCGGGGTGGACTTGCTCATCTGCCCGCCGGTGTTGGAATAAACCTCCGTGTCCATCACCAGCACGTTGATGTTGTGGCCGCTGGCAAGGACATGGTCCAAGCCGCCGTAGCCGATGTCGTAAGCCCAGCCGTCGCCGCCGAGAATCCACACGCTCTTTTTCACGAGCTGGTCGGCGAGCGGAACCAGGAGCTGCGCTTCCGGCGAATCCAGCGTTTGCAATTTCTGTTTCAACGACGCGACGCGTTCACGCTGATCGTAAATGCCCGCCTCGTCGCTCTGGTCGGCCATGAGCAGTTGCGCCACAAAATCGTCGCCGAGCCGCGGCGCGAGTTTTTTGAGCAATTCGCCGGCGAAGTTTTTTTGCTGGTCCAGCGAGACGCGAAAGCCGAGGCCAAACTCCGCGTTGTCCTCGAACAGCGAGTTGCACCACGTCGGGCCGCGCCCGCACTTGTCCGTGGCATACGGCGTCGTCGGCAGGTTGCCGCCATAGATCGAGGAGCAGCCCGTCGCGTTGGCGACGACCATGCGGTCGCCGAACAGCTGCGTGAGCATCTTGATGTAAGGCGTCTCGCCGCAGCCGGCGCAGGCGCCGCTGAACTCGAACAGCGGCCGCAGCAGCTGCTGCTGGCGCAGCGTGCCGGTCTTGATCTGGCGCCGGTCGGATTCCGGCAGCTTCAGGAAATAATCCCAGTTGACGCTCTCCGCCGCGCGCAACGGCGGCTGTGGCCGCATGTTGATGGCCTTGAGCTTCACCTCGGTCTTGTTCTTGGCCGGGCAGACGTCCACGCAGATGGCGCAGCCGGTGCAGTCTTCCGCCGCGATTTGCAGAGTGAATTTCCGGCCCTTGAATTCCGGGATGCGCGAGTCGGTGGTCTTGAACGTTGGCGGGACATCTTTCAATTCCGCCGGGTCATACACCTTCGCGCGGATGGTGGCGTGCGGGCAGATGGCCACGCATTTGAGGCATTGAATGCAAGTTTTTTCGTCCCACACCGGAATCTCCAGCGCGAGGTTGCGTTTTTCGTATTGCGCCGTGGCGGTCGGGAACGAGCCGTTGCTGGGGAACGCGCTGACGGGCAGATCGTCGCCGTTGCCGGCGGCAATCGTGCCGAGAATGTTGCGGACAAAATCCGGGGCGTCCGGCGTGATGGACGGCAGGAGCGGGCCGGTGCCGTTGACCTGGTTGTTCACCACGTCCACTTCGTGCAGGTTCGCCAGCGTGTTGTCCACGGCCTTCAGGTTCATCTGGACGACTTCCTCGCCTTTTTTACCGTAGGTTTTCTTGATCGAATTCTTGATGGCCGCAATCGCCTCGTCCTTCGGCAGCACGCCGGAGAGCGCGAAGAAGCAGACCTGCATGATGGTGTTGATGCGTCCGCCCATGCCGCTCTCTCTCGCGACCTTGGTGGCATTGATGACGAAGAATTTCGCCTTTTTGGCCAGCAAACTTTGCTGCACCGGGGTCGGCAGCGCCGCCCAGATTTCATCCTTGGAGCGCGGCGTGTTCAACAGGAACGTGCCGCCGGGCACAAGGCTGCGGAGCATTTCGTAGCGCTCCAGAAACACCGGCAGATGGCACGCGACGAAATTGGCGTGCGTGATCAGATACGTCGAGCGGATCGGCTGCGGGCCGAAGCGCAGGTGCGACACCGTCATCGAACCGGATTTTTTCGAGTCATACACAAAATAGCCCTGCGCGTAATTCCCTGTTTCCTCGCCGATGATCTTGATGGAGTTTTTGTTTGCGCCGACCGTGCCATCGGCGCCGAGACCGTAGAACAGCGCGCGCACCACGTTGGCCGGCTCGGTGGAAAACTCCGGGTCATACTTCAGGCTAGTATGTGACACATCGTCGTTGATGCCGACGGTGAAATGATTCTTCGGCGCGGCGGCGGACAGGTTTTCAAACACCGCCTTGATCATGGCCGGCGTGAATTCCTTCGAGGCCAGGCCGTAGCGGCCGGTGAACACCAGCGGCACCAATTTCAGATGCGAGCGGCCGGCGGCGGTCTCTTCCATCAACGCCGTGACGACGTCCTGATAGAGCGGTTCGCCCGTCGCGCCCGGTTCCTTGGTGCGGTCGAGCACCGCGATTCTTTTCACGGAGGCGGGCAGGGACGCGATGAAGCGATTGCCGTCGAACGGCCGATATAGCCGCACCTTGAGGACCCCAATTTTTTCGCCTTTTGCAACAAGATGCTCCACCGTTTCGTGGGCGGCCTCGCAGCCGGAACCCATCAGGACGATGACGCGCTCCGCGTCCGCCGCGCCAACGTAGTCAAACAAATTGTAATCGCGTCCGGTCAGTTCCGCAAACTCGTCCATGACATGCTGGACGATGTCGGGGCAGGCGGCATAAAGCCCGTTCGCCGCCTCACGGCCCTGGAAGAACACGTCCGGATTTTGCGCCGTGCCGCGCAGCACCGGCTTGTCCGGCGTCATGGAACTGGCACGGTGCGCGGCAATCAGCTTGTCGTCAATCAGCGCCCGCAGCACGGATTCGTCGAGCAGTTTGATTTTGGAAACTTCGTGCGACGTGCGGAAGCCGTCAAAAAAATGGATGAACGGAATGCGTGAGCGCAGTGTGGCCGTCTGTGAAATCAATGCGAAATCCATCGTCTCCTGGACAGAAGCCGCGCCCAGCATCGCCCAGCCGGTCGAGCGGCAGGCCATGATGTCGCCGTGATCGCCGAAAATGGAAAGCGCATGCGTTGCCACCGTGCGTGCGGTGACGTGGAAGACCGTCGGCAGCAGTTCGCCGGCAATCTTGAACATGTTCGGGATCATTAGCAACAGGCCCTGCGACGCAGTGAACGTCGTGCTCATGGTGCCGGTCTGCAGCATGCCGTGGACGGCGGCGACCGCCCCGCCTTCGCTTTGCATCTCCACGATGGCTGGGATCGTGTGCCAGAGGTTTTTCTTGCCCTCGGCCGCCCACTGGTCGCACCACTCGGCGATGGGTGAGGACGGCGTGATCGGATAAATCGCCATCGTCTCGTTCACCCGGTAGGCGACGTAAGCGGCGGCCTCGCAGCCGTCAATGGTTTTGAAAACTGTTTTTTTCATGTCGGAATAATTGGCAATGACATTTTAAGTTGCTCACGGCCGGCCGGCCTCTCTTATTTTGGCAAAGTCACAACATCCGTTGCAAAGCCGGGACCGCCCGATTTTAAGGGCGCGGAGTTTAAAACAATCACCAGTTCAGCCGAACGAGGTTTGCCCTGTCACAAACGGCGAGAGTGCCGCCGGCCGGTCAGGCCAGCTAATGAACGGGAATAGAAGAACGAATCCGCCTCGACAGCTTCCTCTTTGGCTGGCAGTGGGAAACCCGGTGGAAGTGACGCGCGACTTGAAACGAAGGCAGCCCGCGTCACCGCGAAATTTAGAATCAAGGCGGCGGCAAGACGTTGCTTTAAATGTTATTGGTGCCGGCAACCACCGCCGTTTCCGCCCTGCGCGAGGCTACCTTCCGGCGAACGCCTCCTCAAATTTTATCATGGCACGCACGTCATGATAGTTCGCCTTCCAGCTGTTTGCCTTGGTCATGTCTTTCGGTTTGCCGTCGGCCGTAACCGCGTAATACCAGATGCCGTCTTTCGGATCGGCCTGAAAGGTCTTGATGAATTGCAATAATTTGTCCAACGCCGCGTCATAATGTGCATCGGGCTTGTGTTTCAGCGCATCGGTCAGCGCGGCCAGCATTTCGGCCTGTATCCACCAGACTTTTTCCGTGTCGGCTGCCGGCTGATCGTCGAAGCCCCGGCTGTAAAGCCCGCCATGCTCAAAGTCGTAACCATGTTTCAACGCGTGGTCGAGCAGCGCGTAAAAATGTTTCCACGCAGGCGGCTGGCCCAGCACGTTTTCCGCGCGAATCATCAGCCAGGCGAACTCGACGTTGTGGCCGTAGGACAGGCCGGCGCTGCCCGGGGCCGCCACCGGCTGCCAGTCGAATTGCCGGTGAAATGCGCATTGAGCTGGATTTTCGGGATAAAAATAGGTTTGGTTGATTCGCAACGCCTCAGCCAGCGAAACTTTCACCTCCGGGTCGTGCGTGGCGTCATACAATTCCGCGAGCGCCTCCATCCAATGCAGATGTGCGTTGGCGCTTTTGCAGCCGATGACTTCGACCTCGCTGCGCGGGTCGCCGGGTGAAAGCAGTTTCCAGCGGCGGTCCGCGTGCTCGAACCAGCCGCCGTTCTTGCCATCGTGCAGATGTGTTTGAACCGTGTGATACAATTCCAGCGCGCGATGCAATGCCTCGGGATCACCGCTGGCGCGGGAATATTCGACCAAGGCATAAACCACGAAAGCCTCGCCATACAAATATTTGCCCTCATTAAGCGGCTGGCCGTTCAAATCGGTCGCCCAAAAATAGCCGCCGTTCTGCCGGTCAAGAAAATGGTCCAGCAGGAAATGATAGCCTTGTTGGGCCGCCTTCAAATAATTCCGGTTTGTGTCGCCAAACCCCGCAAGGTGCGCGTGCGAAAACCCCCAGATCATGCGGCTTTGCGTGACGATTTGTTTTTCCACCGCCCTGCCGCGGCCATTTTCCGCGTCATCCGCGAGCAGGTAGCCGCCTTGATTCGTGTCCTGGGCCGTGTCAAACCAGTAGGGCAGGATTTTTTCCGCCAGCTGGATTTTCATTTCGCGCGCCGGCGCGGAAAAATCCCCGGCGCGACCGGATGCGACCAAGCTGGAAAATGCCGCCGCCAAGACCAGCGTGCAAGGCAGGTGCCGATGGAAGGAAAAGCCGGACGTGAAGGGCCTGATGTTCATGGGCTGAAAATTTCATTTTTCCGTCGCAGTTTCAATAATCAATCATGTTTTTCCGACCGGCGGCATTTCGACGGGCGCGGTTCCCGCGACATTTGGTGTTTGACGGCGGTTCGCAAAAGGGGGAAAACAGACCCAGCCATGAAACTAAAAAGCTGGGTCGCCTGGTTGCTGGTCGTGGCGTTTCTCGCCAGCGAAGTGCTGCTCTTCTCCGCACTCCGGCAAAAAGCGGCGGCGCAAATTTCCTTCCAGTCGGAAAAGCAGCGGGTGGAGCAGTTGCAATCGCAGCTGGATCAGCTCAAACATTCCAACGCCGACGCCCAAGGCGCGGAGATGGCCCGGCTGCGTGCCGAGAACCAGGATTTGCCGCGCCTGCGCAACCAGGTCACGCAGTTGCAGGCGGCGAACGAGAAATTGACCCAGCAGTTGAAGACCACCAGCACCTACGCCCAGCAGCAGCAGCAGCAGTTGCTGAAACTCACGGCGGCCCAACAGGCGCAGGCGGAGGCGGCTGACCGCAACAACTGCATCAACAACCTCCGCCAGATTGATGCGGCCAAGCAGCAATGGGCATTGGACAAAAACAAGCCGCCGGACGCCATTCCCACCATGCAGGATCTGCTGTCATATTTTCCAAGCGGGGTTTTTCCGGTCTGTCCTTCGGGCGGGACTTATACGATCAACGCCGTGGGCTACCTGCCGGCGTGTTCCGTTCCCGGCCACGTGCTGCCGTGACCTTTGCGTCCCGCAATTTTCATTCTTGGCTTTCGCTGTTTCTTCCTTAAACTCCGCGGTTCATGATTGACACTGACATCGAACTTTTGAAGGGCATCGCAAACCAACTGCGCATTCATTCCATTGAAGCGACCACCGCAGCGGGCAGCGGCCATCCGACCTCCTGCTGTTCGGCGGCGGATATTGTGTCCACGCTGTTTTTCGGCCAGATGCGTTACGACGCCAAGAACCCGCACTTTTACAACAACGACCGCTTTATCCTTTCCAAAGGCCACGCCGCGCCGCTGCTTTACGCCGCGTGGGCGGAAAACGGCTTCGTGCCGATTCCCGAACTGCTGACGCTCCGGCAGTTCACCAGTGAACTCGAAGGACACCCAACGCCTCGCCTCGCCTTTGTTGACGTGACGACTGGTTCGTTGGGCCAGGGTCTTGGCGTCGGCGTGGGCATGGCGCTCGCCGCCCGGCTCGACAATCTGGATTACAACACCTATGTCCTGATGGGCGACGGTGAAATCGCCGAGGGTGCCGTCTGGGAAGCCGCGTCGCTGGCGGGCATTTACAAGCTGAATAATTTGATCGCCATCGTGGATGCCAACCGCCTCGGCCAAAGCGAAGCCACGGCGTTCGGCCACAACATCGGCGTTTATCGGGACCGTTTCGAGGCGTTCGGATGGCGCGTGGAGGACGTTGACGGCCACGACATCGAGGAACTCGCGGAAGTCCTCGGCGGCGTCGGCCTGGACGACAAGCCGCTCGCCATCATCGCCAAAACCTACAAAGGCGCGGGCGTTTCATTTTTGCAGGACAAAGATGGCTGGCACGGCAAGCCGTTGAATAAGGAAGAGGCCGCGAAAGCGGTCGCCGAACTTCAGCCCAGCGCTAAATCCGGTCTCGGCGTGGTGATTCCCGCGCCCAGCCAACTGCCCGCGCCCAACAATGCCGCGCCCGCCAGCTATCCGTCAATCAGCTATAACCTCGGCGATAAAATCGCCACACGCGAAGCCTACGGCACCGCGCTCGTCCGTCTCGGCGATGTGGATCAGCGCGTCGTTGCGTTGGATGGCGACACGAAAAACTCCACGTTCGCGGACAAGTTTTTCAAAAAATTCCCGAACCGTTCCACCGAATGTTTCATTGCCGAGCAGAACCTCGTCGCCGTGGCCGTCGGCTTCGGCACGCGCGGCAAGGTGCCGTTCGCATCCACGTTCGCCGCATTTTTTACCCGCGCCTGTGACCAGATCCGCGTGGCGGGCATTTCGCAATCCAACCTCAAGCTGGTTGGTTCGCACGTCGGCGTAAGCATTGGCGAGGACGGTCCGTCCCAGATGGCGCTCGAAGATCTGGCCATGATGCGCGCGGTGGTCGGCAGCACGGTGTTGTATCCGAGCGACGCCGTCAGCACGGAAAAATTGCTCGAGCAGATGGCACTCATCAAAGGTGTTTGTTTCCTGCGCACCTCGCGTCCGAAGACCCCGGTCATTTACGGCAACGACGAAAAATTCCCCGTGGGCGGCGCGAAGGTTCTGCGTCAGGGCGACAAGGTCACCATTGTTGCTGCAGGCGTGACGCTGCACGAGGCCCTCAGGGCGGCGGATGCGTTGAAGGCTGAAGGCATCACCGTCACCGTCATTGACGCCTACAGCATCAAGCCACTCGGCCGGGACGTGATCCTGGCGGCCGCAAAGAAGACCGGCAACACCGTCATCACCGTGGAGGATCATTATTCCGAAGGCGGTTTGGGCGACGCGGTCGCCGGTGAACTGAGCGTGGAAGGCATCAAGGTTCACAAGCTCGCCGTGGTCGGCATCCCGCATTCCGGCAAGGCAGAAGAATTGCTCGCCAAGTTTGGCATCGACGCGGCGGGAATTGTTAAAAAAGTCAAATCGCTTTAACCGCCAGGGCGTCCGGAAAATCATCTTCTCAATTCATGCGCGGAAACGTTTGTTTCCGCGCTTTTTCGCACCCGGGTGCCGCAGTGATTTTTTTTGCCAGACTTGCCTTTGTGAGGCACATTGTCACCGGCAATGAGCGGAACGGGAAAAATTCTCAAGGGAAAATTGCTGCTGGACGGCGGTGATTTGACCGGCTCATTTTTTCACCGCAGCGTCGTGCTCATCTGCGAGCACACCGCCGAGGGCGCGTTCGGCCTTGTGCTGAACCGTTCGAGTGGCAGCAAGGTCGGCGAACTGATCGTCGCCGACCTGCCGGGTCCGCTTAAAAACTCGCCGCTCTTTCTGGGCGGTCCGGTGCAGCCGACCGCGTTGAGCTTTCTGCACGCGGACAACTTCATCCCCGATGCCAGCGTCTTTCCCAACCTGAACCTCGGCCATTCGATTGACGAACTGGTGGAGGTTGGCGAATCGTTTTCCACCGCGAAAAAACTGAAGATGTTCGCCGGTTACGCCGGCTGGTCGCCCGGTCAGTTGGAAAATGAGATGAAGCGCAAATCGTGGCTTACCTATCCCGCGTCGCTCGAGCTCGTCTTTGAAACGCCCCCAGACCAACTCTGGCAGAAGATCCTGAAAATCAAAGGCGGCTGGAAAAACAAGCTGCTCTCCCAGATGCCGGATGATTTGTCGCTGAATTGAGCAGGTCATGAAAAATGGCTTTGTTAAATGTGGGCCGGTTAGATTTGCTCGCGGCAAGGAGTCGGACTTATGGAAGTCCATTCAGGAGAAGCATGCCGAAGAGCTCGCGACGGCATCGTTGCTTAAAAAGCTGCGGATTCAATTTCAGATGCTTCGCGAATTCCTGTGCCGCCGAAAAGCCGGGCATGAGCCGTCGGCGAAGACTTTGTGGTGAAATCAATTCGCCTCAACGCGCAGCAAAGCCGCTTCTGATTTCGCCATAACGTCCGTCCGTTCCAAGCTGGCCGGGATCAGGCAGAATTGGCCGGCGGACAAATCCAACGCCGTCGCGCCGCTCTTGATTTCAATTTTGCCAGCCGTCACCGCGACAATTTGCAGCTTCTTTGGCTTCAACAAACCGTTCGTTCCTGAATTCAGCTTCCACGTTTCGACGTTGAACAGCGGGTTGTTCACCAGCGCGCGTTTCTGAATTTTTCCGTCGTCGGCAAATTTGGTTTCCACCAGCTTTGGCTCGAAGTCATTGAAATCAATGCTCGCAAGGGATTGCGCGACGTGCAATTCGCGCGGCTTGCCGTCCAGACCGACCCGGTTCCAGTCAAACACGCGGTAGGTCGTGTCCGAGTTCTGCTGGATCTCAAAAATCACCAGGCCGTCGCCGATGGCATGAACGCGGCCGCTCGGCAGAAACATCGAGTCGCCCGCGCGCACCGGAATGCGATGAAAACATTCGGCCACGCTGCCATCGGCAATCTTCTTCTCAAACTCCGCGCGAGTCACGCCGCGCTGGAGACCGACATACAGGCTTGCGTTCTGCGCGGCATCGGCGATGAACCACATCTCGGTCTTGGGTTCGCCTCTCAGTTCGGCGGCGTTGTCCGCAGGTGGATGAACCTGGAGCGAAAGTTTTTCACGGGCGTCGAGGATTTTGCAGAGCAGGGGAAAACGGCCTGCCGCCGCCGGCTTCGCGCCGCCCAAAATTTCAACCGCGTGGTTTTCCAAGAGCCAGCGCAGATCTTTTCCGGCTAGCGGGCCGTTGGCGATGACACTGGCGTCGCCGGGGCGGTCGCTGACTTCCCAAGATTCGCCGATGACTTTGCCGGGCGGAAGTTCTTTGCCGAAGAGCCGCTCCAGTTCGCGTCCGCCCCAGATGCGTTCCTTGAAAACCGATTGAAAAGTAAACGGGTAAAGCACGACGGATTAGGCGGCGGCCTGGGGAACCACCCCGTTTTCAGTGGATTCGATTTTTTCGAGGAAATGTCCGTGCGCGCGAAATTTTTCGTAACGCAGCTTCAGGCGTTCGGCGACGGGTAGCGCGAGGACTTCCTCGAGGTGCCTGAGCAGGTGCGTTTTCAGGTTCGCGGCGGTTCCGGCGGGGTTGGTGTGCGCGCCGCCGAGCGGTTCGGACACCACGTCATCCACGAGCTTGAATCGGCGCAGATCCTTCGCGGTGATTTTTAGGGCGGCGGCGGCCTTGGCGGCGTTGGCGCGATCTTTCCACAAAATCGCCGCGCAACCTTCAGGGCTGATGACGGAATAATAGGCATTTTCCAGGATCAAAACGCGGTCTGCCACGCCGATGCCAAGCGCGCCACCGGAGCCGCCTTCGCCGATGACGGCGGTGATGATGGGCACTTTGAGCAATGTCATTTCGCGCAGGTTCACGGCGATGGCCTCGGCGATATGGCGTTCCTCCGCCGCGACGCCTGGATAGGCGCCCGCCGTGTCAATCAGCGTGATGATGGGCAGGCTGAATTTGTCCGCGAGCCGCATCAACCGCAGCGCCTTGCGGTAGCCTTCGGGATGCGCGGAACCGAAGTTGCGCAGAATGTTCTCCTTTGTGTCGCGGCCCTTTTGCGTGCCGATGACGACCACGCGGTGTTCGCCCAGCTTGGCAAAACCGCCGACCATCGCACGGTCCTCGGCGAACAGGCGGTCGCCGTGGAGTTCGTGGAAATCCGTGAACGCATGCGTGATATAATCCAGCGTGTACGGGCGCTTGGGATGCCGCGCGAGCTGCACGCGCTGCCAGGCGGTGAGGTTCAGGAAAATCTGCCGCCGGGTTTCCTCGAGCTTCCTTTCGATGAGCTGGATCTCCTCCTCGAATCGGATGCCGAGCGAGTGTTTTTCCGGGTGCTGGCGCAGTTCGTCCAGCTTGTTTTGCAGTTCGATGATCGGCTTCTCAAAATCGAGCTGATGTTTCATGCGTTGGAAATGTTAGCGCTTTTTCCGCCTGAATCAACGTGATTCCCGCGGCAAAAAAGCGAAGGGCCGGACTTGCGTCCGGCCCTGCTTGGTGACGAGATTTATACGCCTTCACCGAGGCGCTCAGAAGGGTGGTGCGACCAACTTGGGGTCGCTGTCCGAGCCGCACCACGAGCAAAACCCCTATGCCAACCCTAAACGAACAGCGAAATCAAACCCGTTCGTCATATCAGACTGGGCAACCTCGTATTAAGTTCAAAATAAATCAAATTATTTTTTTAGGCCGGCAAAATCCTTTGTTTTCCAGTTTTTGAACAAATAACATGGCGATTCACCGTTTGGTCACTAGCTGAACTGTGGCTGAAAAATCACCTTTAATTTCGGTCGGCGAGGCGGATCGACTAATTTGATTTTGTCCAACTACGCGCTGGCAGTGGCGCGGGATGGTTTGCCGAAGTTATCAAAGTTAGAGCGATTGCGAGTTTCTTATTCATACGCTTTTGATTTTTATTTTATCACCAGCGGCTCGTGCCAGACGTGCCCGAGTTGTGCGAGCAGGTCGTCGGCGGCAATCGGGCCCCAGGTGCCGGCGGCGTAAAATTCGCGGTTTGTCAGCGGCTTGTTTTCCCAGCCGGCGCGGATGGAATCCACGATCCTCCACGCAGTCTCGACCTCGTCGCGGCGGATGAACAGCGTCGCGTCACCGGCGATGGCTTCGAGCAGCAGGCGTTCGTAGGCTTCGGGCGTGTAGGCACCGAACTCAGAATCGTAACTGAAGTGCATCCGCACTGGCCGCACGCCGAGGCTCATGCCGGGAACTTTGCCGTTGAAACGCAGCGAAATGCCTTCGTTCGGCTGCAACCGCAGGGTGAGCGCGTTGGCGTCGAGATGCGAACCGCATTGCGCGGCGAACAGGACATTCGGCGTGGGACGGAACTGGATCCGCACTTCGCTCGCGCTCATCGGCAGGTTTTTGCCGGTGCGCAGATAAAACGGAACCTCGCTCCAGCGCCAGTTATCAATGAAAAGTTTCAATGCGGCGAACGTCTCGACGTTGGAATTGGGATTCACCTTGGTTTCCTGGCGGTAACCGGGACGCGACTGGCCGTCCACCGCGCCGGCAAAGTACTGGCCGCGCACGATCTGCCGGGCGACATCATCGGGCGTGAGCGGACGGATGGATTTGAGCAGCTTCACTTTTTCATCGCGGACGGATTCGGCCTCGAGCGACACCGGCGGTTCCATCGCGATGAGTGAAAGCACCTGCAACATGTGGTTCTGCACCATGTCGCGCAGCGCGCCGGCCTCCTCGTAATAACCGCCGCGTTCGCCCACGCCGAGCTTTTCGCTCACGGTGATCTGGACATGATCCACGGAGTTGCGGTTCCAGAGCTTCTCGAAAATGGAGTTGGAAAAGCGGAACATCAAAATGTTCTGCACCGTTTCCTTGCCGAGATAATGGTCAATGCGGAACACCTGCGACTCGTGCGCGTAGCGCGTCAGCTCCTGGTTGAGTGCGTGCGCGGAGGCGAGGTCGTGGCCGAACGGTTTCTCGACCACGATACGCTGCCACGCGGCGCTATCCTTGTTCAACAGCCCGGCGCGATGAATCTGTTCGACAACTTCGCCGAACTGGCTGGGCGAAATCGCCAGGTAAAACAGCAGGTTTTCGCGCAACGGTCCGCTGCCGAATTCGGTCAGCTGCGTTTCCAGCTTTTTGTAGGCCGCGTCGTCGGTGAGGTCGCCCTGGCAGTAAAAAACCTTTTCCGCGAACGCCGACCAGACCTTGTCATCCACCGGTTTGGTGCGGGAAAACTGGTCGAGCGCGGTGCGCAGTTCCTGCCGCCAGGAGGCGTCGGTTTTCTCGCGGCGCGCGAAGCCGACTACACGGAAATCGGGCGGCATCAGCTTTTCCTTGAAGAGATGGTAAAGCGCCGGGATGAGCTTGCGCGCCGTGAGATCGCCGCTCGCGCCAAAAATGACGATGGTGCAGGCGTCCAGATTCTTGTGGTCGCCGTTGCCGCCGACGGTCTTATCCGGTGAATTCAAAGTCCTCATGGGTGAAACCTTGGCGCAAACAGCGGCGAATTTCAACCCTGCTTATGATTTGGTTGCAAAAAATCATGAAAAGTCCGGTGGATCGTGATGTCAGCAACTCACTTCGGCGCGGTTTCAGTCCCGGCGCGGAACTTTTTGGCTCGCCTACCGGTGAAAATTTCCGCAAAATCCATCGTCGCGCGCATGAAAGCAAAAATCATCATCACCCCAAAGAAAGCCGTCCTGGATCCGCAGGGCAAAACCGTCCAGACCGCCCTTGAACACATGGGCTATACCGGCGTCACCGGCGTCCACATCGGCAAATATATTGAGATTGACCTCGCACCCGGCACGGACAAGGCGGCGGCGCAGAAAGCCTTGACCGACGCGGCGTTCAAGCTGTTGAGCAATCCGGTGATTGAAGATTACAAATTGGAAATCGAATGAAGCATTTACGATTGACGAGCGGATGGCCGTTCGACGCGTAAATCGTAAATCAAAATGAATTTCTCCGTCCTCCAATTCCCCGCCAGCAACTGCGACCAGGACGCCGTCCACGCCGTGCGCTTGCTCGGCCATTCCGCGCGGCTCGTCTGGCACAAGGACGCCTCGCTCGGCGACACCGACTGCGTCATCGTGCCCGGTGGTTTCAGCTACGGCGATTATCTGCGCTGCGGCGCGATTGCGCGGTTCAGCCCGGTGATGCAGGCCGTGAAACAATTCGCCGACAACGGCGGCCTCGTCCTCGGCGTCTGCAACGGCTTTCAAGTCCTCACCGAAGCGGGCCTGCTGCCCGGCGCGCTCATCCGCAACCGCGATCTGCAATTCCACTGCGAAAATATTTTCCTCAAGACCGCCACGAACGATTCGCCTTTCACCAGCAAGATTCTTTCGGGAAAAATTCTTCGCGTGCCCATCGCGCACGGCGAAGGCTGCTATTTTGCCGACGAAACCACGCTCGCGCAGCTCAAGGCCAACAACCAGATCCTGTGGCAATACTGCGACGCCAGCGGCAACCTGACCGACACCGCGAATCCCAACGGCGCGCTGCAAAACATTGCCGGCATCTGCAATGAGAGGCGCAACGTGGCCGGCGTGATGCCGCATCCTGAACGCGCCTGCGAATCGCTCCTCGGCAGCGACGACGGCAAATGGATTTTCGAAAGCATCTTTGCCGCGCTCAAAAATAAAATGGCGGCGCAGGCAGCTTGACTCAATCGGCCATGTCTCCTGAAGAACTCAACACATTGCTGAAATCGCTTCGTGCTTTGCCGCATGAAACCGAGTGGGTTGAGTTCAAGCACAACGACGCAGAGCGGGAAGAAACTGGCGAATATATCTCTGCATTGTCAAACTCTGCTGCGTTACTGGGCAAAGATGCTGGCTACATCGTCTGGGGAATTGAGAATGGAACTCATCGTGTTTTGGGCACAAGTTTTAAGCCGCGCCAAAGAAAAGTGAGCGGGCAGGAATTGGAAAGTTGGCTGACTCAACATCTGACCCCGCGAATTCACTTCCATATACACGAGTTTGAAAGTGAAGGATTGTCACTGGTTCTTTTTGAGATTTGCCCTGCCAACCACAAACCGGTTCGCTTCAAAGACACGGAATATATCCGGGTTGGCAGCTACAAGAAAAAACTGAAAGAGTTTTCAGAAAAGGAGCGCGCACTACGGCAAAGGTTTTCGCGCACACCTTTTGAAAAGGGAACCGCCAAACGCCATGTATCAGGCGACGAAGTTTTGTCATTACTCGAATACCCAAAATACTTTGAAATGGTCGGATTGGCTTTGCCTGCAAACAAGCTAGGGATTCTCCAGCGGCTAATAGTAGAGCACTTTATCGTAGAAAAAGGAGACGACCATTTTGACATCACCAATCTGGGCACAATTCTGTTCGCAAAACACTTGAGCGACTTTGAGTCGCTTGCTCGCAAGGCTGTTCGCGTCATCCGCTACAAAGGCGTAAATCGCGTAGAGACCGTGAAGGAAAAGCCCAGCGTCAAAGGCTACGCGTCAGGATTTGAGAGCTTGATTGGCTACATCAACGACCAGCTACCACGCAACGAAGTCATCGGGCAAGCCCTTCGCAAGGAAGTGCCGATGTATCCCGAACTGGCGATCCGCGAGCTCGTGCCAAACGCGCTAATTCATCAGGATTTTTCCATCACCGGCAGTTGTCCAATGGTTGAGATTTTTGATGACCGTCTGGAAATCAGCAATCCTGGTCAACCGCTGATTGACCCTCTCCGTTTTATTGACCATTCCCCTCGTTCCAGAAACGAAGACTTGGCGAGCGTCATGCGCCGCCTTCACATCTGTGAAGAGCGCGGCAGTGGAATTGACAAGGTCATCTTCCAAATCGAGTTCAATCAGTTGCCTGCGCCAGATTTTCGGGTAGATGAAACCCACACGCGAGTTGTGCTCTTTGCCCAGCGCAAAATTTCGGCAATGGATTCAAAAGAAAAAGTGCGCGCGTGTTACCAACATGCTTGTTTGGAGTTTGTGTCGAATCGTCAAATGACGAATGCGTCGCTCCGAAAACGGTTTTCAATTAGCGATGAAAATTATTCCATCGCATCCCGTATCATTGCGGATACGATGGATGCTGAGATGATAAAGTCTTTTGATCCCGAAAGTGCTTCACGAAAGCACGCCAAATATGTGCCGTTCTGGGCGTAATTTCTTATATGATCTTTATGTGATTCAATGGGGCACAATGTGACACAAACAGCCTAAAATAAGCATGATTCTTATGTGATTCCAAAAACCGGAATCAACAATTTCAAAACTAAAATGACCGAACCCGCCATCACCCCAGAGTTGGTTGCCAAACACAACCTCACGCCGGAAGAATACGCCCACGCCGTGGAAATCCTCGGCCGCACGCCCAGCTACACCGAGCTCGGCATCTTTTCCGTGATGTGGAGCGAGCATTGCAGCTACAAAAACACCAAGCCGCTGCTCAAGACTTTCCCCACCAAGTCGCCGAAAATCCTCGTCGGCGCGGGCGAGGAAAACGCCGGCATAATTGACATCGGCGACGGCATCGCCATCGCGTTCAAGATCGAGTCGCACAATCATCCGAGCGCGGTCGAGCCGTTTCAGGGCGCGACCACCGGCGTCGGCGGCATCGTGCGCGACATCTTCACGATGGGTGCAAGGCCGGTCTGCGCGGTGAACTCGTTGAGGTTTGGGCCAATCACGGCGAACGGCGATTCTGACATTTCAAATTCGAAATCTGAAATTGCCAACAATCGGAGATTGTTCGCCGGCGTGGTCAGCGGCATCGCGCACTACGGAAATTGCTTCGGCATCCCGACCGTCGCGGGCGAGGTGTATTTCGACAAGACGTATCAAGGCAATCCGCTCGTGAACGCCTTCTGCCTCGGCGTGCTTCGCCACGAACAGATCACGCGCGGCGCGGCCAAGGGCGTGGGCAATCCCGTGTTTTACGTCGGCCCGGCGACGGGTCGCGACGGGCTGGCGGGCGCGGCGTTTGCGTCGCAGGATTTGACCGAGGAATCCGCCGAGCAACAACGCGGCGCGGTGCAGGTCGGCGATCCGTTCATGGAAAAACTCGTGTGCGAAGCGTGCCTCGAACTGCTCGCCACCGGTTGCGTCGCGGGAATGCAGGACATGGGCGCGGCGGGTTTGACTTGTTCCACCTGCGAAATGGCTGCGCGCGCCGGCACGGGCATCGAGATCGAATTGGATAAAGTTCCGCAGCGCGCGCCGAACATGAGCAGCTACGAGATCATGCTTTCGGAATCGCAGGAACGCATGCTCATCGTTGTCCACAAGGGCCGCGAAGAGGAAGTGAAACGCATTTTCGACAAGTGGGATTTGCCGTGGTCCGAGATCGGCATCATCACCGACACCGGCCACATGAAGGTGCGTCACGGCGGCAAACTCGTCGTGGATATTCCCGCAAAGAAAATCGCCGACGAATCGCCGGTGTATCAGCGCGAGGCCGTTGAGCCAGCGTATCTGAAAGATGTCCGCGCATTCCGTCTCGACGGCATCGCCGATACCACGACGCCCGGCGAAGATTTGAAGAAGCTGCTCGCCTGGCCGAGCATCGCGTCGAAGAACTGGGTTTATCGCCAATACGATCATCAAGTGCGCGACGGCTCGGTCGTGTTGCCCGGCAGCGATGCCGCAGTCATCCGCATCAAGACGGATTCATTGCCCGTGATGAGCGCGGAACTCGCCGCCAAGGTCGGCGACCCGAAAGTTTCCGAAAAACTCATCGCCATGACCGTGGACTGCAACGGCGGCTACGTTTATCTCGATCCCTACGAAGGCGCGAAAGCCGCCGTGGCTGAAGCGTGCCGTAATCTCGCGTGCTCCGGAGCGTTGCCACTCGGCTCGACCGACAATCTCAACATGCCCAGCCCGCTCAAGCCCGAGCTGTTCTGGCAGATCAAGGAATCCGTGCGCGGCCTGGCGGAAGGTTGCAAAGCCTTCAACGCGCCCGTCACCGGCGGCAATTGCTCGCTCTACAATCAAAGCCCCGCCGGCCCGATTGATCCGACGCCCACGATTTCCGTCGTCGGCCTCATCGAGAAACTGGAGCACGTCACCACGCAATGGTTCAAGGACGAAGGCGACGCCATCATCCTGCTCGGCGAAGCGGTGGACAAAGTCGACCCAATTTTCGGCCTCGGCGGCAGCGCGTATTTGCAAGTCATCCACGGCAAGAAGAACGGTTCGCCGCCGCGTTGCGACCTTGAAGTCGCGAAGACGTTGCACACCACACTCATCGGCCTGATCCAATCCGGCCTCGTGAAAAGCGCGCACGATTGCAGCGAAGGCGGCCTCGCCGTCGCGCTGGCGGAAAGCTGTATTTCGCAATTAGTCGCGCGTGAAACCCCGAGGTTGATTGGGGCAACGATTGACCTTTCTTTGGTAGGGACGACTTCCACGTCGTCCCAAACTAAAAATGGGGACGCGGTGGAACGCGTCCCTACCACAACGCGCCTCGATGCCCTTCTCTTCGGCGAAACACAATCCCGCATCGTCATCAGTTGCAAAGCGCTCAACGCCATGAAAGTCGTTGAACGCGCCAAGCTCATGGGCGTGCCGGCGGTGCAAATCGGCAAAGTCGGCGGCGACAAGCTGACGGTGAAAACCGCCAATGGCGAATTCTCCGCCCTACTCACCGAACTGCACGATGCGTGGTGGAACTCCATTGCGCGAGCGATGGCATGAATTTCTTTTGAACAAAATCGCCATCAGCACGCTCAATTCCGTAAAATCCGTTTGTTTCCCGTGCGACTGGTGGAATAACCGCTGGTAATTTTCCTCCGGACGCATAGAATTTAAAACCAATTGATGCGTCAGTTCTGCAACATCGCGGTCAATGCGTTCATGGAACTGGTCCGGCAGCCGATCTTTCTGCTGTTGATGACTGGTTCCGTGTTGTTTGAGATTTTTCTTGCCGTGCCATATTACTTCGCGTTCGGCGATGAGCCGAAGCTGGTGGAAAATTCCGTGCTGGCGGTGATGCTTTTGTCCGGCCTGTTCGGCGCGGTGTTGAGCGCCTCGTCGTCGCTCGCGCGGGAAATCCGCAGCGGCACGGCGCTGGCGGTTTTGTCCAAGCCGGTGAGCCGCGCGCAGTTTCTGCTGGCGAAATTCGCCGGCCTGGCGGCGGCGCTGACGGTCTTGACCTATGTCAACCTGGTCGGCGTGCTGATCGCCAGCCGCATGGCGTTTGACGCCTACGGGAAGACGGATTTGCCTGCAATTGGAATTCTTGCGGCGGGCATCGCTCTGGCCTACGCGTTGGCAGGTTTCAGCAATTTTTTCCTGTGCCGTCCGTTCGTCAGCAACGCCGTCCTGGGCATGGTGGTGCTGACGACGCTGGCGGCGTTCCTGATTTTCCGGTTCACCACGCAGATGGAAAGCATGAATGCGCAGGCATTTGTGGACTGGCGGCTCGTGCCGGCGGGGATCTTGATCCTGTTCGCGCTCTGGATTCTCGCGGCGCTGGCGATTGCGTGTTCGACGCGGCTGGACACGATTCCGACTCTGGCGGTCTGTTCGGCCGTCTTTCTGCTCGGGCTGATGTCGGATTATTTTTTTGGCCACCGCGCGGAGGCGGGCGGCTGGTGGGCGTCGGCGCTTTACACCCTCGTCCCGAACTGGCAGCTTTTCTGGCTCGGCGACGCTCTGGACATGGGCAAAAGCACCTTTCACTGGGGCTATGTCGCCAAGGCTTTCGGATATATGGTCGGTTACGCCGGTGCGTCGCTGGCCATCGCGACGGCGCTGTTTGAAGAACGCGAGTTAAATTGAACCATAAGTTGTGAATCATTGAATCGTTACATCGTTTTGCCGGTGCAACGATTCAACGTGTTAAAGATCTGATGGTCGAATTATACATGGAACGCAACGCAGCCAAAAACGGTCTGGTGAATCTGGTCGCGGTGGTGATAATTTTTATCGCCGCCTTCGGCGTCACCTATTACGTCAATTCGCTGGCGGGGCAGATCGCTTCCGTTTTTCTGGGCCTCGGTGCGCTGGTCGCCTTTGCGAGCTGGTTCCAGATGCGGCTGGAGGAAAACGAGCGTCTGGAAAAACTGGAAATGGACGAGCTTGCGGGTGGCAGAAGCGGCTCGGCCCTGTTTGAAACAAAGGACGCCGAGGTTTTTCCGGCCCGCCGCGCCCGCGAACAGTTCGAGAAATTCTTCGTGCCGGGCTTTGGCGTGCTGCTGCTGCTGCTCGAAGCCGGTGGCGCGTGGCTGCTCTGGGGCTGGATCGGCCGGGCCACTTCCGGCGTGGCGCCCGACCGGGCGATGCCCGCGCTTGCACTCTTCGCTATTTTTGCGCTGCTGCTGTTTTTGTTCGGCCGGTTTTCCGTGACGATGGCGCGGCTGGAAAACCACCGGCTGCTGCGGCCGGGCGCGAGCTTCATTTTGCTGGGCGCTTATATTTGCTTCATTACCGCGCTGGCCATTGCCGGCGTCAAAGCGGAGTTTCCCCGGGCTGATTTTTATATTGCCAGGGGGTTGTGCGTGCTGCTCGGACTGGTGGCGGCGGAAATGCTCGTCACCTTGCTGCTGGAAATTTACCGGCCGCGCGTGAGGGGGAAAATCACCCGGCTGGTTTACGACAGCCGCCTGGTCGGCCTGCTCGGCCAGCCGGAAAGTCTGTTCACGACGGCGGCGCAGGCGCTGGATTATCAGTTCGGCTTCAATGTTTCGGAAACCTGGTTTTTCCGGTTGCTCCAAAAAAACCTGCCGGCGCTGCTGCTCGTGCAACTGGCGGTGCTGCTCTTGTCCACCTGCGTCGTGTTTGTTGACGCTGGGGAGCAGGCGGTGCTGGAACGCTTCGGCAAACCGGTGGCGGGCGGGGTTTTGACGCCGGGCGCGCACATTAAGCTGCCGTGGCCGGCGGACCGGGTTTATTTATATCGCACGGAGCAGATCCAGACGTTCGATGTGGGCTACGCGCCGGATGCAACGACCGAGAATGAAAAAACCATCTTATGGTCCGTCGCACACGCGAAGGAGGACAATTTTCTGGTCGGCAACCACGAATCGGTGACCATCAAGAATGAAAATACCGACACCAACGACACGCTGAAAGCGCCGCCGGTCAGCCTGCTCACCGTCAGCATCCCGGTGCAATTCCAGATCCATGACGTGATGGCGTGGGCTTATCAGAACGCCGATCCGACGAATCTGCTGCAGGACCTGGCAACCCGTGCTGTCGTGCATTATCTCGCGGGCGTGGATTTGAATTCCGTCATGTCACAGGCGAAGCTGGAAGCCGAGCAAACCCTGCGGGATCAGATCCAGGCCGCCGCCGATGCGCGCCGGCTGGGCGTCAAAATCCTGTTTGTCGGTTTGCAGGACATTCATCCGCCAGTGAAGGTCGCGGGCGACTATGAAAAAGTCGTCGGCGCGGAGCAGACCAAGCTCGCCAAAATTCTGGACGCCCAGGCCGACGCGATCCGCACGAACGCCTTGGCGGGCGCGCTAGCATTCACGACGACCAACATCGCCGACGCGACACGCCAGCGACTCGAAGTCCAAGCCCTGGCGCGGGCGGCCTTGTTCACCAACCAGATTCCGGCGTTCGCGGCCGCCCCGTCCGTTTACCGGCAGCGCGCGTATTTCCAGACCTTCGCGGCGGCGACGGCCAATGCGCGCAAATACATCCTGCTCGTCACCAACACGGAGGAGGTCGTGATTTTCGATCTGGAAGACAAAATCCGCGAAGACCTTTTGAATTTGAATGTCCCCAACAGTCAATCGCCATGAAAAGAAATATTTTAACCGTCATCATTGGCGCAGTGCTGATCCTTATTTTCGGCCTGCTGCTGTTCGTTTTCCAGGTACGTCAGTCCGAGGTCGCCGTCGTCACGACCTTCGGCAAGCCGGTGCGTGACCTCACCGAGCCGGGCGCGTATTTCAAATGGCCGTGGCCGGTCCAGAAAGTCTACAAGTTCGACCAGCGCACGCAGAATTTCGAGGACAAGTTCAGCGAAAACCTCACGTCGGACAGTATCACGCTGCTGACGAGCGTGTATGTCGGCTGGAAGATTTCCGACGCGCAATCGTTCTTCCCGAAATTCGCCGGCGGCTCCATGTCCGCCGCGCAGCGGATGCTGGAAAGCACGTTGCGCAGTGCCAAAAGCGCCGTCATCAGCAAACATACGCTTTCCGAACTGGTGAATGCGGATCCGAAGGCGCTGCAGTTCGACGGGATTGAAAGCGAGATTGAGCAGGCCGTGCAGGTCCAGTTGCAGACAAACAACTGCGGTATCGAGCTGGAATTTCTCGGCTTCAAAAAAATCGGCCTGCCGGAAAGTGTGACGCAGGCGGTTTTTGCGCGCATGACTTCCGACCGCCAGCGGCTCATCAACCAATTTCAATACGAGGGCGAGGCCGAGGCGCAAAAAATCAAGTCCGCCGCCGAACGGCAGGCTTCCGAGGTCGTCAATAACGCCGTGGCCGACGCCACGCGCATCCGCGGCGAAGGCGAGGCCGAGGCCGCCAAGGTGCTGCCGGTGTTCCAGCAGAATCCCGAGCTGGCCAATTTCCTGTTGCGGATAGATGCACTGCAGCAGTCGCTCAACCAGCGTTCGACCTTGATTTTCGACGAACGCACGCCGCCGTTTGACTTGTTCACCGGCATTCCGGCGAGTTCGACCAGTCAGGGCCATTGACCATGAGCGACGAACACGATCATCACGAACACGAACATTCCGCGCCCGTGGCGGCGGATGACGCCGGTTCACAGGCGCTGGCCGAGGCGCTGGGCAGCAGTTTTGCGATTGTCAAAATCGTGATGGGGCTGATGGTCGTCGCGTTCTTTTGCTCCGGCTTTTTCACCGTCGGACCTCAGGAAAAGGCCGTGATTCTCCGCTTTGGCAAACCGCTCGGCGAAGGCTCGAAGGCTTTGCTGACGGCGGGATTGCACTGGTCGCTGCCGTATCCGATTGACGAGGTGGTGCGGATTCCCATCACGGAGATTCAGAAGATCTCCTCCGACAACGGCTGGTATCTGACCACGCCGGAGGCAGAGTTGAGCGGTGAGGAAATGCCCGCCGGCCTGTCGCTGAACCCGGCGGTGGACGGCTACGCCATCACCGCCGACCGCAACATCATTCACACCCGCGCGACGCTGTATTATCACATTGATCAGCCGATTGACTTTGTGTTCAACTTTGCGTCCGCCTCGAACACCGTGCAAAACGCGCTGGACAACGCGCTGCTGTTCACCGCCGCGAAGTTCAACGTGGACGACATCCTCACGCGCGACGTGGCCGGTTTTCGCGAAGCCGTGCAGGAACGCGTCAGCGAGCTGGTGGACCAGGCGCAGTTGGGCATCGTCATTGACCAGTGCGAAGTCCAGAGCATTCCGCCGCGCCAGTTGCAGGGTGTCTTCTCCATGGTCACCACCGCGCGTGAAAACCGGAACAAGCTGCTCAACGACGCCCATAGCTACGAGAACCAGGTCTTGAACCAGTCCGGCGCGCAAGCCACGTCCATCACGAACGCCGCCGCCGCCGAGCGCGGGCGCTACGTCCAGGCCATCACCGCCGAGGCAAAGCGATTCGGCGACCTGCTGCCGCAATATCAGGTCAACTCCGATTTGTTCAGGCAGCAGACGTTTGTGCAGGCGATGACACAGGCGTTCACCAACGTGCAGGACAAGATCTTTCTGCCCCAGCGCGCCGATGGCAAACCGCGCGAACTAAGACTAATGTTGAACCGCGAACCGCAGCAGCCAAAACCGGCGGCGAATCCGTAAACGAAATTTGAAATTTTAGTATGCAAGTCACGTCCCTTTTAAGCCAGCACGAACACGATGACAATTGCGGCTGCGGCCATGACCACGAACATTCCGTCGTGCATCTCCGGCAGGCCGTCCTCGGCGTTGTCTTCGTCCTCAACGCCTTCATCGTGGACTGGTTGTTTGAATCCGGCAGCACGCTCGCCGGTGCCAGCGCCATGATCGGTGCCATCATCCTCGGCTATCCCATCGTCGTCACCGCCATCAAGGATTTGCGCGTCGGCCGCCTGAGCATCAACGAACTCGTCGCCATCGCGGTGCTCGCCGCGTTCGCCTCCGGCAATTACGAGACGGCAGGCGTCGTCGCCTTTTTCATGCTCACCGGCGAAATCATCGAATCCCGCACCGCCGAAGGCGCGCGCGATTCCATCGAATCACTCATTCAGCTCACGCCCACCAAGGCACGCCGCCTCACGAAGGGCGGCGGCGAGGAGGAAGTTGCCGCCAGCCAACTCGCCGTCGGCGATGTCATTCGCATCCGTCCTGGCGACAACGTCGCGGCCGACGGCGTCATCGTGAACGGGCACGGGTCGTTCAATCAGGCCACCATCACCGGCGAATCGCTGCCGGCCGACAAGAAGCAGGGCGACGAAGTTTTTGCTGGCACGCAAAACCTCACCGGCGTTTTGGAGATCAAGGTCAGCCGCGCCGGCACGGACACCACGCTCGGCCGCGTGCGTGAACTCATCATCGCTGCCGAAAAAACCAAATTGCCAATCCAGAAAATCGTGGATCAATACATGGGCTTTTACACGCCGCTCGTGCTGGTCATCGGCGCGCTGGTCTGGGCATTCACGCACGATTTGAACCGCGTGATCGCCGTGTTCGTGGTGTCTTGCCCGTGTGCCTTCATTCTTGCGACGCCGACCGCGATGGTCGCCGCGCTGTCCGCTGCCGCGCGGCTTGGCATTTTGATCAAGAACGTCGCGGACATTGAACTTGCCGCGAAGATCAACGCGTTCGTCTTTGACAAAACCGGCACGCTGACCACCGGCCAGCTCGCGGTCAGCCGCCTTGCGCCGGTTGGCGACACGAAGCCCGCCGAACTTTTGTTGCTTGCCGCCTCCGCCGAAAAATACAGCAACCATCCGACGGCGAAAGCGCTCGCGACGCTCGCGGCGGAAGCCGGAGTGCCGCTCGCCGAGCCGAAAGATTTTGCCGAAACCGCCGGTCGCGGAGTGAAGGCGGAGATCAACGGCGCGAAAGTTTTGGTTGGCCGCGCGCAATGGCTCAAGGACAACGGCATTGACGCGGGCTTCGAGAAATCCGTGGACTTGAACGAGACCGAAGGCTGGAGTTTGATTTTCGTCGCACAAAATGGAAAATGCGTCGGCTGGGTCGGCATGCAGGACCAGACGCGCGCCGACGCGAAGGAGGCGCTGGCCGAATTGAAGGAAGCCGGCGTCCGCCGCGTCGCGATGATTTCCGGCGACCGGCAGGTAGTGGCCACGCGCGTCGCCGCCGAGATCGGCTGCGAGGAGGCCAAGGGCGATTGCCTGCCGCAGAACAAGGTTGAATTTGTCCGCGCCATGAAGGCCAAAGGCTACAAGGTCGCGGTGATCGGCGACGGCGTGAACGACGCGCCGGCGCTGGCGGCGGGCGACATCGGCATCGCGATGGGTGCGGCTGGCAGCGAAGTCGCAATTCACAGCGCGACGATTGCGCTGATGAACAACGACCTGCGCCGGCTGCCGTTCCTCGTGAAACTTTCGCGCAGCACGCGCTCGGTCATCAACCAGAATTTTGTGTTCGGTGTGGTGTTCATCCTCGTTGGCTGGACGACGACCGTGGCGGGTTATATCGGGCCGATCGTGGCGTCCATCCTTCACGTCATCGGCACGCTCATCGTGATTTTCAACAGCGCGCGCCTCGTGCGCAAAGGCGAGGAACTGGAACATTTCAATCCCGAAGCCATTGCCGACAGACACGACCATGGCTCGCGTTCGAAACCGACGGGGGAGCTGGCGCCGAAGCTGGCGTAGCTTTTCCGATTTGTAATTATGTCCGCCGCTCAAACATCCAATAGTGAAGTCATTGTCTCCGTGCGCGGGTTGACGAAGGTTTTCAAAGACTTTTGGAACCGCCCCAAGGCACGCGCGGTGGACAACGTGGATTTTGAAGTCCGGCGCGGCGAAGTTTTCGGACTGCTCGGGCCGAACGGTTCCGGCAAATCCACGACGGTCAAGCTGCTGCTCGGTTTGCTGAATCCGACGAAGGGACACATCGAAGTCTTCGGCCATTCGCCGCGCCATGTGCAGACGAAAGCGCGCATCGGTTATCTGCCGGAGGAATCGTATCTCTACCGCTATCTCAATTCGCGCGAGACGCTGGATTTTTTTGGCAACCTGTTTCATCTGACAAAAAGCGAACGCGATAATCGCGCGGAACAATTGCTCGAAATGGTTGGCCTCGGCAAAACGCAGACTCGCGCGGTCGGCGAATTTTCCAAGGGCATGCAGCGCCGCATCGGCCTGGCACAGGCGCTGATCAACGATCCCGATCTGGTGATTCTTGATGAGCCAACGGCGGGCCTCGACCCGATTGGCTGTCGCGAGGTGAAGGATTTGATCATCGCGCTGGCGCGTCGCGGCAAGACGGTGATTTTGAGCAGCCATCTGCTGTCCGACGTGGAGGATGTCTGCGACCGCGTGGTGATTTATTACGGCGGGAAAATCCAGGCTGCCGGCACGCTGAAGGAACTGCTCGCCGAGCCGGACACGTTGCGCATCACGACGCCGGTGCTGCCGCGCGAAACTCTGGAACGGGTTCTGGAAATCATCCGCAAGGACGTTTCGACCGGCGAAGTGCGCGTGGACAATCCGACGCAGAACCTGGAAAGCTATTTTCTCGACGTAGTGGCGAAGGCGCGCGCGGCGAACGAGACCAGCGGCGCGCAGTCCGGCGCGCGCGTGGCCGAGTATTTGCGCGGCGGTGTTCAAGAAAAGCCGGCGACGGAAAAAATTCTGGAAAAACTGTCATTGCCGCAGGCCGTGCAGCCGGTGTTTGAAACAAAACCGGCAACGCAATCCACCGCGATAAAAATGATGGACGAGAAAAAACTGGAGGCGATGGCCAAAGCCGCCGAGCCGGCTCCGACATCCGCAAAGCCTGCGGCCAAGCCGGAAGCCAAGCCGGTGGATTTGTCGAAGGCGGATGAAAAACTTTCGTCACTGCTCAGAAACAAGAAATGAATTTCTCCCGCAGTTTGCGCTGATTTTGCCGAGAGAATTTGATCTGCGTGGATTTGCGAAATCGGCTTATTAAACAAATGCAAAGCATCATCGCCATAGCCGGGTTGACTTGGAAGGCCGCGCTGCGGTTCAAGCTGTTCCTCGTCATCGCGGGGTTGCTGGTCGCGGCGGTGGTCGGGCTGCCGTTGCTGATTCAGGACGACGGCACGGCGCGCGGGTTCACGCAGATCATTTTGACCTACACGTTGAGCGCCATCACGGCGTTGCTCGGAATTTCGACGCTGTGGCTGGCGTGCGGCACGCTGGCGCGCGACATTGAGGAATGCCAGATCCAGGTCGTGGCGACGAAGCCGGTGACGCGCTGGCAGATCTGGCTGGGCAAATGGCTCGGCATCGTGTCGCTTGACGCGGTGCTGCTGGTCATTTCCGGCGCGTGCGTCCTTGGCCTGCTGGAATGGCGGGCCACCAAGCTGCCGCCGGACGAGCAAAAATTTTTACGTGAACAGGTGCTGGTGGCGCGCGGTTCGGCGAAGGAGAAGGATTTCACGGCGGACATTGATGCGGAGGCCGCGCGAATCTTGCAGGAGCGCTTGAAAACCAGCCCGGTCACGACGGTGGATTTGCCGGAGGTGCAGAAGCAGATTCGTGAACAGGTCAAGGCGGCTTATCAGGTGGTGCAGCCGGGCTACCCGCGCGAATGGCAGATTGACCTGGGTTTCGCAAAAAATTATTTGCGCAACCAGCCGCTGCAGCTGCGCGTGAAATTCAATTCCGCGAATAAAAGTTCATCCGGCACGTTTGTGATCGCCTGGCAGGTCGGCGACCCGAATTCGCAAAGGATCTGGCAGAGCCAGCCGATGAGCCTGGCGCCCGATACGGTCCACGAATTTCAAATCCCGCCGAATCTATTCGACACCAATGGCGTGTTGACCATCGTGGCCGCCAATCTGAACGACACGGCGCTCCTGTTCCCGTTGGATGAAGGCCTGGAGGTGTTGTATCCCGAAGGCGGCTTTGCGCTGAATTTTGCGCGCGGGCTGGGCATCATTTTTTGCTGGATGGCGTTGCTGGCGGCACTGGGGCTGGCGGCGGCGAGTTTCCTTTCCTTTCCGGTTGCAGCCTTTTTTTCACTGGCGATGCTGGTGGTGATCCTGTCGAGCGGCACGCTGGCGGACGCGGTTGAGTCGGGCACCATCGTGGGCGGCAACGAGGAGACCGGCGTGATGGGCCATTCCGGTGCCGACGCGGTGCTGATTCCGCTTTTCAAGGGCATCCTGTCCGTCACCCGGCTGGTGGAAAATTTTTCGCCGATTGACTCGTTGAGCAGCGGTCGCGCCATCACCTGGGGCGAACTGGGGCTGGCGTTCGGGCAGATTGTTTTGTTGCTCGGCGGCATCATCGTCCTGGTCGGCATCGGGTTGTTCAGCCGCCGTGAACTGGCGACAGCGCAGGGAACCCAATGAGCCTCCGCGCCAAAAAAATTCTTCTGCTCCTGCTGGCGGCGGCCCTGCTTGCCGGGTCCGGCCAGATGCAGAAAGCCTTGAACCGCGACCGCGAACAGCTTGGGTTGACGCGCGTCTCGACGCTGGATGATGCGCCGCCGGTGCTGGCCTTCACCACGGTTGCGCTCGGCGGCTTTCGCGGATTGATCGCCAACGCGCTGTGGATTCGTGCCAACGATTTGCAGAACGACGACAAGTATTTCGAGTCGGCGCAGCTCGCCACCTGGATCACGGATCTGGAGCCGCATTTCGCGCAGGTCTGGGCCTACCAGGCCTGGAACATGGCCTGGAACATCTCGGTCAAGTTCAAGGATTTTGCCGACCGCTGGCGCTGGGTGGAACGCGGCATCGAACTGTTGCGCGACCATGGTCTGCGATATAATCCCGACGACACGCTGCTCTACCAGCAGTTGGGCTGGATTTTTCAAAGCAAAGTGGGGCAGAACCTCGATGATGCGAATGCGTATTTCAAGCAGCAATGGGCGGCGGAAATGGCCCCGTTCTTCGGCGCGAACGGGACGAACTTTTCCGAATTGATGAACCCGACGAACGCCGAGGCCCGGACGAACGCGCTCGTGCTGCGCGAGAAATATAAGATTGATCCGGTCTTCGCCCAGCAGGTGGATGCGCAATATGGCCCGTTGGACTGGCGGCTGCCCGAGGCGCAGGCGATTTACTGGGGCGCCTTTGGATTGCAGAAGGCGAAGGAGCATCCCGACAAGGTGAAGGCGGAGGATTTGAACACGCTGCGCCGGCTCATCTACCAGTCCATGCTTCAGGCATTCCATCACGGGCGCATCATCGTCGATCCCTTCGCCAAATCCATCTCGCTGGAGCCGAATCTGGACCTGGTTTCCAAGGTCAATGATGCCTATCTGCAATTGTATGCCGATGAAACCCAGCCCGGACAGAAGGACGGCATCCTGAAGGCGCACCGGAATTTTTTGAAGGACGCCGTTTATTTTCTCTATGAAAACAACCGTGTGGCCGATGCCGCCAAATGGTATAAAATGCTCGGCGAAAGATATCCCGACAAGCTCATCCTCGAAACCGACCTAACTTCATTTCCGCGCAATCTCACGCTGGACGAATATGCCGTCGCCCGCGTGCAGTCGGAAATCGGGGACACATCGCAGGAACGCATCACCGGGGTCATCGAAGGCCTGATTTTAAAATCGTATATCCAACTGGCCATCGGGCAGGAAGATCACGCTGCCGGCTACAAACTGCTCGCCCGGCGGGTTTATGACAATTATGCGAAGAAAATTTCCGGAACGCAGAGCAACGCCGCGCGCGTCGGCCTCCCGCCGTTTGATACCCTGAACCGCACCGTGCTGATCCGGCTGCTCGACACGCAACAACCGGTTCTGCCTTTTGATGCCCGTGCCGTTTTGCGGACGCAGCTCGGGTTGCCTGCGGAAACCGTTTCCACCAACGCGCCGCCGGCCACGCCGGAAGCTGTCGAAAACACCACGACCCATTCCGCTGCGAAATAATTTCCCCAGCCTTCATTGGGTCGGTCGGGTGTCCCCGCCGGGCTGTTCCGCAAGATTGCTTCACGCCCAAACTCTGCTAACCTTTTACGTCTGTGACGAAGAAAAACTCCAGTTCCCGGCCGTTGCGCGTCGGGCTGATCTCGCTTGGCTGCGCCAAAAACCTGGTGGACGCCGAGATCATGCTCGGCTCGCTGATGAAAAGCGGCGTTGAGATCACCAATGACGCCGCGCAGGCCGACGCCGTCATCGTCAACACCTGTTCCTTCATTGATTCCGCGCAGGAGGAGAGCGTGGACACCATTCTCGAATCCGTCGAACTGCGCGACGCCAGCCAGCGCGGTCAGGCTGTCATTGTTTCCGGCTGTCTCTCGCAGCGCTTCCGCGACGAATTGCCAAAACTCATGCCCGAGGTGGATGCCTTCATGGGCATTGACCAGGTCGCGCAGGTCGGCGACATCGTCGGCCAGGCCATCGCCAGCAGAGCGGAGAAGACCGGGGATGAAAAATCAAAGATTAAAAATTCAAAAACAAAAATTTCCGCGCGCCTGACCGAATTGGAGAGAAACCGCGGTCTTTCCGCCCACGAACCAGAGGTGTCTTTGCGCGGCCCGGATAAATTCGGCAAGACTAGGACCGTCGTCGCGCCAGGCCGGCCATCTTCCATCTTCCATCCTCCAGCCTCGCCAGTTTTTGATGTGACCGCCCGCCCGGTGTTCATCCCCGATTTCGCGACCCCGCGCTTCCGGCTCACGCCGAAACATTTCGCCTATCTGAAAATCGCCGAGGGCTGCAACCATCCGTGCAGCTTCTGCATCATCCCCCGGATGCGCGGTTCGCATCGCAGCCGCACGCAGGCGGACATCGTCAAGGAAGCCAAGGCGCTCATTGCCGACGGCGTGAAGGAAATCAACCTGATTTCGCAGGACTCGACCTATTACGGGCTGGATCTGCGCCCGAACCACAGCCGCGCCATTTCGTCGCCGGAAAAGTTTTCCGCCGCCGCCAAATCGCTGGCCGCCGATGCCACGACCATCTGCACGCTGTTGCGCGAGCTGAATTCGCTCAAGGGCGATTTTTGGATCCGCCTGCTTTACACACATCCGGCGCATTGGACGGATGAACTCATCCAGACCATCGTCGGGTGCAAAAAAGTTGCGCGCTATGTGGACATTCCGCTCCAGCACATCCACGAAAACATGCTCGAACGGATGCGCCGCGAAACCTCGCAGCCATACATCGTTGATTTGATCCGAAAAATCCGCGCCGGAATTCCCGGCATCGCGCTGCGAACGACGTTCATCGTCGGTTTTCCCGGCGAGACCGAGGCGAGCTTTCAAACCCTGCTGGATTTCGTCCGCGAAACGAAATTCGAGCGGCTCGGCGTTTTTACCTACTCGCAAGAAGATGGAACGCTCGCGGGAAAAATGGCCGGACAGATTCCTGACAAGGTGAAACAAAGACGCCGCGAGCTCGTGATGGCCGCGCAACACAAAATCGCGCGGCAAGTTTCTGAAAGTTTTGTCGGTCGCGAAATCAAAGTGCTCGTCGAAGGCGAAGCGAACGTGAAACAATTGCAAAGCTCCAACGTGAGTTCGTGGGAACACGGTTTGATTCGCGAAGCCGAAACTCAAAACTCAAAACTCAAAACTAAAAATTACCTTGTCGCCCGCGGCGAGGCCGATGCGCCGGACATTGACGGCCGCATTTACATTCGCGGCAAACTGCCGATCGGAGAATTCGCCCAGGTCAAAGTCATCGGCCATACGGATTACGATTTGATTGCCGAGCCGGTTTGAGGGCGGCGCTGCTGCGCCGCCATCTGGCTGACCAGCAGGTCAGCCCTACCATATCCTTGCTATTTTTCCTTGGCGTCCTTGGTGCCTTGGTGGTTCAATTTTCCTCACACAACTTATGGCCACCCTTGTTTTCGACATCGAAACCTCCGCGCAGCCCGTTGAAAACTTCGACGAGGCGCAGCAGGAATATCTGTTCCGCGAGACCGAGAAGATTGACGACGCCATCGCCAAGAACGCCAAGCGCGAGGAGATCACGCGGTTCATGAGCCTGTGGCCGTTCACCTCGCAGGTCGTCTGCATCGCCATGCTCAATGCCGAGACCCAGCGCGGCCAGTCGCTCTTCATCGCGGATGATTTTGAGGAGGAGGCCGAGGACGAGGCGCCGGTCAAATTCATCCCCTGTGCGGACGAGACGGAACTGCTCGCGCAATTTTGGGACGTGGCGAAAAAATACGATGCCGTCGTCACCTTCAACGGCCGCGGGTTCGACGTGCCATTCCTCTACCTGCGCTCGGCGCTGCTCAACGTGCCGATCTCCAAGAAGAACTGGCTCGGCTACCGTTACGCCGTGGAGCCGCACTGCGACCTCGCGGAGCAGTTCACTTTTTACAGCGTGAGCGGGCGCGACGGCGCAGCGCGGCGGTTCAACCTGGATTTTTACTGCAAGGCGTTCGGCATCGAATCGCCCAAGTGCGCGGGCGTAACCGGCATGGACGTGAAGGATTTGATGGCGGCGGGCAAATTCCGCGAGATTGCTGAATACTGCCTGCGCGACGTCCGCGCCACCGTGGAGCTTTACAAAATCTGGAAGGATAGGCTGGCGGGGATAAAATGAAAAATTCGGTCAACCGTTTTTACTATCTTTGGTTTGCTTTGCTTTATCGCGATTGGTGCGAGCTGCGGCAAAATCAGGTTTAAGATCAAGTGCCTTGTTATAATCGTCCAGCGCACCGTCTAAATCTCCTTTAACTTGCCTTACCATTCCACGATTGTTGTAAGCAGCAGCAAAATCCGGTTTAAGTTCAATTGCTCGATTGCAATCGTCAAGTGCTCCATCCAAATCCCGTTTGGGTAACTTTGCCAAACTGAGATTGAAATAATAGATAGCCGAATCGGGCTTGATCTCAATGGCCTTGTTGTAATCCAGCAATGCTCCATCTAAATCGTGCTTCAATCTTTTTAATTCGCCACGATTATTGTAACTGGCCGCCGAATCAGGTTTGAGTTCGATTGCTCTATCGTAATCAGTCAGGGCGCTGTCCATATCACCTTTTGCACGCTTTGCATCACCACGATTAGTATAAGCCGCAGCTAAATCCGGTTTGAGATTAATTGCTTTATTAAAATCAGCCTTGCGCCTTCGAAGTCACTTTTCGCTTTTTTCACAAGGCCACGATTACTGTAGGCTGCCGCAAAATTCGGATTGAGTTCAATTGCCTTATTGTAACCAACGAGCGCATTATCCAAATCGCCTTCCTCTTTGAGCGACCTGAACAAGCGCGCCTTGAGCGCCATCCGCGGCATCTTCGGCCCGGACTCGGCGCAATACGACCAGGCGGGCGGCGTGCGCACGAGCGAACGCAAAAAACCCGTGCGCAGCACGGCCACTGCCACCGCCAAGAAGGCCGCCTATTTCCAAGCCAGCCTTGCAAGAGTGATTGCCGCCAGCATCGTCGGGTGACATACTGGCAAGGTCTGGTCTATGTCCACCCTCATCGGTTTCGCCCTGAAGGAAGAAGCCGCGCCGTTTTCGGAAAATTGCGACGCGCAGGATTTTTCATTATGATCAAGGTTTGGCCGACAGGAATTAAATGAATCCAAAAGTTGAGAACGAGAGAGAAGAAATCGGAACACTCGTATGTTTCGCGCTGGAACAGGAAGCCGCGCCATTCCGGAAGATGGCGATGAAAATTCCCGACGTCGCGATTCTCGTCACCGGCATGGGAACCAAAAATGCCGATGCCGCCGTGCGCCGGTTTCTCGCGAAGAACCTGCCCAAGCTGGTCTTGACCTGCGGATTTGCCGGCGGCCTGGACCCGGAACTTGAAAGCGGCGAGGTGGTCTTTATGACCGGGTATCCGGCGTTGGAAGAAAGACTGGTGGACGTGGATGCGATCATGGCCAATTTTCTCAGTTCGCCGCGCATTGCCACGACCGCCGCCGAAAAAAAACAGTTGCGCGCAGAAACCGGCGCGGACGTGGTGGAGATGGAGTCAGGGGCGATCCTGGCGGTCTGCCGTGAAAACCGGATCCCCTGCGCCATGGTGCGGGTGATTTCGGACACGGCCGATGAAGATTTGCCGCTGGATTTCAACCAGCTGGTCAATTCGGAAACAAACTTGAGTTACTTCAGACTGGCGTGGGCGATAGTCAAGGTGCCATGGAAAATCGGCGCGTTGATTCAATTGCACAAAAAAACCAGCATGGCCGCCCAGCAGCTTGCCGAAGTGCTGACAAAATTGCTCTGGTAACAACTGTCCCGGACAATGACTTTCATTTCCGGTCGTTCATCGAGCGCGTGATGAGGCTGGGAACTTTGCGCCGCGAGCTTAGCCAAACCACGATTCCCAAGGCGATGGCCGCGCCAAACAACCCCGCGCCGATGAGCAGGAAACCCTTGCTGGCGGTGTCGGAATTTTGTGCCGTCGCCGGGGTATTCGTCGGCGCAATCCCAATGATTCTTGTCACCGCCGGATTAGTCGGTGGCACGGGCGTGTTGGTATTTGTAACCGGCACGGCAGGCGCTGGAACCACCGGCGGCACATACCTGTTTGTTTGAATTGACGCCGACGCCGGCGATGGCACCGGCGGCAGACTGTTCCCGACATTGGTGCCGATGATGATCAGCGGCGGACTGACAATCACCGGCGTCGTCGGCGGAATTTCTTCCGGTTTCGGGGCCGGCGGCGGGGGTGGCACCGGCAGCGGCGGGAACTGCGGAATATTCACCGGCAGCGGCGGCAAGCTCACGGTGCAGCCGACGTATTGGCCAAGCTGCGAGCGCAGCAAAATAACCAGCGGTTCGCGGGCCTTCTTCTGCGCGCTCTTTTTTTCCTGGAACATCTGGTTGATGGCGTCGTCGAACGGCGTTCCGTTTATTTTCCCGTCGCCGTCGCAAAAGATCAGCACCGTCAACCGTTCAGAATCCTGCACCACCTGGTTGAGCAACGGCTGCAACGCCTCAAACCGCGTGCTTTTGGCATAGTGTTGATTGCTTGCAAACTTTGTGAGGTTTGAGGCGATCATCGCGGCGTCGTCCGGGTTCCAGCTTTGCAACGGATGCCCCCGCGTGTTTAAATTCTGGTTGAACGTCCACACCCCCATGCTGTCTCCGGCATGCAACTGCCCGCTCAAGCTCGTCGCCAGCATCATGTTCAGCGCCTTTTGCGTGGCCGCCACCCGCGCTTTCATGTCCGACGACGTGTCGAAAATGAAGAGGAAACGGCTTTGCACCGTCTGTTCGGTCGGCTGGGCGCGCACCGCCGGAATTACAAAAACTGCGGCGAACAGCACGGCGGCAAATCCGGCGCGGCGAAATAGATTGATCGGGTGCGTTTTCATGTTCATTAAAAAATCACGGCTGGCCGCCGCAGTTGAAACGCTTGCGCTCCGCGAGATTATGCTGCTGAAGGTTTTCCTCCAATTCCGCCTGCGCGCCGCCGATCAGGCGGATGAAATTCGCGCAGCTTGACACCGAGCCGCCGAATCCGCTCACCGTGTCGCGTTCCGCGTAATCATCCGTCACCACCAGCACCTCGCCATATTCTTGAAAGCGATGCGCCGCACGCTCGATCAGGTCGTCCGCCGTCTGGCCGGCGCGTGAAAACAACACTTCAACCGCTCCCGCCGCCTCGTTTTTTGGTTTGCCGCGCCGCGATCCGGCACCGTCAAAAAAAACCGTGATGGGCGTGCCTTTGGCATCCTGATACTGCGTGAGCATTTCGACCAGCGCATCGCGCGCGGTCTCGGAATGCCGCGCCGCGCCGGGAGCCAGTTCCGGCCAGTTGTGCAGCAGGCTGTAGCCATCCACTAGAATCCGCACCAGCGCCATGGCCGAAGCATAGTCACTCCAGCCCAAAGTCCAAAGCCCAAAGTCAGCGCGGTCGGCGCTTTGGGCCAACGAACCCTGGACTTCGGACTCCATTCGGGCTTGAAACCTTAAACTTGAAGCCTGAAACTGGCTTTCATGGCCGACGCCCAAACTATTTTTAACAAATCGAACCGCCGCATCGCTTCGCTGGCGCTGTTCATTTTTGCGCTCGACCAGTTTTCCAAATGGCTCGTCCTCAACCTGCTCGAACCGGGCGACGAAAAAATCCTTATTCCCGGCTTCTTCAAATTCGTCCATTGGGGCAACACTGGCGCGGCCTGGAGCCTGTTTCGCGGCTACAATAGTGTGCTCGCTTTGGTCGCATTTATCGCCCTTCTGGTTCTCGCTGTGATGTTTCTTACCCGGCATCATTCGCTGTCCAGCCAGATCGCGTTCGGATTGATTGTTGGCGGCATCGCCGGAAACCTCACCGACCGCATCCTGCCCGGACGTCATGCCGTCGTGGACTTCATTTATTTTTACCTGCAACAACGCGGCGGCGATGAAATCGGCTTTCCCGCGTTCAATGTCGCCGACACCGCCATCTGCACCGGCGTCGGGCTGATTTTTCTCATCACTTGGAGGGACGAACACGCGCCGAAGTCCGCAGATTCTTCTGCTGCAAAATGAACAATAAAATTGTATCGCGCAAAGACCGCGAAGTTCGCGAAGAAATTATCGTTTCGATTCATTCGCGCCCTTCGGGCGACATTCTGGTTTGAATCGTTGAAATGAACTCGCGCACGAACCAATTGATCGTTGAAAAATCGCTGCCTTCCGAACGGCTCGACACGTTTCTGCGCGGAAAATTCCCCGCCGCATCGCGCGGTGCCTTGCAACGGTTGATCGAAGAAGGCCACATCCGCGTCAATGGCCAGGTCGTCAAACCCACGCATCATCCGCACGCGGGCGAGCAGATCGAAGTCCACTGGCCCGAAGCCAAGCCGGCCGAGGCGCAGCCGGAAAAAATCCCGCTGGATATTTTATTTGAGGACAAATCGCTGCTTGTGTTGAACAAGGCCGCCGGCATGGTGGTGCATCCCGCCGTCGGCCACGAGGAGCACACCCTCGTCAACGCCCTGCTCCACCACTGCAAAGGTTCGTTGAGCGGCATCGGCGGCGTGGCGCGACCGGGCATCGTCCACCGGCTCGACAAGGAAACCAGCGGCTGCCTTGTCGTCGCCAAGAACAACGAGACGCACATTGCGCTGGCGGAACAATTCGCCGGACGCGAGGTCAAAAAAATTTATTACGCGCTCGTCTGCGGCGAACCGGCGCGCGAATCCGGCGAGATCCGCGCCGCCATCGCGCGACACCCCACGCATCGCAAGCGCATGGCCGTGCGCGACAACAGCGCCGGCCGCGCCGCCCATACGAGCTACAAGATTCTTGAACGACTTTACGCCGCGACGCTGATGGAGGCGCAGATCCACACCGGCCGCACGCACCAGATCCGGGTGCATTTCCAGTTCATCGGCCATCCGCTCGTGGGCGACGACACCTACGGCACGCGGCTAAACGCCCGGGTCAAGGAACTCACCAACTACGCCGCTCCACGCGTGATGTTGCACGCGAAAAACCTGTCGTTCACCCATCCGCGAACGAAGAAGTTGATGAATTTTGAAGTTGCGCTGCCGGAAGATTTCCAGATGGCGTTGAAATTATTGCGGGTGAAAAATTGAGGGCGCAACCGCAAAAAAACGCGAACAGGATCCTCCGGAAATTAGTGGTTAGCGGATAAAGATTTCCCTCAACTCCGC
>Ga0302319_10000701_pt1 | contig 75140 bp, 74 predicted proteins | sample Bog_T0_2_FD_203319 | JGI IMG/M metagenome (GOLD analysis project Ga0302319, IMG submission 203319) | Peat permafrost microbial communities from Stordalen Mire near Abisko, Sweden - Bog_T0_2 | ecosystem: Environmental > Terrestrial > Soil > Wetlands > Peat | place: Sweden: Abisko, Stordalen Mire...
GAGCGTGAGCACCGAACGGCGCGGATGGAGGATGAGGTCGCAACCCTGAGGAAGCAGCGCAGTGTGGCGCCGCAGGGCTTCGCGCATGCGGCGCTTGATGCGATTGCGCTCATGGGCTTTGCCCACAACTTTACCTGCGGTGAGCCCGACGCGAGGGCCCGCAATGTGTGCATCGAACTCCGGTTGCTGAGGGGCGAGGAACCAGCTCATGGATGCGGATTGGCGCTTGCGTCCTGCTGAATAGGCGCGCTGATAATCCGCGTGCTTTCGCAAGCGAAGGCCCGTCAACGATTGGCGTTGAATTGTGGTGGGGCGAACCTGCCCGGTGGGCTGGTTCTGGGTGGCGTGCGGCTGGTTCGTCATGGCAATGCCGGAAAGTATGTGAACCGGAACAGCGACGGGAACGCCGCGAGACATTCCGGCTCCACAGAAGGTCGGCGGAAACTAGTCGCGGAAGCCGGCACTGACGGCAACGCGCTTGCGCCCGATGGCCCGGCGGCGGCTCAGCACGGCGGCGCCGCTCTTGGTCTTCATGCGGGCACGAAAGCCGTGAGTCTTCACGCGCTTGCGGCGATTGGGTTGAAACGTGCGCTTGGGCATGGAAATGCGCTCCTGTGTACTTCTAGAGAATCTGTGCCTTTACGGCAAGTTTTAAGTGTATCGCAGGTTGGGCCAGGAATCCAGTACGAAGTGGTTTTGCGGGCTAAGGAGAGATCGGGACCCAGCTGATCCAAGGCTCTCTGAGGGCAAATATTTTCGGCTCTTTGTGAGCGAAACTGACCAGTTCGTACGTCAGGTATAGTGACCTCGCACGTCAGGTATGGTGACTCCGGTAACCATTAAAGAGAAGTTTCACCGGCAATGGTGCAACATCGCAATTGAGAAGAAATCTTGTGTGAATGGGACATTGCAATCACCTCCAAATGTGCTACTATCGGGTCCGTTCTAGAAAAGTTTCCCAGCGTCCCACGGAACGGAATTTATCCACGCTCCAAGACCAAATTCAGGAGCAGACAAGCGGCTACCAGCAGTAGGCGATCGGAATCAGGACGAAGAGCCATTGGGCCTTCGCCGTGAGATTTCTGTTGTTTAATAAGGCCGTAGATAAACAATTCCGGCAGTAAACAGGCGACGCAGGCAAGGATAAGCTCGATGGCATTCGCAACTTCGCCGGCAACGGTACTTAACCCCTGGCTGCAAATTCTCGCAGCACTTGAAAAGAAAGTTATTCGCCAGTCCTTTGAGACATGGTTCAAACCCACGCGGTATAGCCATGCCGCGGGCCGCATTTTGTATGTACGCGTGCCAACTCCGGAGTTCCAGCACATCGGCGAAAAATATGGCGACTTGATCCAGGAGGCAATCGAAATCCAGTCGCTGGATTTCGATGACGTGTGCTTTGTGACTGCCGAAGAGGATCCGTCGATCCCGCCGCAGCGCAAGGATGGCGGATTCGCGCCGGTAGCTGCCCATGCTCCCAGCGCGCCTCCCCAAGCGCCCGCACGCACGCCGGAACAGCAGCGTTTCGACTGGGCCACGGCGGCGCAACTGAACTCGCGCTACACGTTCGACGCCTTTGTGATTGGCAATGGCAATCAGTTTGCGCGCGCAGCGTCGCTCGCGGTGGCAGAGCGGCCTTCGAAAGCCTACAACCCGCTGTTTCTGTATGGCGGCGTTGGCATGGGCAAGACGCACCTGATGCACGCCATCGGGCACGAGGTGAAACGGCGCCAGCCCATGGCCAGCATCTGCTACGTTTCGGCTGAGAAATTCACCAATGAAATGATCACCTCGCTTCGCAACGACCGCATGACGAGCTTCCGTGATCGTTTCCGCTCCGTGGACGTGCTGCTCATCGACGACATCCAGTTCATTGCGCAGAAGGAACGCACCCAGGAAGAGTTCTTCCATACCTTCAACGCGCTGCACGAGAGCATGAAGCAGATTGTGATTGCCTCAGATCGTCCTCCGAAAGAACTCGCGGAGATTGAAGACCGCCTTCGCTCGCGCTTTGAATGGGGCCTGATCGCCGACATTCAACCGCCTGATCTTGAAACTAAGGTTGCGATTCTGCAGAAGAAGGCGGAGTCCGAGCAGGTGCAACTTCCCACGGACGTGGCGCTGTTTGTTGCCTCGAACGTACGCACCAATGTGCGTGAGCTGGAAGGCGCCATGACGCGGCTGATCGCATGGTGCCAGATGAACCGCATGGAGATCACGCTCGCTTCCACGCAGCAGTGCCTGAAGCAGTTCATCGACATGCAGGTGCGCAAGATCACCATTGAGGCGATTCAGCGTGCGGTGTCCGAGCAGTTCGGCATGCGCGTGAGCGACCTGAAGCAGAAGAACAACTCGCGCAATGTTGTAGTGCCGCGGCAGATCGCCATGTACCTTGCCAAGCAGATGACGGAAGCAAGCTTGCCGGAAATTGGCAGGCAGTTCGGCAACAAGCACCACACCACGGTGATGCATTCCATCGGCAAGATCGACGAGCTGCGCCGGACCGACAAGGACCTGCACCGCACGCTCAACAAGCTGCAGGAGCAGTTGAACGCCTAACCGCCTGCGTTGAAGCAGACGCCTTCGGCTCTCCAAGCCAGAGAGTTACAGCAAGAAAAGTAGCTCACGTCGCACTCACGACGTGGGCTTCCTAATTGCCGCGGCTCCTGCCGGCTCGCCTATTTGGCGCTCGTCATCAGCTCCACAAACATTTTCTGGAAGCGTGGCAGATCGAGGTCCAGCTGTGCGTTAACCAGCCGGACGCCTGTCGCCGGCTTCAGCTTTTCTGTCCACGTCAGCGTTGATCCGTAGCTGGGGCCGTGGCTCAGGTCGACGTCCATGTAGATCTGTTGCTGTTTGGTAATGAGCGTCGGATCCAGCCACGCGCACGCGGTCAGTTCATCCCAAAGGTAGTAGCGGTCCTGACTCCATGCGGCAATGTAGCGCGCGGCGGGTGTCTGCGATTTGCTGATCTCGTCCAGCATCTTCTGCGTGAAAGGCGCCTTGATGGAAACATCGACCGTGGTCACATCGATGCGCGGCCATGCAGCTCGCAGCATGATATGCGTGGCCTCCGGATCGAACCAGAAGTTGAATTCATGACGCGGGCTTGTAGCGAACTCCGGATCGTCGGTCTGCGGATTCAGGCTGCCGCCCATCACTACCAGGCCCTTCGTCAACGCGGCGAACTCCGGGTCGATGGAGATGGCGAGCGCAATGTTGGTGAATGGCCCAGCGGCATAAATCGTCACCTGGTGCGGATGCGCGTGCACCTGCCGGATAAGAAAGTGCGCCGCGTCTTCGTCGATGGGCTTGAGCGTGGGCTGTCCCTCGGGTAATGGCGGAATATCATGCGGACCGTGCGCGTTCAGATGGTCCGGAGTCATTGGCGTGACGCCGCCCGGTGTCTCAACCAGCGTGGTCGGTCCCAGGCCCCAAGCGCCCAGCCAGGTCACTTTGCCGTCCAATACTGAGGACAGCCGCGTATCTTCCTGTGTTCGAACCAGCGGAAACACCGCGCCCCTGGCCAGGGGAACATCGGCGTGGCCTGTCAGTTCCAGCATGCGCAGCGTGTGTTGGGTCTCTTCGTCACACCATGCGTCCCCGGTAACCATGGTGATGCCCAGAACCTGAACCTGCGGCGCCTGCAGCAGGGCGAGGATGGACATCTGATTGGAGCCGCCCGGGCCCGAGCCGTCCTGATCGATCAGAACAAGCCTCTTTTGTGCAAAAGACAGAGCTGCCGTAGCAGCCAGAAAAAGGATTAAGAATTTAGCTCTCATTGTTGGGTATTGTGGCATACCCACGCCGATTTTCGCACTCAAGTTGCCCGCCAATCGCGAGTTGGTTCGGCACAACGAGTTAGGATCCGAGGCTGCCTATCTACGCCTGTCCCGTCCGCGGTCCCGACCACGGTCTCCTCCGCGCTCTCGCCCGCCTCCGCGCTCAAAACTCCGAGGCCGGACAGGCGCCGCAACGGGCAGGTTCGTCTTGCCCGCGGGATAGACGGCGAGGAAGCGGTCCTGACCTTCGCCGGAGCTGGCCGTCTCCACGCCTTCAATATCGCGGAAGGCCATGTGCAGCAAACGGCGTTCGCGGCTGTTCGTGGGCGGAAAGGCGAAAGGAATGCCGGACCGGATCACCTTGTCGGCCGCGACTTCCGCCTGCAGGCGCAGCTCCTGCGCACGCAGAGCTTTGAAATTGCCGGCGTCGAAGCTGACCAGGTCCTGCTCCCGCTGGTCGAGGCGGAGAATCTGCGCTGCGATAGTCTCCAGGGCGCGCAGCAGCTCGCCATTATGCTGGGTTACCATCGGCACGTCCGGGCCTGCCAGCTCCACGTAAATCGCGTGCGCTTCCAGGCCCTCGGGGTCGCGCGCGCCGTCTCCGGCGGTGATGCGATATTTCAGGCGCAAACCGCCGAGGCTATTGAGGTTTCCGAGGAATCCGGCTATCTTCTGTGCGGCTTGTTGCAGATCGGCAATTGGCATGACAAATCAGTATCGCAGAACGGGGCGACAGATGGGCTGTGAAGTGCGCAGTTTCTCGAGGGAATCCCGCCGCGAAATGGTGGGCTTTAATGCGAATGCGAGGGAGGTAGTGATAGCTTAAGCGAAGACAATTGCCATTTTTCAGCGTTGATATCGCGGGGAGTTCTCAGTCATTCGAATGCGCAAATTGCTTCAACTGCTTATCTTGCTGGCAATCGCGAGCGTTGCTTCCCAGACCAGGGCGCAGGGCGGCCCGCCATTTATTACGGACGATCCCGGCACCCCCGGCACCCACCATTGGGAGATCAACGTTGGCTGTATTGCGAACCACAACCCGGCGAGCGCAAGTTACCAAACCCCCGACATCGACCTCAGCTACGGGTGGGTGACCGCATCCAGCTCAAATACGAGGTGCCGCTGGCCGTGGTAACGGACGAGAACAGCACAACCAGCGCCGGACTAGGTGAGAGCTTCCCTGGGATCAAGTGGCGTTATTACGAACATCACAAGGCGGGGGAGCCCAAGTCGGACGAGAATATGAACTTCTCGTTGGGGACGTATCCGCAGGCTTCCGTCAACAACCCCACCAGCGCGGTGCGCCGAGGCATTGTGGAGAACGGACCGCAGTTTTACCTGCCGCTGGAATTCACGGCCAAAACTGGGTGGATCAATTGGAACGGCGAGGTGGGCCATTGGTTCGGCAACAAGCATGTACCCAGTCGCTGGGGCCGCGGCCTGATTGCGGGACATGAGTTCAGCGATCGGCTTGAACTCTACGCGGAAATCTACGATCTCCAGGACGCGAACCGCATTGAGGCTGATCCCAAACAGCGCCAATTCACGGCGGATTTCGGGGGCCGTCAAAGCCTGACCCGCAGCAATAAAATCCGCCTGCTGTTCATGGGCGGCCGCGCCATTCAGGCGGTGACGAGGCAAAACAGCAAACCCAACTGGTTTGCATCTATCGGGGTACAAGTTCTCCTCGGTCCCAAGGAGCCGGAGACGCCCGGGAAGAATCCATGAAGCGAAAATTGGAAGGACAGAGTTATGCCGCCGAGTGAACCAATTGTGCTGACAGCCGCCGGAGCCCGCGTGCTGGGCGCGCTCATCGAAAAGGAAGTGACAACGCCGGACTACTACCCGATGTCGATGAATGCCCTCATCAACGCGTGCAACCAGCGTTCAAACCGCGAGCCGGTCACGGACCTGGATGAGGATGCGGTGCGCCAGGCATTGCATGGTCTTGAAGACCTGCGCCTCGCGGGCCGGGCGCGGGGTGCGGACGGCCGAGTGTCAAAGTACGAGCACTGGCTGGGCGAATTCTTCAACTTCAGCCGCGCGGAGACGGCCCTGATCTGCGTGCTGCTTTTGCGCGGGCCGCAGACTCCGGGTGAACTGCGCGGGCGCACGGAGCGGCTGCACCGCTTCGATGAGATCACGGATGTGCTGGCAGGGTTGCAAAAGCTGATGGACCGCGAACCGTCGCTGGTGGCCGTACTGCCACGCCAGCCGGGGACGAAAGAGTCGCGCTACGCGCACTTGTTATGCGGGAATGTAGAATCTGCCGTTGCAACTGAGAACGCTTTCGGTCGGCGAGAAGTGAATCATGACGCACCAGAGGACGGTGGCCACGAAGCGCGGATCGCACAGTTGGAAGCAACTGTGGCCGAACTCCGGCAGGAAGTCGTCACGCTTCGGAAAAAGATCGACGATTTGTTTGGGGATTGACCGGCGAGGTTCTATCCCTCAAGCGGCTGTTTTTTCTTTTCCGGGATGTTGACCCGGCCTCTGCGGGAAGATCAGGATGCATGCGAAGACCAGGACCGCCGGCACAGCAGAAGCCGTATACCGGCTGATGTTGAAGCCGCCCGCTGATATCGGCTTATCCAGAACGTCTCCGACGACAGCGCCCAGCGGGCGCGTGAGAATGAAGGCCGCCCAGAAGAGAAACGTCTTGGAGATCTTTCGGGATTCAGTGCAAATTAAAGTGACAAATGCCCTGCGGCTAGATCAGTTCGTAACCAGCAAACCAGTATCCAATCTCGAAGGCTGCCGTATCCTCAGCATCTGACCCGTGGATGGCGTTTTCCTGCAGAGAGCCGGCGAACTTCTTGCGGATGGTCCCTTCATCGGCATTGGCGGGGTTGGTCGCGCCCATCAGTTTGCGCAGGTCGAGAATGGCGTTTTCCTTCTCCAGAACCATTAGAACCAGCGGCCCTGAAGCCATGAAGGCGCACAGGTCGTTGAAGAACGGACGAGCGCTGTGGACGTGATAAAAGCCCTCTGCCTGCTTGACGGAGATGGACTGCTTCTTGATGGCTACAATCTGGAATCCGGCCTTGTAGATTTCAGCGAGAATTCCCCCGGCGTCGCCCTTGCGGAATGCGTCTGGCTTGATGATGCTGAAGGTGCGTTGCGGCAAGTGGTTGGCTCCTTGTTGAATTGCGTCTTCCCCTCCATTGTAATTGTCGCTGGGTGCGGCAACATGCAGGCCTCTCAATCTGGTACAGTTTCGGCATGTTTAGCCGTATCTCTCCCTCCCGACTTTCATGCGTGATACTCGCTTTTTGCGCAGCCGGTTCTGGACTCGTATTGGCGACCGCACAGACTCAGCCTGCGGTTGCGCCCGTAACCAAGGCGCCCAATTCGCCAGACCTCCGCGTCTTCGATCCAGCACTCATCGACAAGTCTGTGGACCCCTGCGAGAACTTCTACAAGTTCAGTTGCAACGGCTGGTTCAAGCGCAACCCGCTGCCTGCCGATCAGGCTTCCTATGGCCGCTTTACCGAGTTGCATGAGCTCAACCGCTTGCATCTGAAGCTGATCCTGGAAGCTGCGGCTGCGACCGAGGCGAATGCCGCGAACGCGAAGCCGCGCACCGCCAACGACCAGAAAATCGGCGATGAATACGCCACCTGTATGGACACGGCCACCGTGAATCGTCAGGGCCTTGCGCCGCTTCAGCCGGAACTGGACCGCATTGCGGCTCTCAAGACAGCGGCAGAGTTGCCCGCGCTGCTGGCGCATCTCCACTCCATTGGCGTGAACGCGTTCTTCGGCATGGGATCGAGCCAGGACTATGCCGATTCCAACTCCGTCATCAGCTTCTACAGCGCGGGCGGTCTCGGTTTGCCGGAACGAGATTACTACACCCGCACCGATGCCAAAAGTGTGGAACTGCGTCACCAGTACGTGGAGCATGTGAGCAACATGTTGAAGCTCGCGGGTGAGCCGGAGCAGCAGGCAGCCGTTGATGCAAGACTCGTGCTGGGTCTTGAAACGCGCATGGCGAAAGCCTCCCTTACCATCACCGAGCAGCGTGATCCGCAAAATCTGAATCACCCCACCGATATCGACGCGTTTTCAAAAGAGCTGACCCACTTCTCGCTCGCAGACTATGTAGACGAATTGCACGCGCCTGCTTCGGGGAAGATGAACGACATGGAGCCGAAGTTCTTTGCGGAGTTCAACAAAATCGCTGCCGATACACCCATTCGTACCATCAGGACTTACTTGCGCTGGCATCTCCTGCACGCCTATGCCGGAACCAGCATGCCGGAGAGTTTCGATCACGAGTCGTGGCATTTTTACGCACACATTTTGAATGGCGCGGAAAAAGAACAGGACCGCTGGAAACGCTGCACCAGCGTGGTGGATAACGATCTGGGAGAGGCGCTGGGACAGGCGTTCGTGGCGAAGTATTTCCCTCCTACGGAAAAGAAACAGGCCCTGGAAATGACCCTGTCCATCGAGCAGACCATGGGCAAGGACATTGATTCTCTCGATTGGATGAGTCCCGCCACCAAAGAAAAAGCCAAGGAAAAGCTGCACACTGTCATGAACAAGATAGGGTATCCCGAAAAGTGGCGCGACTACTCAAAGCTGGAGATTGTGCGCGGGGACGCATTGGGCAACACACTGCGTGTGCACGAGTTTGAATCTGCGCGCGATTTGGCCAAGATCGGCAAGCCCGTGGACAAGGACGAATGGGGTATGACGCCGCCCACTGTGAATGCTTATTACGATCCGCAGATGAACAATGTCAACTTCCCCGCAGGCTATTTTCAGCCGCCCTTCTATAGCGCCAAGGAAGACGACGCGGCCAATTACGGCGACATGGGTTCGACCATCGGCCACGAACTGACGCATGGTTTCGACGATGAAGGCCGCCAGTATGACAAGGACGGCAACCTCAAGGACTGGTGGACCAAGGAGGACGAAGAGAAATTCGATGATCGCGCCGCATGCATGGTCAAGCAGTATGACGCCATTGAGGCAGTCCCCGGCGTGCATCTGAACGGCAAGCTGACGCTGGGTGAAAACCTTGCCGATCTGGGCGGCCTGTGGCTTGCCTGGCTGGCATGGGAAGACAAGGCAGAGGCCTCGCATCTCGATATGGACGCGAAGATCGACGGCTATGCTGCCGATCAGCGCTTCTGGATCGCCTATGCGCAGCAGTGGTGCACGCAGACCCGGCCTGAGCAACTGCGTACACAGGCGCAGGGCGATCCTCACGCGCCAGATGAGTATCGCGCCAACACAATCCTGTCCGACCTGCCGGAATTTGCGAAGAGCTTCAGTTGCAAGAAGACCGCGCCAATGGTCGCGGCACATCCTTGCAGGGTGTGGTGAAGAAACGGCTGCTAGCCTTTAGCTACTAGCTGCTAGCTCCGCAATCCCGATGCCTCCCGCAAGAATGAGCGATCAGGGGAACGGGCTCTTTAGATTAAAAAGCTATGGCCCACCATCTCGGTGGGCCTTGGCTTTAAAAGCTAGCAGCTAAAAGCTTGTACTTTTATCCCTTGCCGATGACCCGAGCCAACGTAGCGCCAATCTCCGCCGGTGAAACCACCACATGGATCCCCGCTGCAGTCAGAGCCTTCATCTTGTCGGCCGCCGTTCCCTGACCTCCGCTGATGATGGCGCCTGCGTGGCCCATGCGGCGTCCGGGAGGCGCCGTTTGCCCAGCGATGAACCCAACTACGGGCTTCTTCACAAAGTCCTTCACAAATTGTGCCGCCGCTTCCTCTGCCGATCCGCCAATCTCGCCAATCATGATGATGGCTTCGGTCTCCGGATCGTCGTTGAGCAGTCGCAGTGCGTCAATGTGCGTTGTGCCGATAATCGGGTCACCGCCAATCCCGATCGCCGTCGACTGGCCAATGCCCCGCTGAGTTAGCTGATGCACGGCCTCATACGTCAACGTGCCCGAGCGCGACACAATGCCTACCGACCCTTCAAGGTGGATGCGCGCCGGCATGATGCCGATCTTCGCTTTGCCCGGCGAAATAACACCAGGGCAATTCGGACCAATCAGACGCGACTTCGAAGTCTTCAGCTTGGCCCACACCTTGACCATGTCAAGCGTCGGAATGCCCTCGGTGATGCAGACAATCAGCGGCAAGCCCGCATCTTCCGCTTCAAGAATGGCGTCGGCCGCGAACGGAGGCGGCACAAAAATCACCGTTGCATTCGCGCCGGTCTTCTCCACTGCGTCGGCCACCGTATTGAAAACCGGCCAGCCCTCATGCGTCGTTCCACCCTTGCCTGGAGTCACGCCGCCCACCACGTTGGTGCCGTATTCGGCAGCGCCCTTGGCGTGGAAAGTGCCTTCCTTGCCCGTAATCCCCTGAACAATCAGCCGCGTATTCTTATCTACCAGGACCGCCATTGAATTCAGCTCCTAGCTTCTAGCTCTTAGCCCCTAGCTCCGAAAGACTGGATGAATGCCCCTGCATTTTCGAAGTCTCGATGCAGAGAGCTTCTGCCCTTTGCAGCAATTCTTGTTCACCCATTTTCAATTGCCTGGCCACCAGAAGTTGCGTTTGTACTTCGTAAGTTGAACCTTGCGCGATTCCGAGGAATTGCCGGAACTCGCCATCCGTCGTTCTTCCCCTACCCTCTGCGATGTTGCCTGCCACAGAAACGCTGGCGCGGCGCAATTGGGAGGTCAATCCGTACTTCTCATCCTGGGGAAACGTTCTGGTCAAGCCATAGATGCAAACAGTCAACTCCATCGCTTTCTGCCAAACAGTCAGATCCTGAAATGCTTGTGCCAAGTAGGGTCTCCGTTTCCGCGTTGCCTTCAGCTAGTAGCTAGAGGCTAGAAGCTAAGGGCTGACTTTTGCAGCCGCTGCAACCACCAGGTCCGCTGCGTCCTTCATCGTTTCTCCAACCTGGAAATCCAATCCCGAATCCTTGAGAATCTGCCGGCCTTCTTCTACATTCGTTCCCTCGAGCCGCAGCACAATGGGAACCTTCACGCTCAGCTTCCGCGCCGCCGCCACAACACCCGTAGCCAGCCGGTCCACGCGCAAAATGCCGCCGAAGATATTAATGAAGATGGCCTTCACATTCGCGTCGGAGAGCAGAATTTCAAACGCGTGCTCAATCTGCTCCTGCGTCGCGCCGCCGCCCACATCCAAAAAGTTGGCCGGGCTCCCGCCAGCGTATTGAATAATGTCCATCGTCGCCATCGCCAGGCCCGCGCCATTCACCATGCATGCAATCGACCCATCCAGCTTGATGTAATTGAGCGCGTACTTGCTGGCTTCCACTTCAAGCGGATCTTCTTCGGCCGTATCGCGCAGCGCCTTGATATCCGCGTGGCGAAACAGTGCGTTGTCGTCGAAAGTGATCTTGGCATCGAGCGCGAAAAGCTTGTCGCTCTTGGTCGTAATGAAGGGATTGATCTCCACCAGCGACGCGTCGGTATCCATGAAAGCCTTGTAAAGGCTCTGCAGAAACACAACAGCCTGGTTGATCTGCGTTGCCTTGAGCCCCAGCGCAAAAGCCAGCTTGCGTGCCTGCCATGCGCCAAAGCCAATAGCCGGATCAATGGTCTCTTTAAAGATGGCCTCGGGAGTGTGCGCGGCCACTTCTTCAATCTCCATGCCGCCGGCCTGCGAAGCCATGAACACCAGCTTGCCCGTAGCCCGGTCCAGCACAATGCCGAGATAGAGTTCGCGGTCAATGTCCGCGGTCTCCTCAATCAGCAGCCGCTGCACCTTCTGCCCCTGCGGACCGGTCTGGTGCGTAATCAACTGCATACCCAGAATGTTCTTGGCATGCAATTCAGCGTCTTCGCGGGTGCGGGCTACCTTGACGCCGCCGCCCTTGCCGCGGCCGCCCGCATGAATCTGCGCCTTGACGACCACACCGCTCGCGCCCTCGGCAAACAGTTTCCGCGCCACAGTCGACGCTTCTTCAAGGGTGTTGGCCACTTCGCCCCTGGGCACGGCAACGCCGTATTTCGCCAGGATTTCTTTCGCCTGATACTCGTGAATCTTCATGCTTTTTGGGACCGCCCACGTCCGCTGAGGTTGAGGATTCGGGTGCAGGCCGGGTGAATTCCGTGCCCGCGAAGCCGTGCCAGCGGTAAGCAAATACTATCTTGCTGGGCAAACAGGGGGCAAACAGCACCTGCGGTGCGGCAGACGCTCGCGTGAGACTCGCATTGTCTACTTCGCGTCCCACCCGATTACCATATTGAAATATGGCCTCATTGAAAGAGCTTTTGAAACCGCTTGCCGAAGATGGAGCGGCCCTTACCCGAGAGCAGGCGGCCGGCGTACTGGAAGAGATCCTGTCCGGCGACGTGCCGGAGGTGGAGACAGCAGCGCTCCTCGCGGTGCTGGCTACGCGCGGCGAGCAGGCGGCGGAGCTGGCCGGCTTTGTGGAGACAATGCGCAAGCGCGGCACGCCGGTTCCTCTCACCGCCGAGGAACGGGATGAGCTTGTCGATGTCGTCGGCACCGGCGGCGGTGGTCCTCCGACCTTCAATATCTCCACGGGCGCGGCCCTGGTGGCTGCCGCTGCTGGAGCCAGGGTGGCCAAACACGGCAACCGGGCCATTACATCCCGGTGCGGTTCGGCAGACGTGCTCGAGGCACTGGGCGTTCCCATAGAGCTCAGCCCCGACCTTGCCGCCGCGTGCCTGCGCGAGACCGGCTTCATGTTTCTCCTTGCGCCGCTTTATCACCCGGCCATGCGTGTGGTGGGGCCGCTGCGGCGTTCGCTGGGATTCAGAACCATCTTCAATCTCTGTGGTCCGCTCACCAACCCAGCCGGGGCGCGATCTCAGGTCATCGGCGTGCTCGCGCCCAGCAAGGCTCTTCTAGTGGCACGTGCCCTGGCGGAACTGGGCGCCAAACGTGCATTTGTAGTCCACGGCACCGACGGCATGGACGAGCTGACTACGACGGGCGAGTCAGTCGTCGCGCGTGTTGAAGAGCCTGAAGGGGGAGGCGCGCCCACACTCCGGGCCGCGCGAGTTACGCCTGAGATGGCCGGGCTTCCCACGGCTACGCTCGACCAGTTGACGGGCGGCACTGCCGAGGTCAATGCCGCCATCCTCTACGACATCGTCACCGGAATCACCGGACCGCGCCGGGAGATTGTGCTGCTCAACGCTGCAGCCGCTTTGGTTGCAGCCGGGTTGGCGCTGGATTTGAAGGAGGGCGTCTCGCAGGCCGCCGAAGCCATCGACTCCGGCGAAGCAGCTGCTACCCTGGCGAAACTTCGTAGTTTTGGGGACAAGTATTCCACGGTGCAATAGGTCGCGACTGTTCAGGCCCTTGAATCTCTGGAGGATTTCCGCAACACCCAACCTGAATGTAATCCGTCAATGGGTCAAAGGACCCCCTCCATGGACAGAAAGCAGGTAATCCTGGCCCTCATGCTTGCAATCGGCATTGGGCTGGCGCGCATTGTACCGGCGCAATCAATCGAGATTAACCGCAATAACAAAACAATTGCCATCAGCACAACGGACGAGGCGACGACAACGGCCGATATCGCGGCGATAACGATCGGCTTTGAGATCTATGGGCCGGACGCGCAAGCGGTCTCGTCTGAGGGCGGCAAACTGTCGCATGCAATCCTGGACGCTCTCCATAAAGCGGGAGTCGAGGACAAAGCGGTCGAGAGTTCCGGCCAGGGCGTGGAGCGCAACAAGGATATTGATGAAAAGGAGAAGCCCGAACAGCGGGCGAGAGAGCAATTCATTTTCCGCCAAACTTGGGAGGTCAGCGTTTCGCCTCAACTCGCGGCCGGGGCCATCCGCGTTGCAATTGCAGCGGGCGCAAACAAGAGCGGAGCAATTGACTGGCGTTTGGCTGACCGCAAAGCCCTGCAGGCGAAGGCCGCTGAAAGCGCGCTCGTAAAAGCCCGCGAGGTCGCGGACAGGATGGCAGAGGGGCTCCACGTCAAACTGGGCTCATTGATTTACGCAAGTAACGAAACACCGGGTGCACGACTTTACTTAAATCGGCCAGCCCAAGGGCTCATGTTGTACGATTCCGCCGAGGTTTCTACCGTCGTTTCTACAGGTCCCCCTCTCGAGATTCGCCCACAGACCATCCGCGAGGAAGCCACCGTCTACGCGGTCTTCGCAATCGGGTAACGGGCGTTACAGCAGCCCGGACCGCCCCGCCAGCCGCTTCGACAGCAACCAGGAAAACAGCGAGACTCCCAGAGCGAGCGCAACCCAGCCGGCCTGCTCCAGCGGCCGTTCCATGGCAACAGAAAATTGGGGCGTAGTCAGTGTGAATTTACTTACCGTCGGCAGTGCCTGTCGCACGAACTCGAAGCCGCCGACGCCGAGCATACCTAAAGCCGCTATCGCCCCGGGCAACGCGCGTTTCCATGGAAACGGGATGGGAGCCGGCGCAGCTGCCTCTTCGCGAACACGCTCCATTACAGACGCCAGGAAGCCGGACGAAGGAACCAGCGCATCTTCGGTGGCCAGAATGCGGTCAATCTCACCGTGTTGAGCGTCGATTGGTGCTTTCTCTGTCTGCTTCATCGTCCTGCCTCCTTTCCTGTATTCAAATCCCCAAATTCCATTGCTGTGTGCTCGTGTTCAAGGTGCGGAAATCGACTTCGCAACAGCGCCCTGGCTCGCGAGAGCCGCGCTTTCAGTGTTCCCTCCGGCAGGCCCATGGTGCGCGCCGCGGCAGCCACGTCCATCTCATGAAAATAAAACAGAATCACCGGTTCGCGGTAGCGTGCGGGCAAAGCCAGCACAGCGCGGCGCACTGAGTCAGAGCTTTCCCTTGTGGCCAGTGCGCGATGTTGCGTGGCAGGTCCCGCAGGTTCCGGAGCCTCATCGAGCCGCAGGTTGACCGTGGGAAACCGCTTCAGGTCGGAACGGTAAACGTTGGCGGCCAGAGCAAACAGCCAGGTGGAGAAGCTCGCATCGCGACGCCAGTGGGCCAGGCCCCGCCACGCGCGCACAAAGGCTTCCTGCGCCAACTCCTCCGCGCGGCTGCGGTTGCGGCAATAGCGCCACGCCATATTTACGAGCGGCCCCTGCCATCGGCGGACAATCCCCTCGAATGCCTGCACATCCCCAGACAGCACGCGGTCCACATCGGCCAGGTCTTCCGCCGCGTTGGTAGGGTTCGTCATGCCTCAATTCGCGCCTCTGCAAACGGTGGGACCGGAGCTGTGATGTTCAGGTTGCATTTTATTCAGAGGAGTTGCTCGCTGAAAATTATGCAACCGGAATCACGCCCTGTCTGTCCCACCAGACGCATGGGAAGAATTCCCGGCAAGGAGGATGAGATGCACACTGAGATTCTTTTCTTGTTTCCGCTGGTGATCATTGTGATCGTGTTCACGTTCACCGCCATCGTCCATTGGTCAGAGAGTCAGCGCAAAGAGCGCGAGGCGTATTACAAGTCGGAGACTCTTCGGCGAATCAGCGAAGCCTCAGGCCAGGGCGCCAGTGCGGCAGTGGAACTGCTGCGAGAGGATGAGCGGATCAAAGCGAGCAAAACCCGGGAAGGTCTGAAGATCGCCGGCCTGATCAATGTTGCTGTGGGAATTGGACTGATGATCTTTCTGCACGCACTACTCGGAGCGGAGCGGGACGCGGGCTCGGTGTATCTGGTCGGCCTCATTCCCGGCTTTGTCGGAGCGGCGCTGCTGGCATATGTCTACCTTCTTGCGCCGCCTCTGAAATAGGGGCTCCTATGCCCCATTGGCCGAACGAACAAACGGAGGATATTCCAATGACCAATACCCTGAAGATAATCGGCGGTTGCTGCCTGGCGGTCCTTGTCGCGCTCTATATTGTCGGCGCGGTCAGCCATGGTTCGCTCCGGCACGAGGTGCAGACGTTGCCGCTATGGATCCCCATCATTGCCGGCTTCAACAGCCGGGAATTCGCCCGCTGGTGCGCTCTGCCGTGCATGTTCTTCTGGTTTGCCATGATGTCGTTGATCTGGTTGTTTCTTCTTGGGTGGTCCCATCTCATCTCCGGGCATTTCGCGCCGATTGAAATCGCGATGACGATTGTTGTTGGCGCGGCCAGCGCCGTTGGCTTCGGGCTGAGTGTTTGGCGGGCTCGATGGTCGTTTGCCGGATGCGTACCGATTGCCCTGTTCGGAGTTCTCCAGGTCCTCGCATTCCGAATAGGCTTTCTACCGGCCATTGCGCATCAATAGTGCCCGGCAGCGATTGAAGATTTGTTGCAAGTCATGAATCTGGCGACGCCCCAAAGCATCCAATCGGTAGTTGTTTGAACAACAACTTTATTGGGATAGCAACGAGGCTGAATCAATGTCCACGGACCACAAGCGACAACCCGCACTCTTCTTACCCCACGGCGGCGGACCTTGCTTCTTCATGGACTGGACATGGGGACCGGCGGACACCTGGGATGCGACGAAGCACTTTCTTGAAGGACTGGCCGCGACGCTGCCGGAAACTCCTAAGGCAATCCTGGTGATCAGCGGCCACTGGGAGGAACCGGCTTTCACAGCCGGCGAGGCAACTGCACCGCAGCTGATCTTCGACTACTCTGGTTTTCCCGAGCACACTTACCGCCTCACCTGGCCCTCGCCGGGCGATCCGGAGCTGGCCACGCGCGTCAGAGACCTGTTGACCCAGGCCGACCTTCCGGCCGGGCTCAGCCCCAGTCGCGGATTCGACCACGGTGTTTTTGTGCCGTTGAAGGTGGCTTTCCCGCAGGCGCAGGTCCCTGTGGTCACCCTGTCACTCTCCAGCAGTCTGGACCCTGCGCTGCATCTGGCCGCCGGCCGCGCGCTGGCTCCGTTAAGGGATGAGGGAGTGTTGATTGTGGGCAGCGGCATGAGCTTCCACAACCTTCGCGGATACTTTCGTTCGGAGACTCCGGAGCGCGCACGCGCCTTCGATGCATGGCTGACCGCCGCGGTTGAATCGCCAGCGGCCGAACGCGAAGCCCTCTTGTCGGAATGGCGCAATGGCCCCTTTGCGGACTATGCTCATCCGCGTGAGGAGCACCTGATTCCGCTGATGGTGGCCGCCGGAGCTGGCGGCGATGCGCCAGGATCCCGCATTTTCGCGGATGAGCCGATGGGCGCTGCGATCAGTGCCTACCGTTTCGATTGAGGCCCGATCCGGGAGTATTGTTTCCCTGAAGCGGATTCAAAGCAAACCGCATCTTCAGATTGATTTCATCTCCACCGCGAAAACGCAACGACAGAGTGATTAGGCTCCTCGTCAACCGTAGTTTGCGGATAATTCCCGCTCATGGGCGCATCATTGTCCCAGGAGAAACTCCCTGCGTGCCATGTGTCCTTCCAGCTCAGATTCGCCGTCCACGCGGCTCAAATCTGTCAGAAATAAGCCGATTTACACCTCGAAAAAATGAATACCCCACCCCTCCCCCCCGCCAAAGAGCCGTTTTTGCCGCAATGTACGGGCCTATCGAATTCGCATAAGACGAATTGAATGAACCGTCTAGGTGCGATTCGCCGAGAGCTGTCTGGCGTCCTTCGGTTCAAAATGGTCGCGAAAAGCAGTGGCTTTTGGAGCAAAATCAGGCGTTTTTGCGGCGTCTTTCGAGCGAAATCAGGGGTTTTTAAGAGCCTTTTCCGTAGCCTGAACAGGAAGCTCAGGCAAGTTTCAAGCGAGCAAACGAATGAGTAATCCGGCGCAAGCGCCGCCGAAGATCAGCCACGTAGAATTTACGCGGAAACGAATCAGTAGCGCGATGCAGACCAGCGCCAGCGACCATGTCCAGCTATCCACAAGCGTCGCTCGACCCAGCACGATAGCAACGGATGCCATCAGGGCCACAGCCGCGGCATTCACGCCATCCAGAAAGGCTGCGGCGAGCGGAGACTTTCGAATACGGCCCGCCAACGCTCCAACAGCGCCCGCCAAGAAAAACGAAGGAAGAAAAATGCCCACCGTAGCGACTACGGCTCCCTGCCAGCCGTGAAGCAGGTATCCGATAAATGTCGCGGTAGCAAATACTGGACCCGGCGTGATCTGCCCCGCCGTGACAGCGTCGAGGAGCTGCGGTTCGGTGATCCAATGCAGATGATCGACGAGATCGGCGTTCAAGTAAGTCAGCAACACGTAGCCCGAACCGAAGACCACCACGCCCAGCTTGAGGAAAACAAAGAACACTGGGAGCAATCCCGCAGTCAGCACAGCGCCACCCGCAGCCGGTACATTTCCGAGGCTGCTCAGGCCAGGCCATGCGGCGAGCCCCAACAGGTGCTTCGGCCTGCCTCGCGGCCAGGCGGCCAACAGCGAAATTCCTCCTGAGACGAGCAGGATTACAATCGGCGGCGCCCCTGCCAGCACTGCGGCGAAGCAGGCCACGCCTGCAAGCGCAAAGGGCCAGCGGCGAAACGCCGTGCGCCCAAGGTTCCAGACTGCCTGGACGACGACGGCGATCATCACCGGTTTGGCGCCGTAGAGCACGCTCTGCACTTGTGGCAGGCTTCCAAAGTGGACATACACCCAGGCCAGTGCCAACGTGGCCAGTGACGCCGGCAGAATGAAACAGACTCCAGCGATGAAGAGGCCCATCCAACCCGCACGGGTATAGCCAAGCGCCATGGCCACCTGTGTCGACCCTGGGCCGGGCAGCAGATTGCAAGCGCCCACCAAGTCCAGAAACTGTTCGCGGGTAATCCACTTGCGGCGCTCGACGAACTCACCCTGCATCAGGACAAGGTGTGCCGCGGGACCCCCAAATGCGGTCAGCCCAAGGCGCAGAAACGGGCCAACGATCTCGCCTCTAGGATCCGTTTTTTCGACTCGTTGCGCCACGGGTCAAAGTTCTCTTGATTGGTACCAGTGTCTCCGTCGGCCAATCATCAGGCCGGAGTCGATCAGCACCGCCAGGGAGCCAAAGATCATGCAAAGCTCGCCTCGCGCCTCGTGCAGGAAGCTCAGCCATCCGTAGGAAGGAAGCTTGTTCAGCGGGAAGGGCCCGAGCGGATGCCCCAGCAGGATAGGCACCTTGGTGGTGATCAGGGCCATAGTCACTACCACCAGCAAGGCGAGTGCGGCGTCGCCGGCATAGAAATTGAGAAGGATCGCGACGCCGCCTGAAATCTCCAGGCCGCCGACCGCGGGAGCAAGCAAATGCGGGAAGGGCAGACCGAGAGCGGTGAAAAGACCCACGCCCAACTCGGATGGCTGTACAAACTTCAGGATGCCTTCGGTCAGGAAAACCACACCAACGACGATCCGGATCAGGATCATGGGGAGATTGCGCCGCATTCCAGCCTCCCTGCATCACTTTTGTCCTGAAAGGCCTTTTCGCAATTGCAGCCCGGGTGGCCCCATAGCCAGAACTGCAGCAAGCATACCTCAGTACGCGGTTGAGGGCTGGACACTGGAGAATTCAGGAACTGCGGTTAGTTCTGGACGTGACTTGCTACTTGCTCCCCAGCAGTTCTTCAATCGCCGGGGCGAGGTCCTTCGGGGGCGTGGAAGGCGCAAAGCGCTTCACGACCGTGCCCTCGCGGTCGACGAGAAACTTGGTGAAGTTCCACTTGATGCGCTGCGTTCCTAGCAGCCCTGGCTTGGATTCCTTGAGAAAACGAAAGATGGGGTGGGCTTCAGAGCCGTTGACATCGATTTTGGAAAAAACAGGAAAACTGACGCCATAGTTCTCTTGGCAAAAGGAACCAATTTGGGCCGCAGAACCTGGTTCCTGGCCGCCGAATTGGTTGCAGGGGAATGCGAGTACCCGAAATCCGCGTTCCTTATACGTCTCGAAGAGCCTCTCAAGACCGGCGAACTGAGGCGTGAATCCGCATCGGCTGGCTGTATTAACCATCAATAGCACCTGGCCGCGCATGCTTTCGAGGCTGATTGGACTTCCGTCAAGCAGCGGAGCCGTGAATTGATAAATGGATTCTTCTTTCATGCGAAAACCTCGATGCAAATAGGATGTCATGTGCGCGTGACATGCGTCTAAGAGGGATGCAGTGAAGCAAAGGCAGGGCGCAGAGCAGAGCAAAGCTTGGCTGCGCCGGGCCCAACCCGTCTGGTTCCGGTAGACTGAGGGATGAGTACCAAAAGCTTTTCCCAACGTGCACTTTGCCGCCGGGAGGGTAATTGGACCCGACCGAGTCCGCAGGGCCCAGCGCGGCGGGAAGTTCTGGGGAAGAGATGGAATCTGAGCCGATGGCTCCGCACCGGTTTGGGCGGGGTGGGTACGGTCCAATATAATCAATCTTTCCTAGAGGCAGGACCAGATTTTCAGCAGTGAGGGTGTCGATATTTTTCCCGTGAAGCCGAACCTGAAGGCGAACTATGGACCGCACCAGTATTTTTGCTCGTCGCAGGGCGTTGGCCCAGTGAAGGCAAAACAGATTTGCACGAGCCGCCTTTTGCGGACCCAGAGCCGCAGACCAGGCATTCGCCGGCTGGCGGAAGTTCTGCTATTGCTGGTGTTGGTCGCCGCCGCTGCGGTGGCTCAGCAGTCGCAAACCATCGATTCGATTCGGGTCATTGGCAACCGGCGCATTCCCAAGGAAACGGTTCTGGCTCGGTTGTTTACCCACCAGGGCGACACCTACGATCCGCTTTCCGTGGAGCGTGACTTCAACTCGCTGTGGAACACGGGCTATTTTGAAGACTTGCGCATCGAGCGTGAGGATGCCGAAAAAGGCATCATCCTGAACGTTTTTGTCCGCGAGAAGCCGACGATCCGGGAGATCAACTACAAGGGATTGAATGCCGTCTCGGTATCTGACGTTCTTGATCGCTTCAAAAAGGAAAAGGTGGGTCTGACTCAGGAGAGCCAGTATGATCCGACCAAGATCATGCGCGCAGTAACTGTACTGCGTGACATTCTGGCCGAGCACGGGCATCAGTTCGCCGTAATCAAGCCGGAGATTAAGATGATCCCGCCGGCCTCCGTGCAGGTGAACTTCAATATCAAGGAAGGCCCCACGGTAAAGGTGGGAGAGATCAAGTTCACCGGCAACGAGCACATCAACAGTCTTTTGCTGCGCAGGTCGATGAAGAATCTCCGCCCTATCGGCATTCCCTACTCCATCTTCTTTGAAAACCTTATTCCTCAGACTTTCGACTCGTCCAAGCTGGAAGAGGACACTGAGAGGGTGCGGCTGGCGTATCGCGATAAAGGCTATTACAACGCCGCGATCGAAGAGCCGAAGACGCAAATTCGGGACGAGGGCGGACTGAACTGGCTTACCTTCCGGCCCAATAAGGGCAAGCGCATCGACATCCTGATGCCGGTTGAAGAGGGCGCTCGCTATCGGCTCGGCACAATCACGTTTACGGGCAACAAGGCTGTGAACAACGTGAAGGCTTTGCGCTCCACCTTTGCGGTCAAAGATGGCGACTGGTTCAACGCTACGCTGATCGGCAAGGGCCTTGAGAACCTGAAAAAGGCATATGGGCAGCTTGGCTATATCAATTTTGGCGCGATTCCGAAACCTGTCTACGACGAACAGAAGAAGACAGTCTCCCTGGTCATTGATATCGATGAGGGCAAACCGTTTTATGTATCGCGCATTGAGGTCCAGGGCAACACGATTACCCGAGATAAGGTGATCCGGCGCGAGCTGATGCTGGAAGAGGGGCAGGTGTACAACTCGCAGTTGTGGGAGTACAGTTTGCTTCGTCTGAACCAGCTTGAGTACTTCGAGCCTCTGAAGGTGGATGAGGATTCCGAGGCCCATCAGGATGCCGAAGCGGGTACCGTCGACCTGCTATTGAAGGTGAAAGAGAAAGGCAAGAACTCGATTGGCCTGAACGGCGGTGTCAGCGGTTTGTCAGGCGCGTTTCTGGGCGTGAATTACCAGACCAACAACTTTCTTGGACTGGGCGAAACCCTCAGCCTGCAGGGCAACCTAGGCAACGTGAGCCGCCAGTTTATGTTCGGCTTCACGCAGCCTTATCTGCGGAATCGGCCGTTTAATATCGGCTTCCAGCTTTTCAATACCAAGCAGGATTTCAACGCCGCAAAAAACTACCAGACGACGACCGGAGCTTCAGTAAACCTGAATCAGGCGCAGCAGTCCCTGACGCAGAATTACAATCAGGCTTCCACCGGCACTACTTTGTCTATCAGCTATCCGCTCAAGCGGCACGCCTTCCAGCGCGTTGGTATGACCTACTCTCTCACCAAGTCATCCATTACGGCGTTCAGCACAGCCTCGCAAACCTTCTTCCAGACCATCAGCTTCCGTTCCGGAATTCAGGGGTCGAATGCCCTGGCGGGCATCGTGAACAGCTCAGCTTCATTCAGCTACACGTATAACACCATCAATAACCCGCTTCGGCCGGTAAACGGCAAGGAATACTCGGCAGTACTCCAGGTGGCAGGTATCGGCGGCAATGTTCGGTACATCTCGCCGCTGGTGGCTTACAAGCGCTTCATGCGCATCCACTACCTGACACTTTCGCCAAACGGACGAAATATTCTGGGTCTGCGCGCGCAGCTAGGTTATGTGCAGGGATTCGGCGGCGATGTGGCTCCGCCAAACAACCGCTTCTATACCGGCGGTGAAGCTGATCTGCGTGGATTCGATATTCGCGGTGCAACTCCTTACGGCTATGTCCCGAACCGCACCACCGTGCAATTGACGAATCCGGATGGAACCTGCGTTCCGAGGGACCCAACGAACCCGGAAGATAACCAGTGCATTCAGGTTCCGCTCCCGGTCTACGGCATCGCATCCATCGGTGGCGATACCAGTTTCACTACAAATCTGGAATACAAGATTCCGATAGCCGGGCCGGTCACCTTCTCGTTCTTCAATGACTTTGGCATCGATGCTGCGCTAAACCACGGGCAGCTAAAGCAGAGCCCTGAAGGATTTGCATCGTTGACGGCTCCTCTCTATGGTTGCCCGGTCTTCAACAACGGGTCGTGCCAGGGCGGGATCCCCGGTTCCATGGTTGGGTTCCAGCAGAATATTCGGCCGATCTCCGGCACCAACTTCGTTCCGCGCATGTCCACTGGTGCCGAGATCTCGGTGATCATGCCGGTTATCAATGCGCCATTCCGGCTCTACTACGCCTACAACCCGTTGCGCCTGTACGAAAGGCCCTTCTGCAATGACGTGCTTCTCGGGGAAAACAAACAAAGTTGCTCCGCCGAGTTAATCACGCGGACGATGTTCCCTCCCGGGGGCGCCGGAGACTACACGTATGCGGAAGCGATGGCGGCCTACGGAGCCCGGTACCAGTTTCGGGAGCCCCGTAAGACGTTCCGTCTGACAGTGTCAACGACGTTCTAGGTCGGAGTCTCGATGGGAGATTACAAGTGCTGCGTGGACAGCGTCAAACGCTCGTAGAAGGGCAGAATTCACGGTCCTGTGGTTTGACGCTCCTACCTAGCCCTCCTATAATCCAGGGAGTTCCTTTTGATGTCTCCGCTAGCGTCTTTCGTTCCGTCTCTGCCTTAAAACCGGCGCGGGGCCCCTCAGAAAAGACGGTATGGTTTCTCAGGAGGCGCAGGCTTGGTCATGCGCTGAAACGCGGACAGCCACATGGGAATTTCGAAGGAGTTTTACATTCAAATGAAGCATTCGCTAGCCATAGTTGTCATGCTGGCCTCAGGCATTGCGCTGAGTGCCGCTGCTCAAACACCGTCCGCACCAGCAACGCCCGCGGGTCCTACCAAGATCGCTGTCATTGCTTTTCAGACGGCTGTCGGCCAGACCAACGAATTCCAGCGCAACTTTGCCGACCTGCAAAAGAAGTATGAACCGAAGAAAACCCAGCTCAAGTCCATGGCCGATGAGATTGACGGCCTTCAGAAGCAGTTGCAGGCGCAGGGCGACAAACTGACCGATGCTGAGCGGGCGAGCCGCGCCAAAGTCATTGACGATAAGCAGAAGTCTGCGCAGCGCCTTGCCGAAGATGCACGGAACGATCTCCAGGGCGAAATGCAGGAGATCTACAACGGGGTAGCTGGAAAAGTGTTTGATACGCTGTCGAAATATGCACAGCAGCAGGGCTACACCCTCGTAGTGGACGGGAGTGGAAGCCAGCAGCAGGCTCCGGTAGTCCTCTATGCGAGTCCCTCGACAGACATTACCAAAGCCGTGATCGACGCATACAACGTGAGTTCCGGTGTCCCAGCGCCGCCGCCACAGCCAGCAGCCTCGGCTCCCAAGCCAGCAGCTCCCAAGCCAGCCGCTGCCCACTAGCTGAAAGTTCCAATCCGCTGCAAAGACCCTTGCAAACCAGGGTCTTTGCAGCGTGAACGGTTTCAGTCAGCCGGAAGCGGAAGAATTCCAAAGGAGTTTTTGATTCAGATGAAGCACACCTTTGCATTTGTTGTTCCGGTGGCCCTGGGGTTGGCCCTGAGCGCCGCCGCCCAGAGTTTACCTGCTCCCGCCGCCACGCCAGCTTCGGTTGCGGGCCCTGCCAAGGTTGCAGTGATTGCATTCCAGGTGGCTGTTGCACAAACCAACGAAGGCCAGCGCAACTACACTGACCTTGAGAAGAAGTACGCGCCACGGGAAGAGAAAGCCAAGGCTCTTAATGACGAGATCGAGACCTTGACGAAGCAGTTTCAAACCCAGGGTGCCACGCTGGCGGATGCTGAGCGCGCCACCCGTCTGAAGGCGATCGACGACAAGAAAAAGCAACTGGACCGTATGACTGAAGACCTCAAGGCTGACGGGAACCAGGATGTGCAGCAGATGTACAACACGCTTGCATCGAAAGTCTTCGATGTCATGTCAGCCTACGCGGCCCAACAGGGCTACACGATGGTACTTGATATGAGTCAGCAGACGACCCCGGTCCTTTACGCGGCGCCGTCCCTCGATATTACCAAGGCGGTAATTGACGCTTACAACACGAAATCCGGCGTTCCTGCACCTCCTCCGTCGCTCCCCGCCGCGCCGGGACCCCAGTCCGCCCCGAAGCACTAAGATGATTTTTCACCCACGCTTATGTTGCTCCGCATTGCGGTGCACCTTAAGCGTGGGAAGGCAAATTCAATACAAGCAAAAAATGTGAGTCTGGAGCGGCGCCGCTGTGGAAAAATCTGTGGAAAGATTCCGCAGAAATTCTGGATTGGCCGCAAAATCTTCTATTGCCAACTCTGATTGAATTCTGGTAGACGCAGCAAGCCCTTATATATCAATGAAATCTTGTAATTCAGCACCCCCGCAGCCCTGCTAAGCCCGGAAAGGTTTGCAGTTGCAGGGTTTAGCAGGTTTCCCACATTTCGTGATGAACGTCACATGACTCGATTCGAGCGAAACACTCAATCCGAGATCATTTTTGCTGATCTTCACCCACGCGCAAAACGGCAAGGAAGGCTTCCTGCGGAATGTCGACCTTGCCAATTCGCTTCATCCGCTTCTTGCCTTCCTTCTGCTTTTCCAGCAATTTGCGTTTGCGGGAGATGTCTCCGCCGTAGCACTTCGCTAGAACGTTCTTGCGGAGCGCGGCGACGGTTTCACGCGCAATGATTTTGGCTCCAATGGCGGCTTGGATTGCCACCTCAAACTGCTGCCTGGGGATCAGTTCGCGCATCTTGGAAACCAGAAGCTTGCCTCGTTCGTAAGCGAAATCGCGATGGACGATGATGGACAGGGCGTCTACTGGTTCTCCTGAAACCAGGATGTCCATCTTCACCATGGGCGACTGCCACTCTCCCGCAAGCTGATAGTCCAGGGACGCATAGCCGCGCGAAATAGATTTCAGTCGATCGTAAAAGTCGAGGACGATCTCGTTAAGAGGGAGTTCGTACGTGAGCATCACGCGTGTCGGTGTCACGTATTCAAAGTTCAGCTGCTTTCCGCGTTTTTCCTCCACCAATTTCAGAATGCCACCCACATATTCTTCGTTGGTGAGAATCTTTGCAGTAATCACCGGCTCATGAATCTTCTCGATGTTGGTCGGCTCAGGCCAGCGTGAGGGATTGTCAACCTCGAGAATGGAGGCGTCGGTGAGGGTGATGTGGTAGCGGACGCCGGGTGCCGTAGTGATCAGATCCAGTTCATATTCCCGCTCAAGACGTTCCTGGATAATCTCCATGTGCAGCAGTCCGAGAAAGCCGCAGCGGAAGCCGAAGCCCAACGCAACAGAGCTTTCCGGTTCGAAAAAGAATGACGAGTCGTTGAGGCGAAGTTTTTCGAGAGCATCGCGCAGCAGTGTGTGTTCATGGGAGTCCACTGTGTAGAGGCCGGCAAAGACCATCGGCTTGATGTCTTCAAAGCCGGGCAGAGGAGCATTAGCTGGGCGCGAGTCCTCTGTGACGGTATCGCCGATCTTGGTATCGCCCACGTTCTTGATGGTGGCTGCGAAGAAGCCCACTTCTCCGGCAGTCAGTTCGCCAATCTCAACGGGCTTGGGCATCAGCACGCCCATCGACTCCACTTCGAAAGATTTCGAGTTGGACATCAGTCGAATGCGCTGGCCTTTGCGCATTGTCCCCTGCATCACGCGAACCAGCACGATCACACCGCGATAGGCATCGAACCACGAGTCGAAGATGAGTGCTTGCAGCGGAGCATTGGGATCGCCGGTGGGCGGAGGGAGCCGGTGCACGATGGCTTCAAGAATCTCCGCAACACCAACGCCCGTCTTTGCGCTGCACGCAATGGCATCAGTTGCGTCAAGGCCAACAGCCTTTTCAATCGCTTCTTGCGTACGTTCGATGTCCGCCGAGGGCAGGTCGATCTTGTTGATGACGGGAATGATCTCGAGTCCGTGGTTGATCGCGAGATAGGCATTGGCAAGCGTCTGCGCCTCGACGCCCTGGCTGGCATCCACCACCAGCAGCGCACCCTCACAGGAAGCCAGCGAGCGCGATACCTCATAGCTGAAGTCCACATGCCCAGGAGTGTCAATGAGATTCAACTGGTAGGTTATGCCGTCGAGAGCCTTGTACATCATGCGAACTGCGTGGGCCTTGATGGTGATGCCACGCTCGCGTTCAAGGTCCATGTCATCCAGGATCTGGGCCTGCATCTCGCGGCCAGTTACCGAGCCGGTGAGTTCCAAGAGACGATCGCTCAACGTCGACTTGCCGTGGTCGATGTGGGCGATGATTGCGAAGTTACGAAGGAATCGTACGTCCATGCAAGGGTTAACTGAGGGAGGGTCTGCGCAATTCAGGCGCGTCCGTCGCAGCGGACCTCCATGGCATAGCTTATCATCGAGACAGCGTCTTCCGTGGACACACGTTGATCGTTGAAGCCGCGTCTCTTCATGCGCACTCGCTGGAATAGTTATCGATTGGCTGGTTCGGCCGTGCTGGTGTTGTTTCTGGCGGGGTGCGATCCCTCACAAGCCACGAGTGCCGCGGAGTTTCAACTGCTGCCGATCACTGCGCCGGAGCTTGCCGCTCCGACGGAATCTGTAGTGCAAGCGGTGCCGCCCGTGCCCGCGCCTCTCACGCCCGCTGAACAGCGCGTGCGCGTGCTTATTCAGCAGGTGGAGCAAGCCTACAGCTACGGAGAACAGGCTTACAAGAAGGGCAACCTGGTCGAGGCCAAGGCCGAGTTCGATCGAGCAGTGGATCTAATGCTGTCGAGCGGTCTCGACATCAAAAGCAATGAAAAGCTGCAGGAGGAATTCGATCATATTGTCGATGGCATAAACGCGATGGAGATGGAGGCGCTCAAGCAGGGAAACGGCTTTGTGCCCAACGTAGAGCCTACTCCCGCCGACGTGGCCAGCGATGTTACTTTCGAAGTGGATCCGAATATCGTGGCCAAGGCCAAGACCGAACTTGCCACAACGAAGTCTGACTTGCCGCTCATGGTCAATGACTATGTAGCCACATATATAAACTTCTTCGCAAACAGTCAGCGAGGCCATAACACGCTGCTTCATTCCTTTCAGCGTTCGGGCCGGTATAAGGCGATGATCCAGCGAGTGATGGCGGAAGAAGGCGTACCCCAGGACTTGATCTATCTTGCGGTCGCGGAGTCGGGCTTTCAGCCACGTGCGCTCAACGGCAAGTCCGGTGCCGGCGGAATGTGGCAGTTCATGCCACACGGCAACTACGGCCTGGTGCGCAACGCGTATGTCGACGAGCGATTCGACCCGGAGAAATCAACGCGAGCCTATGCGCGTTACATGAAGTTCATCTACAACCAGCTGGGCGACTGGTATCTTTCGATGGCCGCCTATGACTGGGGCGCCGGCAATGTGCAACGCGCCGTGCAGAAAACAGGCTACGCAGATTTCTGGGAACTCTACAAGCGCAACAATCTGCCGGGAGAAACGAAGAATTATGTTCCGGAAATTCTGGCGGCTATCATCATTGCGAACCATCCAACGCAGTACGGATTCGACGATTTCCCTTTGGATCCACCGGTACTCACCGACACGGTCACCATTAATTACTCCACCGATCTGAAACTCGTCGCCGACATCGTGGGTGCGCCCATCGACGAAGTGATGGCGCTGAACCCAAGCCTGCTGCGGCAGGTTACTCCACCGGACACCGCGTTCGATCTGCATCTGCCCGCAGGCACGGCCACCCTCTTCGAGAAGCGCATTGAGGCCATCCCCGAAGGCAAGCGCAATACGTGGCGCTATCATCGAGTCTCTGCTGAGGACACGCTGGCGTCGGTGGCACGTGAGTTCCACGTGGGTGTGGGAGAACTCGCCGCAGCCAATCAATTGCGCGAGAGCGATAACATCCAGGGCGTCGAAGCGCTCGCGGTTCCGGTAGCTCCTGCAGTCGCAATGTCAACGCGCATGTCGCTGTATACAGCACGCAGGGGCGATACGCTGGTGACGATTGCCGACCGGTTTGGGGTCTCCCTGGATCAACTGCGGAGATGGAACAAAATCACTGGCGTGAAAGTTGAAGCGGGACGGCGCCTGCATGTTGCCGAACCTTCCTCTGTCGCTCGCGCTTCCACAACGCACCGCCGTGGAGCAGCGGCCACGAGCCGTGAAGCTACAGGCGGAGATCGAACAGCCGCCACGCATGGAGAAATTCATCAATCGCGAAAGTCGGGCGTCGCCGCGAAGCGCTCTGCGCAAGGGTCCGCAACCCATACTCCTGCGAAGAAGACTGGAGCCTCAAGCTCGAAGACTGGCACACTGACTGGTGTCCCCAATCACACAGCCACGAGAGGCTCTTCGAAGACCAAGGCAACCAGGAAGAAGAAACAATCGTGATGGAAACTTGTAAAAATGGGTGCAAGAGGCAGAGAAAACTGGCAGGGACCTCATTACGTACTTGTGTTTTCATAGCGTTTGCGTGCAAGCTATTGCTACAATGATTTCCGCGAGCGTAGCAGAGATGCTCACTGCGCGAAGAATGAGCTAAACACGATGGCAGCGGCAAACCGCTGGAGGCAAACGGATGGAAGAAGTATTCAAGATGTATGCGATGAATGACGGCGACCTCGACGGGGAGCCCGCGGAATTGGACCCCGATCACGACGAGGAAGAAGATGAAGAAGTCGAAACCTCCAGCATACTGACGACCTCGGATGACGACGAGCCAGTGGTTGAAGAGGCTTTAATTTTGATTGTGGAAGAGCCGGTAACGAAGAAGAAAAAGGCGATTGCGAAGCCGCAGACCACAGGTGCAACGGGCGGCAAGACTGCAGGAACGCCTCCCCCGCCCCCTCCTGACCTATCTTCCGATGCGAAGAAGGCGCCAGCCAAAAAGAAGTCCGCGAAGAAAGCCCCCGCAAAGAAGGCCCCTGCAAAGAAGGCTCCTGCGAAGAAGGCACCTGCCAAGAAGGCAGCCGCGAAAAAAGTTGTGGCAAAGAAGGCCGCAAAGAAGTCCGCCGAAAAGAAGAAAAGCACTGGCGTAAAGGGCGGAAAGGCCGCAGCCAAGAAAGCTACGGTTAGCAAGCGCGCCAGCAAACCCACAAAAAGAGGTAAACCATTGGCAGTTAAGAAAGCAGCAAAGAAGGCGCCCGCCAAGAAGGCAGCAGCGAAGAAAGTAGTTGCCAAGAAGGCTCCGGCGAAGAAGGCAGCGGCAAAGAAAGCCCCTGCAAAGAAGGCAGTGGCAAAGAAGGCAGCTGCGAAGAAGACAACCAAGAAGTAATTACAACAGGCAACGTAAGGCAAGCAAAAGAGCCCGGCTCAGTGCCGGGCTTTTCTGCGTCTGCGATTAACCCGGTGTCAGGGGATTCGCTCTGAGCTGCTTGAAGTGCCAGCGCTGATGGGCAAGGTAGTCTTCAATGAGAAATCGCAGCGTAACCGGCTCATCATCGCCGACCTTGCAGGGTGCTCCGAGCTGGTCTTCAGGGATACGATCCACGACTGCGGCCAGAATCTCATGCTCAGTCTGCCACCAGCGTACGAGAGTATCCCATGGCTGGCTGGCATATCCATGCGTTGCCACCCACGCGTCCTGCGCGTACTTCGGGCCGGCGTAGCTACCCTCGATTGCTGCGCGGACAAAGCGCTGCCGATTGTTTGCCGCTGAATCCAGAAGATGGCCCAGAATTTGCTTGCGCGTCCATCCCCCTTCGCGCCATGGCGTGTCGGCTAGAGCAGTCCGCAACACGCCTAGCTCAACGCGAAAGTTATGTGCGAGCTTCGCCGCCATTTCATCCTTGGATGCGGATTGCCCTATGCGGGTGCTTCAAAATGAACCGAGCGGCCCCGGTTAGGAACCGCACAGTTGTTTGCTTTGTCGAAGATTATTTCTTCAGTTCGGCAAGCGCGACCAGCACTTCTTCCGAGTGAACCTGCGGATCCACCTTGGTCCATTCCTTCACGATCTTCCCTTTTGGGTCGATGATGAAGGTATTGCGGCTGGCGATCGTGTGTGCGACGTGGCTGCTGTCCTCGAAGTGTCCCAATGAACCGTAAGCATCCACGACTTTATGCTCCGGGTCTGCAAGCAGCCGGAAGGTGAGCCCCTCCTTGGTGCAGAATTCCTTGTGGCTGTCCGGAGTGTCGACGCTCACGCCAAGGATCACGGCGTTAGCGGCGTCGAATTTCGCCTGGTCTCGCTGGAAATTATGAGCTTCAATCGTGCAGCCCCTGGTCATGTCCTTGGGGTAGAAGTACAAGACTACCCATTTGCCGCGAAAGCTGTCGAGAGCGATTTGTGACCCGTCCTGCGAAGGAAGGGTGAAGCCGGGCGCAGCCTGTCCAACGGCTGGCATGGTCTGTTGATCGTCCGCATGGACGGAAACAAATGTAACCGCGAGCACAAGGACTGCGACGAGAGCAAAGAGGATTGGTTTCCTGGTCATTTTTTGGGGACCTCCAATGGATTCGACGGGGAGAAGGTGGTACGGGACTCTAAAAAAAGCCCCTGGGTCATCAGTATCAGCGCGGAGAAGCAACGATGGCAATGCCTGACTTCTCGGCTCGCTCGATAAGCGAGAGGCGATCAAACAGCAGCGTACGCCCTGCCTCGACAGAGAGGCAACTGGCTCCGGCATCAATCATCGCCTCCACGGTACGGATGCCGATGACCGGTACATCGAAACGCATATCCTGGTTCGGCTTTGCCACTTTGACTACGGTTAGCCGGCGCTCCAGCGTAGACACATCTCCGTCCAGCGAACCCATCAGCTCCCCGGCCCGCGAGATCGTCGCGTCCGTGCCTTCCATGGCCTCCACGGCGACACAGGCCTGCGCGGCCACCACAACTGTCTGGCCGATATCGAATCCGGCGACAGCGCGAGCCACCTCCAGCCCATAAGCGATGTTCCTGACTTCTGCCTCGTCGGGAGCCCGCGCCGTCAGCACGCCCTCCTGCGCCAATAGCGGTTCAAGATAGCTAGTGGAACTCACCAACTCAATCCCCTCGTCGCCAAGCACCTTGGCCACCGCGCCCAGCAACATGTCAGTTGACCGCGTGCGCAAATTCAACAGTAGCTTGGCCAGTCGCCAGTCGGGACGGATGCTTGAAAAGATCTGCTTGTGCTTCACCTGGCCCGCCATCACCGCGCGGGTCACGCCCTGCTTGTGAAAAGTCTCGATCAGTCGCGAGAGTTCGCCCAGCGAGAGCCAGTACACGGTGACTTGATCGTCCGTGGCAGCGCGCTGATCGATTTCAGGATCGGTCTCTTCGCGTATCGCGGCGACCACCACTCGCAGGCCTTCGGCGCGCGCAGCATCCAGCAGCAAGAAGGGGAAACGGCCGTTGCCGGCGATGAGGCCGAGGGTCATCTACTTGATGACCCCGCGCTGGCTGCGCTCGATGAACTCAACCAAAAGCGCTACGTCCCCACCTTCAAGCTCGCGCATTTTCTCAAGTGCCTGAGTCGTATTCAACTTTGCCACCAGCAGCAGCCGGAATGCCTTCTGCAACGCCTTGATCCGTTCTGGGCTGAACCCTTTCCGCTCGAGGCCCACGCTATTCACCCCGAAGGCCTTGTTCTCCCGGCGAGATGAAGTCTTTGAAAATGGAAGCACGTCCTGGGTCACGATTGTGCCGCCTCCGATGAAGGCATATTTGCCTACAGTGCAATTTTGATGCACCGGACTAAAGGCCCCCACCGTCGCGTAGTCCTCGATGATTACATGCCCGGCCAGGGTGGCCGCATTGGCCAGAATGCAATGGCTGCCTACGTGGCTGTCATGGCCAATATGCACACAGGTCATCAGCAAGCAACGGGAGCCGAGCCGAGTAATCCCGCCTCCGCCAACTGTTCCCCGGCTGATGGTTACATTTTCGCGGATCGTGTTGTCATCGCCGATTTCTGTTTCCGTCGGCTCACCGCCATACTTCAAATCCTGCGGCGCAACTCCGACTGCGCAGAAGGGATGAAAGATGTTGCGCGCACCGATTCGCGTCCGGCCATCTAGAACCACGTGAGAAATCAGAGCGCAGCTCTCGCCCAGCACCACGTCCGGCCCAATGATACAAAAGGGCCCAACCGTGCAGGACTCCGGAACGATAGCGCCCGGCGCGATAATAGCGCTGGGATGAACGCTCACTGCGCGGGCTCCTCGGCGGCGCCGTCAGCCGGAGGATTCGGCTCGCGAACCCTGGGTACAACGGCGCAGGTAAGCGTGGCCTGGCAAGCAAGCTTGCCGTCGACATACGCCTTTCCTTCAATGCGTCCGGCGCGCGGACGAAACGAAAGCACCTCAACCTCAATGCGCAATTGATCCCCTGGCGTAACCGGCCTGCGGAACTTGGCGCGCTCAATGCCTGTGAACACAACGAGCTTGCTGCCTCGGTCAGGAATCTCGGCCATCATGATAATGCCGCCAGCCTGGGCCATGGCTTCCACTACGAGTACGCCGGGCATGATCGGGTAGCCGGGAAAATGACCCTGAAAGAATTGCTCATTGATCGTCACGTTCTTGATCGCCACAAGGCGCTTACGTGACTCAAATTCGACGATCCTGTCGATCAACAGAAACGGATAACGGTGGGGAAGGAAACCCAGGATCTCCTGGATGTCAAACGTCATTCTCTTACTCCGGGACGCACGAGCTTAGCGCCATCGCACTCGTCAGGATTATAAACAAGCGCGGGCATGGCGGGCTGCAAGGAGAGACTTCAGATGAAGCTCAACACGACGGCCCCGTCCTATAGACCGGCAACCGGCAGGCGAGTACTGAGTTCGTCAATCGCAAACTGGTAAATGTGAACTGCAATTTGCTATCGGGCATTCTTACTTCTTGATTCGCCGCGTCACTGCATCCACGTCCCAGAAATCAGCCGGAAAGTCCTGGTTGTATTTCACATGCACCAGGAAATATTGCCGGATCTGATCGTCGTTCTTGAACCGGGTAATGGTGAATGGCGTTGGAAACCCATCCATTATGTGGTAATCGTCATACTCTTCCGCATCCAGGTTTTTGTCCTTGTAGAGGGGGTCGCGCCACTCGAAAGTGCGACGTAGCGGCAAATGCGTCTGGGTGTCTGTCTGGATGGTTATGGCTTCGTTGGACGAGGAAATCAGAGTGACCTGGTCGGCCAGGTGGCGCTCGGCCAGACGCTGGCCCTCATAAAGCAGGATGGTCTGCGGATCCTTGAGCCACACCTTGATGGCTGTCTCGATGGAGTGGTTGCGGCGCCGGAGCCAGTCGTCTACCTGGTCTTGCGGCAGGGGGGATTTACCCTTAAATGTAACCTCTTCACCAACTTGCCCTTCGTAAAACTGCACAACGTCTCTATGTTTTGTGTATTCAATGCGGTCGTGGTCGGGCCATTGGTGGAACTCGAAGTACTCCGTCGTGCCGCCGCTGGGCTTGCCGTGAAAAAACGCAGCCACTTGCCCTTGTCGCTCCTGACTCTTCATGTTTAGCCATGCATCTCCGCCGAGAGCCTGAACCATGGCGTCCAGGACGGCGCGGGCCTGTTTGGCGTTCTTTGCGCCAATGTCGTCGCTGGTTTGTGTTGAAACAGGCAGTGCCACGAGTAGGAGCGTGAGCAACACTGGGAAAGCTTTGCGCATTCTTTCAGCCTCTACGTTGATTTGACGCGGTTTACCCTACTAGGACTGCTCCGCCGTTTACATTCATTATTTCTCCTGAGATGAAGCCGGCGTGGGGGGTGCATAGAAACAAAATTGGTCCGGCAATTTCTTGGGGGGTGGCTGGCCGGCCGACTGGGATAGCGGACAAGATGCTGATTCCCGAGGTTTTGTTGTTCAAAGCGGCGGCTGACATTTCGGTGGACACCCAGCCGGGCGCTACACAGTTGACGCGAATGCCTCGGGGAGCTAGTTCGCTCGAGAGGCTTTTTGTCAGACTAATTATGGCGCCTTTGGTCACGGCGTAGTCGGCGTGATTGGCTTCGCCGCGCTGGCCGGCGGTGGAGCTTACCAAAACGATGTGCCCCGTAACACCATATGCGTCAGTGGTTTGGCGATCCATTTGGGCCACTGCAGCCTGTACCAATCCGAAGACTGAGTCGAGGTTTACCTGGAGGGTGTTGCGCCATTGGCTCTCTGCCATCTCGGCGATGGGGGCGTCTTGCGCGGGCCAGATGCCGTGGTTGGCTACCAGGATGTCCAGGCGACCAAAGGAGCTAACTGCTTTGGATGCAAGGGCATGGCCGTCGGATGGAGTGCGGAGTTCCTGCTGGACGGCGATGCAGCGGTCGGGGCCGCCGCACTCAGCGGCGAGGGCTTCGGCCTGTGCGCTTGCCTGTAAGTAGCTGAAAACAATGCGTGCGCCGGCCTGGTGGAAGAGGCGGACGGTGGCGGCGCCGATGCCGCGGGAGCCGCCAGTGATGAGGGCTACTTTGTTGTGGAGTGAGAGCGCAACGGCCATGGGCTCACGCTATCGCACTGGCGGAGGCGCTGTCGAGTTTGGGGCGGAACTAGATGGCGCGGAGGAGGCGGACGGGGAGAAAAATGATGGCGCCGACCAGCTCCAGTGCGCCGCCGACGGCGATGCCGACGACCCGGAAAGGCAATAGAATCAACCACACCAGCGGATAGAGCAGGAGCGCTGCGAGGGCCAGTGGCCAGCAGAGGATGAAGAGGATGCACCAGAGGAGAAACTTGATCATGGCTTAAAACCTCGGCCTGCGGCATGTGCCCACAGGCGTTCTATCCATGATACGAAGGCGGGGGGGGGCCGGTTCCCGGCAGGGAACAGGGATCAGGGAACAGGGATCAGGGAACAGGGATCAGGGATCAGGGATCAGTTGCTCCGAAAGGTTCAATGAGGGGGTTGCGATCCATAGCTGAAATGGCTGCAGAAATGGTTACAAAACATACGAAAGGGTTGAACCTGTGGTTGCGACTCGTTGAGACACGTACCTTGGGGGCAGCCTTTTTGAGATGTTTCGGTTAGAGAGATTTTCATGATTCGAGCAAGTGGGTTGCAGAGAATTTGTCAATTCTTTTGAGAAGGGACTGATTTTGCATGGGATAGCGGCTTAACTTGCTGATAATGAGTGATTTATTTGGATTTTGTTTGCTGTGCAGTTGCGCATGGGAATGGGTTCTATGCCGGCACAGGAGCTGGCCATGGCTGCATCCCACTCCCCGGTCCCCGAAAGCGAGGGACCGGAGGCACCCTCATTTGTGGTTAGAGACCGGGGCCACCCGCTCTATGACTGCCCCGACAACACCCATGAGCAGGGTCAGTCGCCGCGTTCCTTCCCTGAGATTCGGGGTCGGTCTCCTCATCTATTTGTTTAAGCCAAGATCAGCTTCCGATAGACCTTGACTCTTCAAATTCTCAGATCGCACCGCGTCAGCCTTCTTGGCAGCAGCAAAGTACTTGTCAAATAGCCCTCTGGAACGGGTGAACTTCTCGTTGAATTTCTCTCTGATCGGTTCGCTGCCAATTCCAATACTGTCTTTGTTGGCGACGATTTGAGAAGCGTGTTGAATCGCGAATGCATAAAGATCATGTGTGGAATCCGCCCAATCTGATTCGGCAACCATAGCTTGCTGGCGTGCTGAAATAAACTCAGAGCCGCTAAATTTCTCCATGAATCCTTTCAGGTAGTCCCTTTTTTGGGAAGCGGAAAGGCTGGTCTGATCAAGCTGAGCGGACACCAATTTAGGCATTTGTTCTAGCTCTACAGATGTTTCGCGATCCAGGCTAATTTTCTTGTCGACGACATCGAGAGTCCGCTGCATTGCTTCCTTTCGTGCAAAGGATTCACCGGTATAGAGCTGGCCAAGCTCGGGTTCCAACGCCTTCAATTGCTCATCGTGCGACACTCTGAAGGCCGCCAAATTGGCAAAGACCGCTCTCGTCGCGAGTGCCATCTCCTTCTCGCTTTCGGGCAGATTATCTTCAAGGGGCTTTGCGCCAAGGAGTTCTTTCACCATATCCGGATGCGACAGGCCTGATAAGCTCTTCTGGTTTGTTGCGCCGGACAGAAATACTCCAACGCCGAAGAAAACAACGGAAAATAGGCCCCAGTTACGTCTCCGTTTTACTCCTGCAACAGCATATGCGATTAAGAATGGGATGAGAAGTGTTCCAGTCACTTCACCCACGGCATACGCTGAGATTCCCTCGCGACGAAACACGATGAACGCCGTCCAGCACAGAACTGCAAGAATGGGGACGGTGAACCACAGGCTAGTTTTCTTCGGCACCGTGGGGGCCTGTTCCTGTTCGTGTTCTGGGGGTGCAGGCGGGATGCTGTCGGGAATCGAACCTCCGGTCGCCAATTTCAGTCGGGTCTCAATCGCGGCCTTCGCTTCGGAGTACTCTTCCTGTGTGATTTTTCCAGAGACTCTGTCGCTTTCCAGAGAGAACAATTCTTCCTTAAGCTGATTCAGAATTGCAGGACTCGTGTGTTCGGGCGAATTGGATGCGGGCGAAGGGGGTGGCAAAGGTTCCGGGCTGGGGGCGTCAGTCTCCCGTCTAGCTCCGGTGGTTTGCTCCCTGCGAGTCTTGTTAGCATCAACGATTTCCAGAATGCAGAGGACTCCTATCGCAAATACGATCATTTCGCCAGCGAGTACCTCGAACGCACTTGCCCTATCACGCGAATAGTCCCGCAGAAAATCGGGTATGAGGTGAGGAAGGGTACCAAGGAATCCCAAGCCAATCCATACTGCCCCGACCCAGAAAACGATGTACAGAATCCTGCCCGGCGGTCGGCGTTGCTTACGAGCAATCATGCTCAGGCCCTCCCGAAAGAAGCTGTTTCCGAATGCACGCATTCTACGCCCCCCCATCGTCGGGCGCGCCATGAAGACTACAGAGCTTCAGATTTCTTGATCGGTGCGATGAAGAGAATCTCGCGCGCAAATGCGCACGGGGCATTAGGGCTCGGATCGGGCTCGAATTTCAGTAATCACGTAATTCCACTGAAATTGCCCGCGTACCCGAGTTCCGCTGCCGAAGTAGATTGAGGTGTCCACGTCTCTAACTTGTCCAGGGGGAATGAGGGGACAAATGTTCCACTCGTCCTCCTCTCCCACAACGTCGCAATGTGATTGGGCATCGCAATCGAGTATGCGGAGTTTTGCTTTGACCTGAAACACGTAATACGGGGAGTTGTTCTTTACGCGCCCAGAAAGCTTGTAAGAGGATCCATAGCTTTCGGGCCCCAAAGTTAATCCCGTAAAAGCTAGTTGATCGGCTTGAACCAGGCGCTTTGAAGATTCCTCTTCTTGTTTCGTGTGAGCTACGTACAAGGTGACACTCAGTACGAGCACCCCGGCAATCGCCAAGAACGCATACCTAAAGCCTCGGAATTTGATCGCAAGAAAAATGCAAGCAATAGCGGCCAATAACCAAACCATGAACGCCCCCAGAATGGCATGCATCTAAACATCGAAATTCGATCTCTCTCAATCCCTCGTACGAGTGAGGCCTTCCTTTAGCTTCGAAGCCGTCTTTCATCAACGGCGGCCACAAAACCGGCCCAATCTGCACGGGCAGCACTTGACAGTTCTTCGCTGAATCCAAAAACCGCCCATGGAACCTTATCGCAAAGCACTCTTAATATCTCATTTGCCTTCGCTTCCGTCGCTGATAGCTCGAGGGGATTGCCGTACCTGTCAACTATGACTGTCGCGTAACTCTTGCCCGTCGGGATAAAGTTTACCGAGTGCTTGGTTACCTTTTTGTACGCCCAGATGACATTAGGAATATGGCAAACTCTCAAGAAGAACAAGCTTGGCAGAAGAATCCATGTCTGGCCTAAAACAACTTCACCCAGCCTTTTCCCGTTGCTCTCCGCGTCTATCTGACGCGCAGAGTTGGCGAGCGACCCATATCTGGAAAGTGAATTGAGGATGGGATGTCGTAGCGGATTTTCGATACGCGTCCTGACTCTCCAGATAATCCACAAGGCGCATAGCAACACAGGAATACAAATGGCAGCGGCTATATAGCCCTCATCCCGAAACCCAGTTGCGTCCAGCATCATCGGCAAAAAGGCCGCTTCAGCGTTCGGATAATCAGGTAACAACGGAGTGATGATTTGGGAGTGAACATCAGCAGGCAAGTCCATCAACGCCCCCTCGTATTGCTTGCTGTTGTCCGCTGGCGCCCTTTTGACAATCAAGAACCGCTTGCCGAGCACAAGGATTGAGTACCCCGCCTTGACAGTTTGACTCTCTACGACACCACTCTGCGAGACCTGTTTTTCTACGTATTGCAGGCCGGAGTCGATAGAATCGTCGCCTTTGATCGAAACAAAATATCGCTCCAACGTCTCGGGCGATCTGACAGTTGCAATCGCTTCGGCGCTCATTTCGACGGGACCCTTGAAGAAATTGTAAAAATACCTTGACGCCGAGACTCCATAACTCGTGACCGCAACGATAAGTCCCAAACCGACTAAGAAGAAGTTTCGATTGGTTCGGGCCAGTTGCCGCTGGATGTAGGTGCCTTGCAACTGCGCTCCCAAGAAATCCGACTCCGCTTCCATTGGAATCCTCCCTAAGCGTTTGCAGATGGAACTCTTTTGTGTTCGGTTATTGGCGGGAATTATACGTCAGATGGTCAAGGCTGCGGATGCAACCGGAATTGGCTGATGCAGTGTATGCATATCCAGGTTGAACCGGGGCGCGACGAGTTGACAAGCGTTCTTAATCTCTGTTACTTTGCAATACAAAGTGAGTTGCGCATGAATGATCTGAATAAAGCGTTGGGCGACATCAGCAGCATTCGTCGGCAGGTGGCGCATGCTACGGAGTTTCGGGGCTATGGGCCGGCGACGCTGGCGGGTACGGGGTTGCTGGCGGTGGCGGCTGCTTGCGCGCAGGCGGTGTATGTGCCCGATGCGGCGAACCATATTGCCGAGTATCTGACGATCTGGATTATGACGGCGGCCGTGTCCGCAGCCTTGATTGGGATTGAGATGTACGCGCGGACGCGGCGCATGCACACGGGGATGGCCGACGAGATGATTCGGATGGCCGTGGAGCAGTTTCTGCCGTCGGTGGGCGTGGGCGGGCTGGTGACGTATGTCCTGCTGCGGTTTGTGCCGGGGACGCAGTGGATGCTGCCGGGGATGTGGCAGGTGATTTTCAGCCTGGGCGTGTTTGCGTCGTGCCGGTTTTTGCCGCGTGCGACGTTGGCCGCGGGTGGATGGTATCTGCTGACGGGGCTGACCTCGCTGGCGCTGGGGGACGGTCGGGCGCTGTCGCCGTGGGGGATGGGTGTGCCGTATGGGGCGGGGCAGATGCTGGTGGCGGGGATTCTGCTTTTTGCGATGAGGGAGGACAGGAACGATGGCTGAGGTTCCCCATGTGGAAGGGCGGTTTGCGTACGAGGGGCTGGATCGGGTGATTCACGAGCGGGCGCGGTTGAGTGTGCTGACGTCGCTGATTACGAATCCCAAGGGGCTGGCGTTTGGCGACCTGAAGCAGCTTTGCGATTTGACGGATGGCAATCTGAATCGGCATTTGAAGGTGCTGGAGGAGGCGGGGATGGTGGAGATTGTGAAGACGACGGATCGCAATCGGCCGCTGACTACTTGCAGGATTACGGGGTCGGGGAGGGCGCGGTATTTGGAGTATCTTGCGACGCTGGAGCAGGTGGTGAAGGATGCGGCGAAGGCGGCTGAGGGGCAGGGGGCGGGGGTGAAGCAGAGGCTGGCGCCTTCGCGGGTGTAGATATTTTTTTGGGGAATTACTTTGCATTGCAAAGTGAAGGGTGAGAGGGAGAGAAAGAGATGAGTGATTTTTCGGTGATGCAGGCGGGCGAGCAGATCAAAACAAGGTCCAGGTCAATGGGGATGAAGCTTATTGTGGTTTGCGTGCTGGCGCTGCTGATGACGATCCCTTCGTTCTTTGTGAGTGGGCTGGTTGATGAGAGGACGAGTCGAGAAGCGGACGTTGTTAAGGAGATCAGCGAGCATGTGGGCGGGCGGCAGACGTTTCTGGGACCGACGCTTGCGATTCCTTATACTGTGCCGGCACACACGAAGGATGGCAGTGCAGAGCATGGGGTCTATTTGATCTTTCCAGCGCAAGGCGCCGCTACGGTGAAGACACACACTGAAGAGCGGCATCGATCACTTTTCAAGGTGCCAGTCTTCGAGGCCGATCTGGGGTTCGACGCAGCGTTTGATCTGACGGGCGCGCCGTTGGCTGCTCCGACGGGAGCTGTGATGGATTGGAGCAATGCGGAGATTGTAGTGGGGGCGACGGATGCCCGGGGAGCATTGGCTGGTGCAACCATCAGAGCCAATGGGGAAACTGCCGGGCTTGCGCCGACGGATGGCATTGATGGCCTGTCGCTGAATTCAAACGGCAACGAGAGCCAGAAAGCGCGGCTGACACTCTTCGGCGTGATGGTACCGAAGCTTGCGCAGCCCAATGCCAAGTTTCAGGTAAGCGCTACGCTGCGTTTCTCAGGTGCCCAGCGGATTGCCATTCTTGCCTACGGCAAAGCCACGCTGCTGCGGATGGAGGGAGACTGGCCGAATCCGAGCTTCGATGGAGGCTTTTTGCCCAGCAAGCACAGCATTACTGCTCAGGGTTTTTCGAGCGAGTGGGGGGTGCCCTGGATCGCTCGCGGAGTACCGGCAGAGGGCCCTGGCTATTCGGTTGTGGGTCTCGACTCAACGGCGCTTGGTGTTTCATTCGCTGAGCTGGCCGACCCGTACCAGTCTGTCACTCGTTCGCTGAAATATGTGCTGTTGTTCCTGGGGCTGTTGTTTCTGTCCTACTTCGTTTTTGAAGTCACGACGGGGAAGAGGGTGCATCCGGCGCAGTATGTTCTGGTGGGAATGGCCCAAATCATTTTCTACCTGCTGTTGCTCTCATTTGCGGAGAGGATCGGGTTCGATCTTAGCTTTCTGGTGGCAGGTGCGGCCACAGTGATTCTGCTCTCGGCAAATGCAGGATGGATCTTTGACGACCGGGCGCAGGGGTTCCGTGCGCTCGGCTGTTTCAGCTTGCTGTACTCGCTTATCTACCTGCTATTGCGGCTTGAGGACAATGCGCTGCTGGTGGGCGCGATTGCAAGTTTCCTTGCAGTGGCTGCGGTGATGTATTTCACTCGCAGGATCAACTGGTATGGTTCGCTTGCTGTGACAGGCGCAGCGGAGTTTCCGGCGACTTCCGTCGCATCCAGGGATGGGATCTGATGCGAGGCGCGGAGCGGGAAGGGATGCATGTGGGGATCATTATGGACGGCAACGGGCGGTGGGCGTTGCGGCGCGGCTTGCCGCGTGTTGCCGGGCACCGCGCTGGAGTGGGGGCGGTGCGGCGGGTGGTGGAGCGGGCGCTGGACGCGGGTGTTGCGCGGCTTACGCTTTACGCATTTTCATCGGACAACTGGCGACGGCCGGAGTCGGAGGTGCGCAGCATTTTCTGGCTGCTGCGCGCTTTCCTGCGGCTGGAAACGAGGCGGCTGAAGCAGCGGGGCGCGCGGTTGCAGGTGATTGGACGGCGCGACCGGCTGCCGCAGGCGGTGGTGCAGGCAATTGAAGAGGCTGAAGGCGCTACGGCTGAGGGGCGGTCGATTCATATATGCGTTGGCGTGGATTACTCTTCGCGGGAGTCTATTGCGCGGGCGGCGGCGGCGGCGTTCGCCGGAGATAAGAGCCTGGGGCAGGCGTCGCCTGATTTGGTTTGCAGCTTGTTGACGGAGACGATGGCGGCGCAGGGCGGCGAGGTGGATCTGTTGATTCGGACTGGCGGGGAGAAGCGGCTCTCGGATTTTCTCCTGTGGGAATGCGCCTATGCGGAGCTTTTGTTTACGGACCGGATGTGGCCGGAGTTTGACGAAGGTGACCTGGATGCAGCGCTGGAAGAATTCAAGGGCAGACAACGGCGTTTTGGTGGAGTGCCGGCGAGCATGGTGCAGAGTGGTGCGGCATAGACGCTGGTGAAATTGGATAGGGTTATTCAAGATATGGATCAAGCGGGAAAAATTCGACGCATTCGGTTTTGGCTTGGCGTGTTCATCGTTGGGCTGGTTCTGAGCGGCATTACGGCATTTCCGCTGCAGACGGAACTCGGCTGGCTGGTTGATCTTCTGCACACGGGATGGATACGGCCGATTGCCGAGACGATGCATTTGCTGGCGTGGGTTGAGCGCGTCAGCGAGGGAGTGAGTGCCACGAATGCGATTTATCCCTTCCTTGCGTATGGCACTGACTGGCTCGCCTTTGCGCATCTTGTAATTGCTGTTGCGTTTGTGGGACCGTATATCGATCCGGTTCGCAACAAGTGGGTGATCACGTTTGGGTTGATTGCGTGCGCTGGGGTGATTCCCCTGGCGCTGATTGCTGGACAGGTGCGGGAGATCCCGGTGGGGTGGCGGCTTATTGATTGCAGCTTTGGAGTCGTTGGATGTGTACCGCTGTTGATTTGCAGGCGGGCTATTCTGCGGCTGGAACGGGGAGTGGGTGAGTGAGCATTGGCGGATTGAGGGTGGATACGGTTTGTACGCGGCTGGGTTGAGTACAGACTGCCGACATAGGTTGAAACCATCCCTCGGCGGCTAAAGCCGTTCTCATATTGTGTAACTTTTGGCACGGATGAATCCGTGCCCTTTCAAAACCGTCAACCCCGGGATTTTTTTGGCACGACTGAGGTCATGCCCTGATTACAAAGCGCGTCAAAAGCGGATTGTTATGCCACTGCCACCTTTTTCGAGAAAAGAAAGACGCGGCAAGGATGGGGCTTCGGGTATTCGGTTACCCATCGGCAGAGCGATTGCATCGTAAGATGTAGGAACTGGCACGCGTTGGGAAGGAGCAGGCTGATATGACTCAGGATGATCTTGACCTTTCGCCGGTTATGCGGTTTCGCATCGCACTGATTCTTGCGCTCGTTGCAGATGCACTGCAGATCGCCGTGTTTCCGCTGTTTGTGGAGGGGGCAGCCTCGCCTGCTGAAGACATCCTGGATGTAGGCGTGGGGGCAGTCCTTTACTACCTTCTGGGCTGGCACTGGGAGTTTCTTCCGTCGTTTATGGGGAAACTTGTGCCGGGAGTGGATCTGGCGCCCTTCTGGACGCTGGCCGTCGCTAATGTTTACCGGAAATCGAAGGGGAGTTCGGGGAACCTCAAGGAAACCGGTGGCGACATCCCGGCGTTCAGAGACCCGAAGGGCTTGTAACCACCTGCGGTGGGGCGGACGCTCGGCACCTGCGGTGCGGCAGAAGCTCGCGGGAGGCTCGCACGGGCTTCGTCGTTCCCTGGTCCCCAAGTGCGAGGGACCAGGGCACCCAGCAAAAACGGGGCACGAGGCCTCATTGCGGGGATCCCACTGATCCCGCGATAAGACTGCGCGATAAATGGGCCACCCGCTTACGCAGGTTTCTGCACGGAATGGATGGCCTATCTCCTATCGATTGTGCGATCGCTTTTTTCTGATTCTCAATTGGGCTCGGAAGGAAGTACAATTCCTGCAAATCGGCTCTGAAACAGGAGGCGAGGTCGGAGAATGACTCCTCTACCCCAATGGAGATCATGGATCCAGCGGCTAGGCCATGTGGAGAAGGCGCGGGCTGAAAGGCGAATCCCGTCAGGATTTTCGGTGAGGCGACGGAATAACGCCGCTTCCATACCGGCCACCATCAGGGATATCAGCTCGACTGGTCTTCATATTGTGACGGAAGAGCGGTGGACTCCCGGTGAACTGATTCCGCTGATTGTGCAAGCGGAACGGCTGGCGGAGGATCACTCTGAGCCGCAGGTCGAGGTGCATGCGCGGGTAGTGCGGCATGCGCACGACGGACTTGGACTAGCCTTCGTGTTGCCGGCAGGCCTGAATCCGGAACTTTGGGATGTTTTGCTGAGAAACGCGGTTGTTTTGCAGGAACCGAAAGACGTTCTGCACACGCTCAGGGTGCTGCGGACGGCCATGTTCCTTTGCCGGCTTTGCCAAGACGAGGCCAACGACGCCATTGAATTACTCGGCGGAAAACTGGATCCGACGAGGACCGAGAACGCGATGGAGATTGCCTACGGCGCGCAAAAACTGCTGGCGGCGAGGCCGGATGCTGAAAAGATGCGCGCTCATCCACCTTTGGTATTGAGCATTTTGAAACATGGATCCTGGGCCGATGAATTGACACGGCAGCTTTGGGTGGGCCTGCTAGCCACGTCGTGCAGTTTGGATGGAAAAGACGAATCGAACAGCGAGTTTGCGGAACTTCTGGTGAATGTTACGCGTTCGCAGTGCCGTATTCTTCTTTCCGGCTGCATGAAGGTTCTGGAGGCGCGACGGACAAGCGGGGATGCTGGCCCAACCCGAGTTATTCTCACTCCCGAACAGATGATCCGGCTGACAGCCATGTATGACATGACCAGGAATGCAACGGACGTTGCGCATTTGTTTATCACCGGAATTGTGGAGAAGAATTTTGACTTTACGTCGTATGTGACGACGGAAGCAATTGATATTACGCCGAGCCGATTGGGGCTGGAACTTTACGAACGCGGGAAAGGGGATTGCGTAGAGACTGGTTCGACGCTCGATGTGTGGGAGGGTTTTTCAGGAGAAGATGCGGTTGGTTTGTCCGGCCCGACTGCGGAATTGAAAGGGCAGGACGGAACCGCGATTGGTAGCGAAAGTTTCGATGATGTGGAGGGAACCGACCCTCAGGCTTCCCCCCTTGCCGCAGTTCGCGGCAAGGATGGGGAACCTGAGGTTGTTAAGGGGAGAAAAGTGGCGAAGTCTCGAGAAGAGGCTCAGACGGTCAAGAGGCGATCGAAGAAGGCGCGATAGCGCTTCAGGGCCTGGCGGAGATCTTCAGTGTTTACGTTTTCGCCGCGGTCCCATTGCTTCTCCAACTGCTCGCGTTCAGAGGCAAACTGCTCGGCGATGCGCTGGACGACGTTGGCGACGAGGCTGTCTGCCTGTTCGACCGCAGTACGGGGCTCATCGACGAAGGAAGTTTGCACCTGGTCCCAGTGCGAACGAAAATTCTTCAACTCATCGTCAGGGAAAAGCGCGTTCGATTGCGCCGCCTGACTGGAAACGGCAACGGGCTGCGGTTTGCGCTCGTCGAGAAGGCTGTTGGTGGGGATGCTGGCAGTCGGAACGTTGTCTGAAGACAGGTTTCTGTCCTCCTCATATCCATCGGGTCCGGGAAGGCCTGTGGATGTAGCAGTTGAGCGTGGCGGGTTGACGAGGTCGGCGGTGGTCAGTCTCTCGTCATTAAGAAGCTCGTTCATAGGGGACTCCTTTTGTGGCGGCCGCGGAGTTTGGGACGCCTAACAGTTCGTCGAACAGTGAGCGGTAATGCACCATGGCATGGCGCAGGTCTTCGGTTCCAGCCTGGCCGCGCGAATGGCGCTGCACAATGACGCGGGCGGAGCGGTAGTTCTGCACGATTGCTGGATAGGTGACGGAGATGTCAGCGGCGCGCTGCTCGAAGTCCGACATGGGATAACCCCGTGCGGCCATGACGCGGTTTACGAGCGTATCAGCTTCGTTGACGGCTATTGCGGGGTCGTCGACGAAACGGTTTTGAACTTGAATCCAGTCCTGCCGAAACTGATCGCGCATGGTTGGACTGAGTTCTTTGATGGAAAAGCTTTGGACGCGCTTCTCGCGGTTGATAAGCTCGACTTCGGCTTTGGCGGGGTTGCCACGTTCGAGGACGGCACGATCGTACTCCGCACCGAACTGCTGTTTGAGGTGCTGGCTTCTGCGCCTGCGATAGACAACTATGACGAGGGCGGCGATTACGACAACCGCGACAACGATTACCAGAGCGACGAGGGTTTGTTGATCCATGGTCGCCTCCCTTCTGCGGTTGTGATGCCGCGGAGATAGGCAGAGTTGTCGACGGGACGAAGGCTGCATGGAGCGCACGGGAAAGAGTTTCAGGGGATTGGAAAGTAGGTGCGGGTGCAACGGTGCGTGAGGCGAATGCATCGCCAAGTGAAGATGTGAGGTCTCCGAAGATATGAAAATCTTCAGGGATCGGGGCTTGGCGAATCATGAAGACGAGGTCAGGAAGACCAGGAGGCGAGGGTCACGAAACGGTGGTCTTTTTTGTAGCGTTCAAGCAGTTGCCCGGCTGCAGCGACGGATGGACCGCGATTGGCGCCGAGGCCTCGATGGCCGCCGTCGTGGAGGACGATGTTGGCGGCAGATCCTTGGCGTTTGAGGCCGTCGATGGTGCGTGCGAGGCGTTGCGCGATTGCATCGGCGGACGGCGTTTCCCAGTCCGTGGTGATGGCATTCCAGGTGACCGGGACCATTCCCAGATTGCGTGCGGTGCGGAGGACAAACGGGCGGCGCGCGCCGAAAGGGGGGCGGAAAAAGCGGACACGTTCACCCAGGATGTGCTGGAGCGTGTCGCTGGTTCGTGTGAGTTCCTCGGTCACCTGCTGCGCCGGGGTCAGCGCCAGGTTGGGGTGGCTCCAGGAGTGATTGCCGATGAGATGGCCCGCTGCGGCGACGCGCCGCACAAGCGCGGGCTCGGCCTTGGCAAAGCTGCCAACCATGAAGAATGTCGCCTTTACATTGTGCTTTGCAAGCAGGTCAATCAGTTGGGGAGTCCACGCGGGATTGGGGCCGTCATCGAAGGTGAGCGCGAGTTCGCCTGGTTTGCGGGGAGCGGTCAGCGTTTTGCCGAAGAGCTGCGAATCTGGCCATAATGCGGCGTAGGCGCAACCGCCCCATACGAGGCCGGCGGCGCCTAGCGTGCCCAGTCCCGCGTAGATTCCGGTTTGGATCGAGGAAAGCATGTTGCCTTCCAGTTTCAGCCTTTGACCGCGGCCGCGGCAAGTTTCCGGATAGGGGAACCGGCAACCGCTATCCCGATGTGGGGCTACTCCGACGTGGTTGGGTCGATGGTTGCGCGCACCTGCGACACGCGGTTGGCGGGAAAGCCGCCTTTGGTGGCGTGCTCGCGGACGGTGGCTTCGTCGGGGGCGATGTATACGCAGTAGATTTTGTCGTCTGTTACGTAGCTGTGCAGCCACTGAATTTTGGGACCCATCTCATTCAGGACGCCGCAGGACGTCTGCGATACGGCCTGCAACTGTTGAGGGGTGAGTTTCCCTACCTCGGGAATCTCCCTCTCGATCACAAACTTAGGCATGAATACGACCTCATTGCTCGCCGGGTTCCGGCTTAGAGCACTTTCGGAATTAGTGTGTGCCATTTTGAGTACATTGAAAGGTGGCTTTTCTTTGAGGAAAAGCCACTTGAGTGTGCGCCTTCGGTCTACAGCAATTCCGAAAGTGCTTGGGGTAGAGAAATTCTAGTCACGGTGACGGCCGGGCACAAGGCAAAAATGGACGCGCGGATTGCAGCCGGGACCGCGTTCGGGCGTATACTCATCTTTGTTCGGGTCGCATCCTGAGTGTACGGAGCGGCACTGGAGACAAAATGATTCTTACAAGATTCCCCGGCGGCGCGAATCCCTCGCCCGACCCCAGTCCCATCACAAAAGTTACCGTGCCCGCGCTCTCTGAGATGAAGCGCCAGGGCAAGCCCATTTCTGCGCTCACGGCGTATGACTACGCGACCTCGCGCCTTGCTGATGAGGCGGGGATCGACTTCATCCTGGTTGGCGACTCGCTGGCCATGGTGGTGCTGGGGCACGAGAATACCCTGGCTGTCACTGTGGACGAAATGATTCACCACACGCGGGCAGTGCGGCGGGCGGTGCGGCGGGCTCTGATTGTCGCGGATATGCCCTTTGGCAGCTACAACAATGTGACTGAGGGGCTGGCGAACGCGGTGCGGTTTGTGAAGGAAGCCGGGGCCGAGGCGGTAAAGATTGAGGGGCCGCGGGTGGAGTTGGTGCGCGCACTGACCGACGCGGAGATTCCGGTGGTGGCGCACCTTGGGCTGACGCCGCAGAGCGTGCATCGCATGGGTGGATATCGGGTGCAGGCGCGGACCGCGGAGACTGTGTTGCAGTTGAAGGCGGACGCGCACGCACTGGCCGATGCCGGCGCGGGCGTGATTGTTCTGGAAGGGATTCCGCGCGAAGTTGCCGCGCAGATTACGAGCGAGCTGGCTGTGCCGACGATCGGCATTGGCGCAGGGCCGGATTGCGACGGGCAGATTCTTGTCTTCCACGATTTGTTGAACCTGACATTTGCGCCGCCGGCCAAGTTTGTGCGGCAGTATGCTGACGCGGGGACGCTGATCAGGTCTGCTATTGAGCACTACCGCGAAGACGTGGAGCATCGCGCGTTTCCTTCGGATGAGGAGAGTTATCACCTGTCCGAAACGGTGCGTAAGACGCTCGGCGCCAGGGAGCAGGCGGCAACGCTGCGCAAGGCCTGATGGAAATTCTGCGAACTGTAGCTGAACTTCGCGCGTGGTCTCGCACACAACGCAATGCAGGCAGGACTGTCGGGCTGGTTCCTACCATGGGGGCGTTGCACGCGGGGCATGCTTCGCTGATTCGCGCTGCGGCGAATGGGTGCGACGCGGTTGCTGTGAGCGTCTTTGTGAACCCGACACAGTTTGGGCCGAATGAGGATTTTGCGCGGTATCCGCGGACGTTTGACGCGGATTGCGCGCTGGCCGAGGGGGAAGGCGCGGAAGTGGTTTTCGCTCCTTCGGTTGAGGATTTGTATCCGGGCGGGGCGGCTGCATTTGTCGAGGTTGAGGGACTGAGTTCGCGGCTGGATGGGGCGTCGCGGCCGGGGCATTTTCGCGGCGTGGCTACGGTGGTGGCGAAGCTGCTGATTGCTGCCGAGCCGGACCGCGCTTACTTTGGGCAGAAAGATGCGGCGCAGGTTGCGGTGCTGCGGCGGATGGCAACAGATTTGCTGCTGCCGGTAGAGATTGTGGTTTGCCCGATTGTGCGCGAGGGGGACGGGCTGGCGCTGAGCTCGCGGAATATCTACTTGAGCGCGGAAGAGCGGGCGTGGGCGCTGGTGCTGAGCCGGGCTGTGCGGCTGGTGGAGTCGCTGGTGGCTGGTGGGGAACGGCGCGGGGATGTCTTGCTGGAGGCGGCGCGCGGGCTGTTCGCCGGGGTGCCTGAGGTGCGGGTGGACTACATTGAGCTGGCGGATTGGGGCACGCTGCTGCCGGTTGAGGTTGCGGGTCCGGGGACGCTGTTTGCGGTGGCGGCTTGGGTTGGTGCTACGCGGCTGATCGATAACTTCATTATCGGCCCACAAGTGCTTGCACAGGAAGAGCGCGATATCGAGGGTTACTCGCGGCAGCCGCAGACAGGGGATGAATCGCGCCGATGGGAGTCAGAGGCTGCATGGCCGGCGTAATCTTCCGCGGGGGTGTTCGCCTTTACAACTTTGCCTCGTCGGACAAGAACAACTTGGCGGCTTGGTAGGGATACGAGGCTGACTAATAACACGGAACTTGACTGGAGCGCGCGGACGCGGCGGCTAAACATCGTCAGGCGACCCGAGACGCTTTCGCATTTTCGCGCTCCCGTATTCGCCGCGAGTGCAAAACTTGCAAGTACAGAAGGGAGGTTTCCCTTTCGACGTCGGGGAAAATCTCCAACCGATTACCTGAGGCAGTTGTCGCGTCTTATGAATCTCGTTTGCCTCGATACGGCGAGGCACAATAATCTCCCAGCCAGCAGAATCATCCGCATTCATGAAAAGTGCTACTGCCTCGGCAGCAGGGATGAGACGATGAGCCTTCCCGTAGTGACCGACCCATACCTGCTGTTCATCGGGGACTCGAAAGTAGACGCCAGCAATTGGCCCCTGATTTCGCCGCTTCAACTCCCTTAGCCATTGGTGAGAGGCGTAAAAGTTGCGTGCAACAGGCAATGCATAAATGCCGGCGGGCGACTCTCCCAAAGCTCTGCGTAATCGGGTTATACCGCTACGGCGAATCCGGGGGATGCGTGACTCCGGCGTCAGATGGACGAACATTGCCATTCGGGGTTCCGATGAAAATTGTACAGGGAGCGCTTGCTTCGAGAAGGACGGGACGAACTTCCTGGTTGCATCAAAGCGGGCTCACGTTGCAAGCTGAAGCACATGCCGGAACTGCCTGACATATCGGCATACATAACCGCTCTCGAACCCCGTGTCCTCGGGCAGACGCTTGAGCGCGTGCGGTTGGCTTCGGTGTTTCTGCTGCGCACTGTTGACCCACCGCTTGCTTCGGTGGAGGGACGGACTGTGGTGGCGCTGCGACGTGTGGGGAAGCGGATCGCTATTGGGGTGGAAGGGGAATTGTGGCTGGTGCTGCATTTGATGATTGCGGGGCGGTTGCATTGGCGGCCGGCGGGGGCGAAGTTGTCAGGAAGGCAGCATCTGGCGGGGTTCGATTTTCCGCATGGAACGCTGGTGTTGACGGAGGCCGGGAGCAAGCGGCGGGCGTCGCTCTATGTGCTGCGGGGGGAAGAGGCGCTACGGGATATCGATCCGGGTGGCGTTGAGATTTTCGCAACGGATCTGGAGGGGTTTCGAGCGGCGCTGAGCGTGGAGAACCGTACGCTGAAGCGGGCGCTTACCGATCCTCGGCTGATCAGTGGCGTGGGGAATGCCTATTCCGACGAGATTCTGCATGCGGCTCAGCTCTCGCCCATCACACAAACGCACAAGCTGAAACCGGAAGAGTGGGAGCGGCTCTTTGAGGCTACGCGAGCGACGCTGGCGCTGTGGGTTGAGCGGCTTGGAGATGAAGCGAGGAAGAAGTTTCCTGAAGGAGTGACGGCGTTTCGGCCGGAATTTGCGGTGCATGGGAAGTTCGACCAGCCGTGTCCGCGCTGTGGCGAGAAGGTGCAGCGGATTCGCTACGCCGACAACGAAACGAACTACTGCGCACGCTGCCAGACGGGCGGAAAGGTGCTGGCGGACCGCAGCCTTTCGCGGCTGCTGGGGGCGGACTGGCCACGGACGCTGGAGGAGTTGGAAGCGCTGAAGCGGCGGTAATTACGGGGGGCGGAAATCGACGCGATTCCGCTTGACACAGGCTCTCATCTGCCCCAAAGTCAACTGCACGACTCCTTGTGCACCGGCCAGCGTTTTCTGCCATTTTTGGTGGTCGCTCGGAGCCTGACTTCTGTTGATTGAGGAGGCTTCCCCTTGCAACATCTTCATTTCAATCACTACGCAATACTGGTTTGTGCGCTGATCCAGTGGTTCCTTGGCGCCATCTGGTATTCGCCGGTTCTGTTCGCCAAGCCGTGGATGGCCATTGTGGGTATCCAGCCTGGGAATGCAAAGAAAAGCTCGATGATTACTGGCATGATCATGTCGTTCGTCGGGAGCCTGGTGCTTTCTTTTGTGCTGGCGCATTTGGTGCTTTGGGCAGGCGCAACGACTGCGGCGTGGGGCGCGCTGATTGGCTTTATCGCGTGGGCGGGATTCATGGCTGCGCCGCTCTCGGCGAGCTACATCTACGAGGGGCGTCCGTTCAAGCTGTTTGCCATCAACCTTGGGTATTGGCTGGTGGGCCTTGTGGCCAGCGGCATTCTGCTGGCGGTTTGGCACTAGAGGTGGCTACAGGGCTTTGGGCGACCTTACAATCGACCTATGAGCAAAACCGTTATCGCAACCGGAAAAGCCCCCGCAGCTATCGGGCCCTATTCGCAGGGCATCCGGACGGGCAATCTCGTATTCACTGCAGGACAGATCGCACTGGACCCGGAGACGCAGCAGGTGGTGGCGCCCGGGATTACGGAACAGACCGAGAGAGTGCTCGAAAACCTGAAAGCCATTTTGGAAGCGGCCGGGTCGAGCATGGCGCAAACCGTGAAGGCTACCGTATTCCTCAAGGATTTCAACGACTTTGCGGCGATGAACGCTGTCTATGCCACTTACCTTTCCGGGGAGGGTGTGGCGCCACCGGCTCGCTCGACCGTTGAGGTCTCGCGCCTGCCGAAAGATGTGCTGGTGGAGATCGAGCTGGTTGCGGAGGTCTGACGGCTGCGAATCGGGATCCGGCCGTAACTTTGCAGGCGGTCGCGCATCCAATCGGTGGCTGCGGTCTGAAATACATCGACGCAGAAGGCTTGCCGGAGAGGTTATTGATGAGCGAAACGACTGAAAAGATTGAGCGTACGGATGCGGAGTGGCGCGCCAAGCTGACGCCCGAGCAGTATCATGTGCTACGCGAAAAGGGGACGGAACGGCCTTACACGGGCGCGCTGACGCAGAACCATGACACCGGGAACTACCACTGCGCGGGGTGCGGGGCAGTGCTGTTTTTGAGCGGGGCAAAATTCGATTCGGGGTGCGGGTGGCCGAGCTTCGTGATTCCGGCGGAATCTAAGGCTGTGGTGGAGCATGAGGATCGGAGCTTTGGCATGCGGCGGGTCGAAGTGACCTGCGCCCGCTGCGGTGGGCATTTGGGGCACGTATTCCCCGATGGACCGAAGCCGACGGGGCTGCGCTATTGCATCAATTCTGCGTCACTGAGTTTCACGTGCGAGGGAGAGTAAGCAGGCAGGGGCGCTGTTGTTAGCTCGCGCAATTGCAGAATGCGCAAACACACAGCGACGCCGCTTGGGAGCGGCGTCGGGGGCGTTCAATTCAGGTTGTTTGGGCGATTGCGGAACGCTATGCTTTGGCGACCGCGACAGGTGCCTTAGCGACGGAGTGTGTTGCCTTGGTGATTTTGCCCGTCTTGATGCAGCTGGTGCAGACGCGGATCCGCTTGGATGAACCGTTGACCAGTGCCTTGACTGCCTGCAGATTTACGCTCCAGCGGCGGCGGGTCACGTTGTGCGCGTGAGAGATGTTATTGCCGAACTGCGGGCCTTTCCCGCAAATATCGCATACCTGTGCCATGACTTAGCTCCAAATCCTTTACGTTTACTGGTGCGGCATTTCCGCTGCCGCCGACATGGCGCAAAACTCCGCCTGCTTGCCGAACTTCCAGTATACCTTGAAATTGCATCCGCACCAAGACCCAGGGCCGACAAAACTGCCGTATCGCGCGTTGGAGACCCGTTAATGTGGCGGAGGAGCGGTGGATGGCGGCGTTGGGAGCCCATCAAAGGTCTTGGGTTCCATGATCTCGGTACGTGTCCCGTCCGGGTCAAACAGGTTGGCCTGGCGCTTGCGGTTTTTGCCCAAGTGGACCTCGATTTCGCGCTTGTAGTCCTTGATGTACGGGGACGCTTTCAGCTTTGAAACTGCGTCCGGGACGTCGGGAACAACCAGGCAAAGATGGTGCGCACCTCCGCGCGCAGTTTCGGGCGGCGCGGGCTTGGCCAGCATGAGCTCGATATAGTCGTCGCTGCCGGGGGTCTTGAGGTTGATCCAGGAGAGGACGGTGCCGTTCGAACTGCCGCGCCACGTTTCCGTGAAGCCGAGGACTTCCGTGTAGAAGCGGTACTCGGGGTCAAGATCGGTGACGATGATTCCGGCATGCGTCATGTGTTGCGAGATGCGATTGGGGCCCAGATGCTTGCCGAAGTTGAGCACTGTTTCGCCGCGCGGCATGTATTGAACCATTTCAACCGTATGGCCTGCGGGGTCGGTAATGCTGAAGGACTGGTTGCCAATTCGGCCCGTCTCTACGTGGCTGGGAACCTTGACTCCTTTCGAGGCAAGATACAGGCGGAGCGCTTCGGCGTTGTCTGTTTCAAAGGCGATGTGGCTCAGGCGATCGGAGGCTGCGATCTTTTCCGGAAACAGCTCGATGTATTGGCGGTCGTTGATTTTGAAGAAGGTCATGGACGGAGTTCCGTCGGGATTCTTCAGGGGGAAGACTTCTTCGAAGCCCAGGAATTCGCCATAGAACTTTCTGGACGCATCCAAGTCGTGTGCAAAGAAGGCGACGTGAGCAAGGCCGAGGATCTTTGGGCGCTGGGGAGTTTGTGCGTTCAACAACGAAAGCAACAGGCAACCAGCGAAGAACATCGCCGCGGCAGGTTTTACTTTCGACGAGTTCATGGAGCGCCCTCCTATGCATTGCGGATATGGTCAATACCTGGCTTGGCGGAGCGAATTTGAATGAATGATGCAGGTTCGACCTTTCGAGGAACCGGCGACTCAGGATAACTCCGTTGGATGGCCCGTGGCGAAATGGTTTTTGGGGTTTCCATACGGTTGAATTTGAAGATAGGATTGGTGTGCGCCAAGGCCTTGAGAGGGAGCGAGAGCGATGGACGGACCCCGAGCGGAGAACGGATTGGCATTTACGAAGCTGTGGCCGGATGCACGATCTGCGCTGAATGGCGTTGTGCATGACGGGATGCTGCTGGCGATTGGCGGGTTTGGACTCTGCGGTATTCCTGAAGCATTGATTCTTGCGCTGCGCGACAGTGGCGTGGGTAACTTGACGATCGCCAGTAACAACGCGGGCGTGGATGGGTGGGGAATTGGACTGCTGCTTGAGAGCCGGCAAGTGAAGAAGATGATATCGAGTTACGTGGGCGAGAACAACGAGTTTGAACGGCAGTATCTCGAAGGGGAATTGGAAGTGGAGTTTTGCCCGCAGGGCACGCTAGCCGAACGCATGCGTGCAGGGGGCGCGGGGATACCGGGCTTCTATACGCGGACGGGCGTTGGGACACTGGTGGCCGAGGGAAAAGAAATTAAGGAATTTGATGGAGTGAGTTACATTCTGGAGCGCGGAATTCAGGCGGATGTGGCGTTGGTGAAGGCATGGAAGGCTGATCGCCTTGGGAATCTTGTTTATCGGCGAACGGCGAGGAACTTCAATCCCAACGCGGCAACGTGCGGGAAGATTACTGTGGCCGAGGCGGAGATTATCGTGGAACCGGGCGAGCTTGATCCGGATGAGATTCATACGCCGGGGATCTTCGTTCATCGGCTCGTGCACAATCCCAACCCAGAAAAGCGAATTGAAAAAGTAACTACCCGAGAGGCGTAAATCAGTGGCTTGGACTCGTGAACAAATGGCTGCGCGTGCTGCCCAGGAATTGAAGAACGGATTCTACGTGAACCTAGGAATCGGGATTCCTACGCTGGTTGCGAATCATATTCCTGCGGGAATCACGGTTACGTTGCAGTCGGAGAATGGGCTGCTGGGCATGGGGCCGTTCCCGCTGAAGGATGAGGTGGACGCTGACCTGATCAATGCAGGAAAGCAGACGGTGACGTTCATTCCGGGCGCAGCCACTTTTTCAAGCGCGGATTCATTCGCGATGATTCGCGGGGGCCATATTGATCTGGCGATTTTGGGGGCGATGCAGGTATCTGAGCGAGGCGACCTGGCTAACTGGATGATTCCTGGAAAGCGGGTGAAGGGCATGGGCGGGGCAATGGACCTAGTGTCGGGGGTGCAGCGCGTGATTGTGATTATGGAACATGTGGCGCAAGATGGAAGTCCGAAGCTACTTCGTGCTTGCACTCTTCCACTTACTGGGACTCGGGTTGTGCAAAGAGTAATCACGGATTTGTGTGTGATGGATCTTACTCCGGCGGGATTTGAGGTGGCGGAGTTAGCAGACGGTGTAACTCGCGAGATTGTGGAGCAACGAACCGGGGCTGATGTGCGCTTCAATCTTGCGGCGATGCGATGACTGAATCTACTTTGGCCAGACGGGTTTTCTTTTCTCTAAAAACGACGCAATTCCCTCTTTAAAGTCGGCCGTCTCTCGGGCTTTCGCGTTCGCGTCGAGGGCTTGAGTTATCGCCGCATCGAGCCAGGTCTTGTTCTGTGCTGCTAGAAGGTGTTTGGTGGCGGACAACGATTGCGGACTGTTTGCTGCCAGTGTGTGCGCTAGCGAGCGGACGCGTTCGTCAAGCGCGCCGGGTTCGATGACTTCATTGACCAGTCCAAGATGGTAGGCCTCATTCGCGTCGAAGAGGCGGGCGGTGAGGAGCAGGTCGCGGCTTCGCTTGTCGCCAATTTGCAACGCGAGAAATGCCGATACGATGGCGGGGACAAAGCCGATGCGCGCCTCCGTATATCCAAACTTTGCCGTGGGGACAGCGAGGGTGAAATCGCAGATGGTGGCGAGGCCGGTGCCGCCTGCGATCGCCGGCCCGTGCACCACTGCGATGGTGGGCCTGGGTAACTCATACAAGGTTCGAAACAGCGTTGCGATGCGTTCCGCATCCGCGTGATGGTCGGCGGAGGACTTGTCGTTCATGGTTTGCAATACAGACAGATCGAGACCGGAGCAAAAGGCTTCGCCTGCACCGCGGAAGACGACAACCCGGCAAGTGCTAACTGCCGCCTCATTCATTGCGGCAATTAACTCGGATTGCATCTCGGGAGTCATGGCGTTGCGGCGCTCGGGGCGATTCAATGTAATGGTTCGGATGTCCGCGTTGTCTGTTACCAGAATCGCTCTATAACTCAAGGGTTCCTCCAGGACTTCAATAACTATCGAGCGCCAATCAGTTCGAAGCGGTGCTGAAGTCTCTTGCAATGGCGGTGTTGGCAGATAGTAATTCATCGAGCGGATCAATGTGTGGAACATCCGCACCGACATTGCTAAGTTCTGCAATCAGTGTCTCTGTGGGGATATTTCCGACAAGGGCATCCTGCGCGAATGGACATCCACCGAGGCCGCCGATGGCAGCATCGAAGCGTCGGCAACCTGCGCGATATGCAGCACGGATTTTCAGAGCCGCGTCTTGTGGGCTTGAATGCAGATGCACGCCGATCTCGGCGCCATCGCTCGCCTCGAGCGCACGCGTGATTGTTTCCTCAATCAGTGTGGGCGTTGCAAGGCCTACCGTGTCCGCGAGAGAGATTTGCTGGATGCCCAGTTCAGTGAGCTGTCTGCATGCACGGAGTACGTTATCGATGCTGGACGGATCGCCATAAGGATTGCCAAAGGCCATTGAAACGTAGGCGACCACGCTTCTTTCAGCCGATTTTGCGAGAGCCGCGATGGACGCTAAAACATGCAGGGATTCTTCCTGCGTTTGATTCTGGTTCCTGCGCAGGAACTCGGGGGAGATGGAGTATGGGAAGCCCAAAGTTTGAACGACGCCTGTTGCGATTGCGCGCTCTGCGCCCTTTTCATTGACGACGATACCGATGATTTCGAGGTTCTCCGGAACATCGAGGAGTTGAAGAACCTGCTCGGAGTCTGCCATCTGCGGAACTGCTCCAGGCGAGACGAAACTTACCGCATCGATGGTTGTGAAGCCGGCCGCGACGAGCTTTTGCAGATAGTCGGCCTTTTGGGGCGCAGGAATGATGGCCGGCAATGCCTGCCACGCATCCCTGGGACATTCCACGATTTTGACTAACTCACTCATATGTCGTTCACGAACAGATGCGTCCCCGCAGGTACTTACCCGCGTGACGGATACACCTTGAGTATCTCCCGGGCGATGACCATGCGTTGAATCTCGCTGGTGCCTTCGCCAATGGTGCATAGCTTTACGTCGCGATAGTACTTTTCTGCAGGATAGTCCTTGATGAAGCCATAACCGCCGAATAGCTGTACGGCCTCATTGCAGATGCGCACTGCGACTTCGCTGGCAAAGAGTTTGGCCATGGCTGATTCGCGTGTCACTTTGCGTCCCGCGTCTTTGAGAACCGCAGCGCGCTGGGTGAGGAGGCGTGCGGCGTCGAGTTCTGTGGCCATGTCGGCAAGCTTCCACTGAATGCCTTGAAACTCCGCGATGGCCTTGCCAAACTGGCGGCGCTCCTTGACATATTTCAATGCCGCATCGAGCGCGCCGCGCCCTATGCCGAGCGCCAAGGCCGCGATGGAGATGCGGCCACCATCGAGAACGCGCATTGCATCGACGAAGCCCTCGCCTTCGACACCAAGGAGGTTTTCCGCGGGGATTTCGCAATCCTCGAAGATGAGTTCGCTGGTATCGCTGGCCCTCAAGCCGAGTTTGTTCTCTTTCTTGCCGGGCCTAAAGCCCGGCGTTCCCTTTTCTACAAGGAATGCAGACAGGCCGTGCGTACCTTTGGTCTTGTCTGTGACCGCAATGACGACCGCAATGTCAGCGTGACTGCCGTTAGTGATGAAGGTCTTGTTTCCGTTGAGCACATAGCGGTCGCCCTTTTTTACCGCAGTCGTTTTAGCAGCACTAGCGTCAGACCCGGACCCCGGTTCGGTTAGCGCCCATGCAGCGAGCCAATCGCCACTCGCAAGCAGCGGCACGTACTTCCTTTTCTGTGCCTCATTGCCCGCGAGGAAGATATGGTTCGTTCCAAGAGAGTTATGAGCGGCGACAGTTATCCCGACGGAACCATCGACGGCTGATAACTCTTCGATGGCGAGTACATAGTCGACATATCCCAGGCCAGCTCCGCCGTACTCTGGTGGGAAGATCACGCCGAGCAGACCCATTGCGCCGAGCTTCCGGATGAGCGGGGTGGGAAGGTCGCAGGCTTCATCCCATGTCATTACATTGGGGGCAATCTCAGTCGTAGCGAAGTCGCGAATCTCACGGCGGAGATGTTCCTGGTCTTCCGTTAAAACAAACGGATACAAGTTCGTTTCCTGCTCAACTGCAACTGTCATCAGGGGCTCCTTTGCACTTTGCCGCTAACTGCGCATATTCAGGGGAAGATTCTGGGGTGTCATGTTTGAAGCACTCCGGGATTGAATCGGGGGACATCCGGATTCAAGGCGCATGCTTCAAGGGCGGTGATCAGGATGTTACGGGTTTTTGCAGGGTCGATAATTGCGTCGATCCACAGGCGGGCTGCGCCGTAACGGGGATCGGCTTGCGCGTCGTAGGCGTTCTTGATCTCGTCGTAGAGGGCTTTTTTCTCCGCTTCCGAAAGCACTTTTCCGCCGCGCTCCATCTGCTTGGCGCGAACCTCGGCGAGCGTTCCGGCTGCGGACGCGCCGCTCATGACGGCATAGCGCGCCGTGGGCCACGCAAAGAGGAAGCGCGGATCATAGGCCTTGCCGCACATTGCATAGTGGCCTGCACCAAAGCTTCCGCCGATGATGACGCTGATTTTGGGAACGACACTGGTGCTTACGGCGGACACCATTTTGGCTCCGGCGCGGATGATGCCCGACCACTCCGCATCCTTGCCGACCATGAATCCATTGACGTCGTGGAGGAAGATGAGGGGGACGAGGTTCTGGTTGCAATCCATAATGAAGCGGGCGGCCTTTTGCGCGCTCTCGGTATAGATAACGCCGCCAACTTCGATGCGGTTCATGCCTGCGGACGGGCCCATGGCGACGGTTTGATTCTGATTCGTTTTCTGATTGGCAACGATGCCCACCGCATGGCCGCCGATGCGAGCATAGCCGCAGAGGACGGTGCGGCCAAAGTCCGCTTTGTACTCGTCGAATTCGCTGCGATCGATGATGCGGGCGATGACTTCGTGCATATCGTAAACATTGCTTGATCCGGGCGCGGGATTCAATAAGCCGTATAAGTCGTCGGCTGGAAATGCGGGCGCGTCCTTTGTAACATCGAAGGCGATGGAGTTATAGACGTTGCGCTCCGTTTGCAGGGTGCGGGATTCAGAGTTATGCCTGTCGCCCATCTTATCGACCAGAGAGCGTAGCCGGGCAATGCATAGATGGTCGTTGGGCTCTTTGAAGTCAACGGTTCCGGATATCTCGGCGTGCATTATGGCGCCGCCTAATTCCTCGGGGTCTGTCTTTTGACCAATGGCTGCCTGGACCAACGATGGGCCGGCGAGAAACAATCCCGACCCTTCGGTCATGAGGACCGTATCGGTCATGACGGGGAGATAGGCGCCACCGGCGACGCACATGCCCATGATGGCGGTGATTTGTGGAATGCCGAGCGAGCTCATGACGGCGTTGTTTCGGAAGACGCGGCCGAAGTCGTCGGTGTCTGGGAAGACGTCTTCCTGGAGGGGGAGAAACACGCCGGAGGAGTCGACGAGATAGAGCGTGGGGATGCGGTTCTCGAGGGCGATAGTCTGCGCGCGGAGAACCTTCTTGGCGGTCATGGGGAAGAATGCGCCAGCTTTTACGGTGGCGTCGTTGGCGATGATCATGCAGAGGCGTCCACAGACGCGGCCGAGTCCGGTGACTACGCCAGCGCCGGGAGCGCCGCCATATTCGGTGTACATTCCATATGCGGCCCAGAGGCCTAATTCCAGTAGCTCTGTGCCTGGATCGAGGAGCAGGTTGAGGCGTTCTCTTACGGTGAGACGGCCCTTGGCGCGCTGGGCTTCCGCGGCTTTGGGACCGCCCCCGAGGCGGATGGAATCCTCTTCCGTACGCAGTGCCGCCAGCAAGGCATTGAGCGCTGTTTGGTTCGCTACGGCGCGCGGAGATTGCGAGTCGAGCTTTGATCGAAGGCTGTTGTCGAATTTAAGGTCGTTCCCCATTACACCGTCCATGAGAATTGGCCGTGAAGATTGGCTTCGAAATTCGGCCACGAAAACTGCAAGACTATAGCATGACTCTTGCTGTTAAGGAATCTTTGAAAAAGGTGATTGCGAAATCGGAAGTCCCTCAGGGACTAAAGTCCCCATTCATTTTGCTCGCCTTGCGGCACGACTAAAGTCGTGCCCTTTCAAAACACGGACTCGTTCAAATGCTCCTTAACGCATTCTGCCTGCCCGCGATGGGCATGATGATTCTGTACTGCCGGGCGACCGAGGGGCATTCACTGCGTATCTTGTTGGATTCCTGAAGTGTGCGGAAAGAGGCCTGCGGGCGCGGGGCGACGCTGTTCCTGCGGAAAACTGCCGGCTCGCATTCGCTAATTAGTCGTCGAGGAGTGAGCCGCTGTTAATGCGGGCCTCCAGGGTTTGCATTGCTTCGTAGATCTGGTCGAAGCTTTCAATGGCGAAGAGCAAGTGGTGCATTTCGTCGACCTTGACGGGTGTGCGCAGAACTTCATCGAGCGTGAATGGGCGCACGGCGCAGCCGTTATGCAGCACGTTGGAACATTCGCCGTTGGAGCTGATTAGTCCGCTGCCGTAGACCTTGACTTCGCTGGCCTGGTAGATGAGGCCGAACTCAACCGTGTACCAGAAGACGCGGCCGATGCGTTCGAGGATGGCTTCATCCTGAATGCGCGAACAGACCTGACCGTAGTGGGCGAGGAAATCCGCGAAGACGGGATGCGCATGCATGGGGACGTGGCCGAAGACGTCGTGGAAGATGTCGGGCTCGGGCGTGTATTCAAGCGATTCGCGGCCGCGGAGCCAGGTGGTGGTGGGGAAGCGGCGCGCGGCAAGCATTTCAAAGAAGGCGGGCGCGGGCATGAAACCGCTGACGGGCGTGGTGTTCCAGCCGGTGCGGCGCTCGAGCCTGGCTGAGACGGCGGTCAGGTTGGGGAGGCGGTCATAGGGCAGGCAGAGAGTGTCAAAGCCGTCGAGATATTCCTGGGCTGCGTTCTGTTCCAGTTGCGCCATGCGACGACGCACGAGATCGGCCCAGATGCCGTGCTGCTCCGGGGTGTAGGCGTCGTAGTCCTGCTGGATGAGGAACTGCGCGGCCTTGGGCAACACAACGGCTGTGGCCATTAGAGGTTGCCCCGGAGCGCCTGTTCGCGCTCGATTGCTTCAAACAGCGCCTTGAAGTTGCCCTTGCCGAAACTGCGGCTGCCCTTGCGCTGGATGATCTCGTAGAACAATGTTGGGCGATCTTCGACGGGGCGTGTGAAGATTTGCAGCATGTAGCCTTCGGGGTCGCGATCGACGAGGATGCCGAGACGCTCAAGGTCTTCAATGGGTTCGTCGATGGCGCCGACGCGGGCGGCCAGCTCTGTGTAGTAAGTATGCGGCACGGTGAGGAAGTCGATGCCCTGGGCCTGCATACTGGAAACGGTGGAGAGAATATCGTCTGTGGCGAGGGCGATGTGCTGTACGCCGGGACCCTGGTAGAAGTCGAGATATTCCTCGATTTGCGATTTACGGCGACCTTCAGCGGGCTCGTTGATGGGGAATTTTACGTAGCCGTTGCCGTTGGACATGACCTTGGACATGAGCGCGGAGTATTCGGTGGAGATGTCCTTGTCGTCAAAGTGCTGGTAGAGCTGAAAGCCCATGACATGGGAGTAGAAGCTGACCCATTCGTCCATGGCGTGCCAGCCTACGTTGCCCACCATGTGGTCGATGTGTTTGAGGCCGGTTGGCCGGGCTACGGTGTCCTGCGCCTGGGCGTGGAAGCCGGGGAGGAAGGGGCCGTTGTAATGGTGGCGCTCGACGAAGGTGTGGATGGTGTCTCCATAGGCGGCGATGGAGGATGTGGTGATGCGGCCATTCTCGTCGCCGGTCTCGATGGGGGCTGCGACGGAGCGGGCGCCCCGGGCCGTGGTCTCGTGCCAGGCCTGGCGTGCGTCGTCTACTTCGAGGGCGATGACCCTGACGCCATCGCCGTGCCGGGCAACGTGATCTGCAATGGGGCTGCCGGGGCGAAGAGAGGTGGTGAGTACAAAGCGAACCTTGCCCTGCTGGAGGACGTAAGACGCACGATCGCGCTGGCCGGTTTCAGGACCGGCGTAGGCCACGAGGCTCATGCCAAATGCGGTGCGGTAGTAGTAGGCGGCCTGACGCGCGTTGCCCACGTAAAACTCGACGTGATCAGTGCCCTTGAGAGGCAGAAAATCCTGTCCGGTCTGGACCGTGCTGGGGGCAAAGGATGCCATGGGACCTCCGGTTTGGTTGTGAACGGACGTAGTTCGGGGTGATTCCGATCACAACTGCCCACGAGGATAGGCTTCCGATGAGGCGACTTTGAATAGCGATTCGACGGAAGTTTTGGTTGCAGGCTTGTCTTTTCGCTGCTCCTGAGGCATTTTGACTTAACAATAGAAGGTGTGCTCAGATGGCGGGCAAAACCAAGCCGCGGCATTCACCTAGGGAGATATCGGGGAAGCCTTCGCGGCGGCAAAAGCCGCGGAGAATGACTTCGTCGCCGTCCTGGAGGGCGCTGCGGGTTTCGCCGTTGGGTAAAGCAAGGGGCTGCTTGCCGCCAACGGTGAGTTCGAGCAGGCAACCGGCGGATTCGTCGGCGGGACCGGAGACGGTGCCGGTGGCGAGGAGGTCGCCGGGGAGCAGGTTGCAGCCGTTGCTGGTGTGATGGGCGATGAGCTGGGCGGGAGTCCAGTAGAGGTCGCGGAGATTGGCTTGACTTAGGCGATGCGGGGGCTGGCCTTGTTCGCGCATGGAAGGGGTGAGAAGCCAGGCTTCTACCGTAAGGTCGATGGCGCCGGTGGCTTGATCGGATGCGTCGAAGAGATATGGCAGCGGGGATGGATCGTTGGGTGGACGCAGCGCTGCCATAACGCGAAATGGAGCGAGCGCGGCCATGGAGACGACCCAGGGAGAGACGCTGGTGGCGAAGCTCTTGGCGAGGAATGGGCCGAGGGGCTGATTTTCCCAGACCTGCATGTCGCGGGCGGACCAGTCGTTGAGCAGCGAGAGGCCGAAGATGTGGTCCGCGGCGTGGATGATGGGGACGGGTCCGCCGAGCTGGTTGGGGGTTGCGATGTAGATGCCGACTTCGACTTCGTAGTCGAGGAAGGCGGTGGGGCCGAAGTGGGGGATGTCCTTAGTTTCGGAGGGACGCGTTTGACCATGTGGGCGGCGGACGGGAGTGCCGGATACAACGATTGATGAGGCACGGCCGTGGTAGCCGATGGGGACATGTTTGTAGTTGGGAAGAAGCGGATTGTCGGGTCGAAAGAGCTTGCCAACGCGCGTGGCGTGATGGATGGAGGCGTAAAAGTCGGTGTAGTTGGCGGACTCGATGGGCTTGAGGAGGGTTGCATCCGCGCGAGGTGTCAGTGCTGCGCGGACCGCATTGCGCGTAGGTTCGTCTGCCGTTGTATCGAGAAGGTGCATGAGACGGCAGCGCAATGCGCTTTGGCCGGACGGTTCGCAGGCCATGAGGGGATTGAGAGTGGAGGATTGGCAGGCGACGGGGATTGGGGCGGGAAGGCCTTCAAGAAGGCCGGCGCCGTGGCAGGTTTGGAGACTAAGGATGAAGTCGCCGATGCCGACGCCGATGTGGCCGCGCCCATGTGATCCGGCGACGATGCAGTACGGAAGGCTCTGCAGGGGAAACCCGCAGCCAGGTTCATTGGCCGAGTCGACCCAACTGGTGCGGTTCCACTCGGACCTTGAGAACGCTTCGATCAAGAACGTGCTCCCGCCTTCGAAAATGTGCCGTCTCTTCGACTAGACAGGGCTCGAGAAGTTCTTCTTGAGAGTCTGCCAGCACTCATAGTACTCATGCTGCAGGATTTTTTCTTCGAGCGCAAAGCGGGTGGGGCGAACGGGGAGGCGCGTCTCAAACATGAAGGCCAGCGTGCCATCGATGTAGTGGGGCTTGAGGTCAGCGGCACTGGCTCGCTGAAAGGTTTCGGCGTCTGGCCCATGGCCGGACATGCAGTTGTGCAGGCTGGCGCCGCCGGGCAGGAAGCCTTCGGCCTTGGCGTCGTATTGGCCGAGGATGAGGCCCATGAACTCGTTCATCATGTTGCGGTGAAACCACGGGGGGCGGAAGGTGTGCTCGGCTACCATCCATCGCGGCGGGAAGATTACGAAGTCCACATTTGCCGTGCCGGGGAGGCTGGAGGGCGCGGTGAGGACGGTGAAGATGGACGGATCGGGATGATCGAAGCTGACGGTGTTGATGCAGTTGAAGCGCGCCATGTCGTACTTGTACGGCGCGTAATTGCCATGCCAAGCGACGATGTCTAACGGCGAATGATCGATGTCTGTGCGCCACAAGCGGCCGAGGAACTTGGCAATCACTTCAAATGCGCCTTCGCGATCTTCATAGGCTGCGACTGGAGTAAGAAAGTCGCGCGAATTGGCAAGGCCATTTGCGCCGATGGGACCTAGGTCGGGCAGGCGGAAACTTTGGCCGTAGTTCTCGCAGATGTATCCGCGGGCTGTGTTGTCAGGCAACTCGACGCGGAATTTGATGCCGCGTGGAATGACGGCGAGTTCGCCGGGCGCGACTTCAAGTATGCCCAGCTCGGTGCGCAGCAGCAGGCGACCCTGTTGAGGCAGGATCAGCATTTCGCCATCGGCGTTGTAGAAAAAACGGTCATGCATGGAGGTGTTGGCCACGTAGAGGTGAACTCCTACGCCGTCTTGCATGGCCGGGTCGCCGCTACCGCCCAGGGTGACGATTCCGTCTACGAAGTCGGTCGCCTCCGTTGGGACGGGGAGGGGATTCCAGCGCATTTGATTGGGTGGCGTGGGGAGTTCATTGAATGGACCGCTGCGTAGAAGCGGAGCGCCGGAGAACTCACGATAGGGCTCGTGCATGACGGACGGGCGAATGCGATAGCTCCACGTGCGGCGGTTGAGGGAGCGCGGAGCGGTGAAGGCTGTGCCGCTGATTTGCTCGGTGTAGAGGCCGAGGGGTGCGTGCTGCGGGGCGTTTTGGCCCTGCGGCAAAGCGCCGGGGTGTGCCTCGGTGGCAAACTCGTTGCCGAACCCTGTCTGGTACTGGTGTTGAGCCATGGGGAAGCTCCATCCTGCTGTGACGAGGCGCAGTATCGCACTCGGCTGCAACGACTGACAATTCATTTCGATAGTCGAGTGGGCACTTTGGATTTACTTTCTTAAGAAAACAGCTGTAATGTCCTTTGATTCGAATCCAGGATGGAAGACCGTCATGAATTCTGGGGCCAGGTTGCGCAGGTTCAATCCGTTGTCATGATTGATCGGGTTCTTACGCTACGTCGGAAGGGACCTCGAACGTCACCAGCTCGGACCGAAATCCGCGCGTGCGCACCGCACCGTAGGCAATGCCCGCAATCATCCACACTGCGCCCAGCACCAGCGCAGGATGACTGAGGTGCACCCAGATGAATCCGCAGATGAGGAAGCCCAGGGCGGGAACAATGTACGCGCCAACGTTGCCGCTCTTTTCTCCGCGAAGATGGTGCACGAACGCCGCCGCATTCACGCCCATGAATGCAACGAACGCTCCGAAGTTCAGGCACTCCGCGCCGATTTCATAAGCGCCGCCACCCAACTTGTCGCTGAAGAACTGCAGCATTCCCGCGCCCACCAGAGCGAAGCCGCCCACAGCAATAATGTTGTTGCGCGGAATTCTCCGCTGCGGCTCGATGGCTCCAAAGAACGCCTTGGGCAGCGCATTCCCGCGGCCCATGCCGTAAAGCAAGCGTCCCGCAGCTAGCTGGGAGCCCATGCCTGAGCCCATGTTGGCGACCAGCAATGTGAAGTTGACGATCTGAAACAGGATCGCTCCGCCGGCCTGTCGCGAAATGATTGCGAACGCCGAAACAACATCGTCGCCAGTGAATTCCTTTGATCCCCAGATCAGCTGTGCCGCATACACTTCTACGCCCGACAGTACGCCAGTGATCAGACAGACCAGCACAGTTGCAAGCATGATGTTGCGCCGCGGGTTCTCCACTTCTTCAGAGAATGTGGAGACTGCGTCAAAGCCGATATACGTGAGTACTGCTACGGAGGTGCCTGCAAAAATGCTGGAAGGATGAAAGCTTCCTGCTTCGTAGAAGGGATGCGTGAAGTAGCCCGGATCATGATGGACGCCCCACACCGCACGCACGACCGCAGCAAGGAACAATGCAACCACAACGACCATGCCCGCGCACAGCGCCTCATTCATGCGGGCCGATGTCTTGATGCCGCGAAGGTTGGTCCATGTGAAAAATGCGGCGAAGAACACGATCCACACATAGAACGAGAGGCCCGGCAAAATATTCATTGCCGCCTGCGCACAGAACGCCGTGCAGATGAGGGGATTGATCAGGTAGTCCATCACCATGCCCCAGCCCACCACGTATCCAAGAGCGGAATGCATCTCCTGGCCCACGTATGTATAAGCGGACCCTGCGCTGGGATAGATTCTGGCCATGCGCCCATAGCTGATGGCCGTGAACAGCATGGCCACCATGGCGATGAGGATCGCGGTAACTACGTGGCCATGCGCCTTGTTGCTGATCACGCCGTAGATGCCCATAGGCGCAGTCGGCTGAATGATGACCATGCCGATGATGATCAGGTTCCAAAGACCAAGCGTGCGATTCAAGCTGGCTGGTTTTGGTTGCGAGTTTGCCTGCGCGTCTGCCATTCGTTTCCTCAGGTCCCGAAGTGTTTAGTGCGCCGCAATCGCAACTGCTTGCGAACCTGCATTCCAACTGCCGATCTCAATGACCGGTGTGTCTGGTGCGTCTTCGGGGAGCAGCGCCGTTAGTTCACGCTTCTCGCCTGGGACAAGCTCAATCCAGTTGTCGGACCAGATGACGGGCGCAATCAGGCCGCCCGTTTTGGTGCGCATGGCCGCGCTCACCTGGAATGCTAACGCAGTACTGGGGTTCTCGAGTTCCACGCGCACTTCCCGGCCGTGCGCCGTCTTTGTGATCTCCGCATGCGCAACCAGCTTGGCGGTCGGCAAATTCGCGAGCGCAGTCAAATCCTCGTGCCGAGACGCGGGCGTATGTGTGTAGTCGGTCTTCGGCCAGTCAAATGTCGTGAGTGTGCCCGGCACCCAATAGAAGTTCCGGCTGACTACTTTGCCTGCGCTATTCGTGAGGGTCAAGTCGATGAAGAAGGTTCGCTCCGCATCGGTATACAGGATCTCAGGAAGCGTAAACACGATTTGCGAACTGTCCACTCCCGCATCCACGGGCGCCTCCTCTGTGTATAACTCCTTCCATGCAACATTGTGCACATGCGCGCTTGCATGTAGGCCGGCAACGCGCTCGTAGGTGCTGTTCACCACAACAATCGATCGGTCGTCATAGCTGTACTGAATGTGCAGCGGCTCGCATGCCTTCTTGGTTCCGAAGTAACCGGCGCCCGCTTCGAGATAGTAGTCGTATAAATGCCAGATCATTGAAGGCCATGCGTTGTTGAGCATCCACTGGATCACGCCTGTCGATACATACTTGTTCCTCCCGTATGCCTCGTACATTGCGCGCTCGGAGTCGTATTCCATGGCTGATGAAATGCGTTCGTAGTCGGCTGCGGATTGTGGCTTGGCATACACCGCCGCCATCGCTGAATCCATTACTTTCAGATTCGCGAACTCTCCGCTGCCGAAGTGATAACTCCATGTTGCTGAAGGCGGCCATGCTTGCGGATCGGGTAGGAACTTCTCTCGGCTTGCCAACGACGGAATCGCAGGCCCTGGGCTGGTCTCCGTGTTGAACCCATATGCTCCGCCGTTCTGCTTGTCGATATACCAATAACTGGGTGCGACGTAATCGTAGGGCCCGGTCATCTTCACGCCGTTCAGGCCGCCGCCAGCTGTGACCTGCGATGACGCGGCAGAGAGGATCGGATTGGGCCAGTGCGTCTCTGCTTCGATGTCCAAGTAGGCGCGCTCCACGTTCGCGGGCGGTGCGTTGTCGCTGCCGTTGAGCCACACGAGCACGCTTGCGTGGTGGCGCAGGCGCAGCATTTGCGAGTGTAGCGATGCGGCGGCAATGGTCAGGTCTTCCGCCGTCCAATCTTTCCAGTGTTCCCAGTGATCGCAGCAGCACCAACCCAACATCACCAGGATCCCGTCCTCATCGGCCAAGTGGAAGAACTCTTCGGTCTCCAGTTTTCCTTCGAGGCGAATGGTGTTCAGATTCATGTCTTCGACCAGATGGAACTGATCGCGCAGGCGGTGTGCATCGGTGCGCAGTAACATGTCCTGCGACCATCCGGCGCCGCGAATCAGAATCGGCTTGCCATTCACGCTGAACAATCGTGCCCCGGTGGGAGTTAGCTCCGACGTTATCTCGCGAATGCCAAAATCAACACCCTGTTCGTCTGTCACTTCGCCTTGCTCGCGAAAGCTCATTGTCAGCCGTTCCAAGTGCGGGTCGCCCATCTGTCGCGGCCACCACGGCTTTGGGTTGCGAAGCTTCAGTTGCGCAAACTGTTCCGGAGTAAATACCACGGTGCGGTCTTCATACGCGGCCAATTCGACCGGCTGTTCAATTTTCACGCCAGCCACCGAACCATCAACGACACCCTTGACTGGGCGATCGCTCGCGTTGTGCAGTTCCGCGTAAACGGTCAACTCCGCAGTGGTCAATGACGAGTCAGTAAAGTGCGTCACCGTCATGGGCGAGCGCAGCGTCACTTTACCTGTACTCACCAAGTCCACTGCGCCCCACAAGCCCATATCCTTGTCCGGCGGGCACGGGTTCCAATCCACCCAATTGATGCCCAGGTCTTTTTCGGTCGGGGCAAACGTCTCGACTGCCAGGACATTCAGCTTGCCCGGTTTCAAGGCGTCTGTCACATCGAAGGCGTAAGTGCGGTAGGCGCCCGCAACCTTGGTTGAGTCCGCAATCTTTTGCCCATTCAACCACACTTCGCCGCGGTAGTTAATGCCACCGAAATGCAGCCATTGGCGCTCGCCTGCATGCGCCGCAGGTGGCGCGGTGAACTGCGTTCTGTACCACCAACCGCAGTGATAGGGGCTGTTCGGATCCATAGGCTTGTTCGAAAAGATCTCGCCAATCGCGTATGTCGTTCCCGGAATCGTTCGCAGGTTCATGCCGTAGTAGGGATCGGGAACCACGCCTGCCGCGGCCTGCGCGGCCAATACCGTGCTGGGTACTGTTGTCTTCAACCAGCCTTCCGGTTTGAACGCATCCATCGCAATCGAATCGCCGGTGGCCTGAAGCTTGCAGGCAGATTGCAACTGCCAGCCTTCACGGAGTGGCGTCACGGTTCCCGCGAACAGCACGCACGACATTGACGTCATTGCCAAACAAAAAAGCAAGATTCGTTTCCGCATGAGCAATCCCTCTTCCGGTTGTGCAACACTTGGCAACAGCTAAACTTCTTCACTTGCGAAACCTGTTCAAACCTTGATTCATGTCCTGGCGTGGCTCGCCTTAACCCGCTTGGCTGGCGCCGCCGACGACATGCGCACAACCAGTTCCGGTTGCGCCCGATGCAAACGCGCGGTCGGTTCCCGCCGCTGCTCGCGCGCTTCGATTGCATCCACTACCCACTGCGCGGACAACAGTCCCATCTCCCTGAGCGGCTGGCGGATCGTCGTGATGGCTGGGGTTGCAACTTCTGCAGGCAATACGTCGTCAAATCCCAGCACAGAGCAATCTTCCGGCACGCGCACGCCAGCGCCCAGCAACCCGCGAACGACGCCGAGCGCTGTCAAATCATCGAATGCCAATACTGCGGTGAACGCGCGCCCGCTGGCAAGCAGCCGCCTCGCGCAGTCCAGGCCGCCTTCAAAACCCGATGTGGGATCAACAAGATTCGGCAACTGGAAGACAAGCCGTGGATCTATCTTCAAGCCCATCGCCTGCGCCTCACTTTGCACGCCCGCCCAGCGCGGTTCGCTGTCAAACATCTCTTCTGGCCCGCGGATCACCGCGATCTTTCTGTGGCCGAGTTGATACAAATGGCGCATCGCCAGCGCCCCGCCCGTCTCGTTGTCCACAAGAATCGAACTGACCTTGCGTGCGGTCAGATCGCGGCTCACAATCACGATCGGGACATTGTTCTTCTGGATATCGCTCAGCAGGTTGGTCTCATCGAACACCCAACTTGCAATTACGATTACACCTTCAGCGCGCCGCTCCAGTGTCATCTCGAGATAATTGTCGAAGAGTCCGCGCTGCGTTTGCGCATCCATAAGGAGCGGCAGATAACTGGCCGGCCGCAGCCCCTCCTGGATGCCCCGGACGATTGGTATGCAATACGGATCGGAAAGGTCATAGGCCAGCACGCCGATGGTCTGGCTGCGACGCCGACGCAGCGATCGCGCGAAAGCGTCGGGATGATATCCGAGCTTTTGAGCCATGGCGCGAATGTCCTGCCGCGTTTTTTCAGCAACATTCTGCGAGAGCGGCGCCTCGCTCAGCACAATCGATACCGTCGACACTGAGAAGCCGCATGCGCGTGCCACGTCCATCAGTGTTACGTGTCCGGATTTGCGCTGGGCCAACTTTTACCTCTCAGTTCTCATGGGCTGAACTTTGCAGGGATCGCCGATCCTCGCCATTGGAACACATGGGGCGCCAAGGCGGATCTAAATCGATATATCGGATTTTTCCCTTGACAGCCGACTCGATTGATCCTACATTGGCTTTCTACTATTCAAACGTTTGAATGTCAACAAATTCATTGAGAGGTGGCCAAAATGATGAAGAATTCCCCTTCCGCTCTCCTCCGTTTCTCCCTGTGCTGTTCCCTGTTTCTGCTGTTCGCCGCAACCGCTGCGCGGGCGCAGGCCGGACGCGGGAGCATAAACGGAACGGTCACCGATTCAAGCGGCGCGATTGTCCCCGGCGCCAGCGTGACGCTTACCAATCACGACACCGGATTGACTGAGCATTCCGTTGCCACCGCGGCAGGACTCTATACATTTGTTTCGCTTAATCCCGGACAATACCAGATCACTGTCAGCCTCAAAGGCTTTGAGACGACGGTCCAAAACAACGTCAACGTAAGCGTCGATCAGATGACTGTGGTCAACATCGCATTGCGCGTGGGCGCGACCTCTGAAGTGGTCACCGTCAACGCGGCTGTGGACCTGGTTGAGCCGAGCAACTCCACTGTTGGCCAGCTTATTACCGCAGAAACCATTGACCGTGTCCCGCTGCTCACACGTAATGTATTTGACCTGGTGCAGTTGAGCCCGGGCGTCACGCCGGCAAACGGCGCGCCCAACTCGTCCAGTTCATTTGCCATTGAGAACATCTCGAGCGGCCGCCCGGGTGTGGATGTCTCGTCATACACGATCAACGGCGCCATTGTGGGCTCGGTCTATTACATGGTGGATGGAAGCCCGATCGGCATTGCTGAAAACAACGCGGGAGCGATTATTCCGGCGCTCGAAATTCCGGAAGACGGCGTGGAAGAAACTCGCGTTGAGACGCAGAACACACCCGCTTCTTACCAAAGCGGTGGCGCCGGCGTTATCAGCCTGGTCACCAAGTCCGGCACCAACCAGTTTCATGGCGATGCATTCGGCGTCTTTCGTCCCGATGTTCTTGCGGCCAATGAATACTTCAATAAACAGAGCCAGATTGGTGCGGGCACGCCGAATACGCCGCCCGCTTTCCATCGCTACCAGGAAGGCGGCGCATTCGGCGGTCCCATTCTGCACAACAAGCTCTTCTTCTTCGCAGACTATGAAGCAACGCAACAGGAATCATTCGACGGGTCAAACTACTTCACCGTACCAACCACCGCGGAGCGCACCGGCGACTTTTCAGCAGACGGCTTTACCATCTACGATCCAACGCAGCCTGATATTGCCAGCGGCCCACTTGCGGGCACACGCCAGCCGGTCGCTGGCAACAAGATTGTTAACCCGAACCCCATTGCACTCAAGTTTCTTTCTGAAATGCCCACCTGCAATGTGAGCAACGTGCCCGGAGTTCCATGCGATCAGCAGTCTGACGATGTTACATTCAACTACTTCAAACCGGGACTTGACCCCACCACCGCGCAACGATTCGACGTTCGCATGGACTGGCTCAAAAGCGAGAAGCAGCGCATATTCGGCCGCTTCTCGTTTGACCGGCTTTTCAACTCGACTTTTAACGCCTTTGGAAATATGTGGGATCTGAACTACGCGCAGAATGTCACCAATGCCCGGAACTTTCTGCTGGCCGACGACCTGACACTGAATCCGACAACTGTATTGCAACTGCGCTACTCCTTCACCCGGCACTACGAGAACCAGGGTGGCGATCCATCGCAGGTTGGCACCGATATAACATCGCTCGGGTTTCCTTCTTCCCTGGCATCGCAAGAGATATTCAAGCTCCTTCCCTTCATGCTGTTCAACGATTCCGGCAGCGGGGTAGGCGGCACCGCGGACTACAACACGTTTCAGTTCGCCAGCGAGAATAGCGATGTCGACGTGAGCATGACGAAGCTTTTCGGCAAACACGAACTCTCATTCGGCTACGAATACATGAAGCGCTTTCTGAATGTTGGTCAGCCCCCTGCCGCCTCGGGCGCATATGCTTTCGACATCTCAGCAACGGATCAGACGGTTGGTTCGGCCATCGGCGGGAGCGACTTTGCATCCGCGCTGTTTGGCATGGGAACAGCACCGGGGACCGAATCCGGCGGGTACCCCAGTTTCACCCAGGATCTGTTTGCGGCTGAATCCAACCCATACAACGCAGCCTTCGTTGAAGACACTTTCAGGCCAAACACTACACTCACGATCACTGCCGGATTGCGCTGGGATATCTTTGGCGGCAAGACAGAGCGCCATAACCGGCTGGAGTACTTCAATCCAAATGTGAACAGTACCGTCGAGGGTGTTCCCTATACCGGAGCCGAGATCTACACCGATGGTTCTCATCGCTCGCCATTCAACACTAACCTCACGAACTTTGGCCCGCGCGTCGGGTTCTCGTGGCAACCCATTGCACATTTTGTGGCTCGCGGCGGAGCTGGCTTCTACTTTGGTCCCAGCCCACATACGGTTGGGAGCGCAGGCCTCAACAGCGATGGCTACTCCACCAGCAACATATGGAATGCGACGGCCTATAACCAGGACCAGAACGCCATTGCGTACGATTGTGACAACTTTCAGGTTTGTGGCGACTCGGGCAACACGGTGTTGCTGAGCCCGCTGAACAATCCGTTTCCCAATGGCCTGGTGCCGTTGCTGCACAATCCGTCAGGATTTGCGAACAACCTGGGCACCTCTCTCAATACCATGTTTCAATCCCAGCGCACGCCCACTATTTATAACTTCAACTTCGGGTTGGAATACGAGTTGCCTCGCCAGGTGGTGCTGAGCGCCGGCTACGTTGGCAGCCGTGGCCTCTTTCTGCCGCTTGGCAGTTTCGACATCAACCAACTCGATCTGGAAACCATCGGCAAGTATCAGTCGGACTTGCTCAATTGGACGGTGCCCAATCAGTGGGCGAATATCCAGCCTGCTACCAATGCCAACTATGGCTCTTCCACGGTTCCGCTGTGGGTCTCTGTGCAGCAATATCCGCAATTCGGAGACGGCAGCTACGGCGCGGGCAACGGCATTAACGTTCATGGCTATCCGGGTGGCGATTCCGAATACAGTTCGCTGCAGACCAAGCTGCAGAAGAGGCTGACGAAGCACTTTACCGCATTGGCCAGCTTTACCTGGGCGAAGCTCATTACGGATGACGCCAATCCGCCGCTGGGCTTTGTCGGTTCCCACCTCGGCGCGGCCCAGGATCAGAAGAACCTTAGCCTGGAACACTCCGTGAGCCCGCAGGATGTGAAGTATCAGTTCACTGGCGACGTTTCCTACGATCTGCCCTTCGGTCACGGCCGCGCTGTAGGCCTGAACGGGGTAGGAAACGCTGTTCTGGGAGGCTGGACCGCCAACGCGATCGCGTATCTCAGCACCGGCGTTCCTATCGCTTCGCCCACAGTGGGCGCTGCCACTCAGTACTTCAATCAACGCCCGGACATGACTTGCGACCCGTCCAAGGGAGCACCGCATACGGCGGCCACATGGTTCAACTATTCCTGCTTCGCCATGCCCGCGAGCTCCTTTGTTGCGGGAACCGCGCCTGCGTACCTCGACCACGTCCGCACCATGGGGGCCCAGGACTTTGACCTATCCGCCTACAAGCACTTTTCTCTCGGCGGAGAAAGAGACCTTCGTTTCGACATCTCCGCATACAACGTGGGCAATCGCGCCCAGCTCGGAATGCCCGGCGTCCCCAGCATCACCGGAGTACAATCCGATCCTTCGGTGGCAGCGGTCTTTGGACTTATCACAAGCACCGTAAACTCCCCGCGCCAGTTCCAGTTCGGCTCCCGATTCACTTTCTGATGGGTGGGCGGGCTGCGGCGGTGGCCGCTTCCTGTTTTGGGTGATTCTTGATTCGAGGGGATGGATTCAAGGTTGGAAGAGTGGTGGCCAGAGACG